>ENA-ORUO01000006-ORUO01000006.1-human-gut-metagenome-genome-assembly--contig:-NODE-6-length-298009-cov-21.499795_pt1 | contig 298009 bp, 218 predicted proteins | sample MGYA00242082_ERZ509215 | MGnify/ENA primary metagenome ERZ509215 (study PRJEB26280, sample SAMEA2338829) | human gut metagenome | biome: human gut; feature: human-associated habitat; material: faeces... | reverse complement strand
CCCCGCCGCTTATCCTCCCAAATCCAGCGATATATCGTTTCGTGAGATACCATCGCAATTCCCTCCAAGCGGCTCCTGCCGACAATCTGCTCCGGGCTGAATCCTTTCTTCAACAGCTTTATTATCCGTTTTCTCATTGCCGGTGTAAGCACTTCCTTGCGATGTTTTTGCTGCTTGCGCCTGTCTGCTTTTCGCTGGGCAAGCTCCATGCTATAGCTACCACTTCGGGCGTCGCAATTGCGCTTTATCTCCCTGTAAACAGTGCTTTTATCTACTCCGATAGCTTCCGCTATTGCTTTTTTGCTCATCGGTATTTGCAACATCATAGAAATTGCATACCTTTGTTCCTCGGTTATATGTTTGCTCATCTGCAACTTTTTTTTCTTTGGACGGACAATTAAAGCAAAGATAGCAAACTTTATCCATTCAGAGTGAGAGAAAGGGGGACATTGTCTCTCTTTCCTCTCTGAAAAATAAATGTTTTTATTGCTTATTATCCGCACCCAAAAAGTTGCATTTATAAGTTGAACTCAAGTTCCAATTCTCGATGCTGCCGTACATAGGACTGAACAGCAGAAACGTGACCGTATCCGTAAGTGCCGCCGCGCGGGTCAGGATGATGTTGTTCTGACGGATGATGTAGGTGATGCCGGTTCCGCGCAGGGCTTCGTCGAGCAGCTGGGAAACCGATTTCGTCGATTTGGCGATTTTTACGGGGACGTTGTCCGCCAGGTTGCCCTGGTAGGAGATCCGGTAGGAGGTCTGCGATTCGATCTCCTGAATCAGTCCTTTCAGGCTGGTTACGTTTTCAACGCGGACCGAAGTCTGCTGGGGCGACGGCGCCGCCTGCATTTCCCCCCCCCACGGAATAAGGAGTGTCAGGCATGCTGCCAGTAGATACCAGGCATGCCGCATACGGAGTAACTTTTGTTTCATAGAGGTTTGGTTAAGATTGGATTATTTGTGAATGGTGATTTTTTCGCCGTTGCGGTTGAAACGGGTGTTCGTCGAAAGCGTCAGCACTTCGAGGATATGGTCGATCGGCATGTTGAAGTCGAGCGTTCCGGTAAACTGGATGTTTTTGAGCGCCTCGCTGCGGAAGGCGACGCCGATGCCGTAGAAATCCTCGATCACCCCGGCGATCTGCGCTAGGTCGACGTGGCGGAACGTGCGCAGCCGCGCGGCCAGCTCCGCCTCCACGTTGACCGTTTGCAGCGTCAGGTCGTTGTCCGTGGGGTTGTAGGAGACTTTCTGCCCCGGGTGCAGGGCCACGACGTGGTCCGCGGCGCGGAAATCGACGGCTCCCTCGACCAGTACGGTTTCGACGTCGGAGCTGTCGTCGTAGGCTTTCAGGTTGAATTTGGTTCCGCGGACCACGACTTCGGCGTCGTGGACCGTGGTGACGGTGAACGGCGCGCCGTTGCGCTTGCTGACTTCGAAAAAGGCTTCGCCGGTGAGGTGCACCGTGCGGTTCCCGTCGTCGAACGAGGCCGGATAGTTGAGCTGCGAACTGCGGGTGAGCCGGATGACGGAGCCGTCGGGCAGCGTCACCGAGCAGTCGCTGCGCTCGGCGCTGACCGTGCAGATGCGGTCGTCCGGCCGGTTCTGGTAGAGATACATGCCTGCGACGATCACGCCCGCGACGAGGATGGCGGCGTAGCGCGCCGCGATCTGCCGCCATTGGGGCCTTGTTTTCGTGCGGCGCAGTTCGATGCGCCGCTGCAACGATCTGAAGGCCTGGTCGGTGTTGACCGATGCGGCGGCACGGAGCCGGTCTCCGGCGAAGAGCACGAAGTAGAGCGCTTCGAGCCGGCGGCGGTTCTCCTCCGAGGCGTCGTACCAGTTTTCGATCTCGCGGTTGGCGGGTTCGTCGAGTTTTCCTTCGAGAAATTCGGTCAGCAGGTTGTCGTCGATCTCTTTCATAAGTTCGGTTTCTAACAGTAATACGGTTTTGGGGAAATAGTTACTAAACGAAAACCCGATTTTTTTTCGGGCTTTCGTTTTTATTGCATATGGTCGGTTGCAGGGGCAGGGGTTTCAGTTGTTCCCGGGCATTTCGAAAAACAGCGCGATCAGCGGCAGGTAGTCCTTCAGCGCGACGCCGAGGACTTTGAGCGCCTGGCCGATATGGTAGTTGACGGTCTGGGGCGACACCTCCATCTCGGCGGCGATCTGCTGGTGGGTCATGCCCTGGAAGCGGCTCATCTCGAAGATGCGCCGGGTCTGCTCGGGGAGTTGGGCGAGCGCCTCGCGGTAGAGCCGTGCGAGTTCCGTGCCGAGGTAGAAGTCCGGGGAGTCGAACTGGTCGGCGAATCTCTTTTCCAACTGCTGGTGGACGCGTGAATGGACCTTCTGGCTGGAGATGCGGTCCAGCGACTTGTTGCGGACGATCATAAACAGAAGTCCTTTCAGCGAAAGTTCCTCCATCAGGCGGTCCCGGTTTTCCCAAATGTACAGCATCGTGTCCTGTACGATGTCCTCCGCCACGGGGAGGGATACCCAGCGCGAGGCGAAACTGCACAATCCCTTGTAATAGAATCGGTAGCACGCTTCGAAACACTGCCGGTCCCCGGCGTTGAGCCGTCGGATGACCAGTCGGTTGTCGAGGATGTCGTATTTGGTGTTCAGGGACATAAACCGTCGTATCTCGCGTAATTCGGGAGGCTAAAATTACAATTTTTTCCGGAAAACGGGCCGGATTCCCGAAAAAAGGGCCACCTTTGCAGTAAAATGGAACCGGGCTGCCGGGAAGTCCGCGCCCCGGGATCGCCGTTTTACATCGCTTATGAATACCGTCTGGATCGTACTGCCTGTATTGATCGCGCTGATGTTTCAGCTCGGCATCGAACTCGACCGGCAGGCCTTCGCCGGTGTGGCCCGCCGTCCGGCGGCCGTTGTCGCGGGGCTGCTGGGCCAATTGGCGCTGCTGCCGCTCATCGCCTTCGGCGTGGGGCTGGCCTTCCGCCTGCCGCCCGTCTATTTTCTGGGACTGTTGCTCGTCGCCTGCTGTCCGGGAGGCAGTTCGTCGAACGTCTTTTCGATGCTGGCCAAGGGCGACGTGGCCCTTTCGGTGACGCTGACCGCTTTGAGCAGCCTCATCACGCTCTTCACGATTCCGCTGGTGATGGGTTTCGCCGCGCGTTTCGTCGCGGTGCATGCCGGTGCGGCCATCGAACTTCCGGTCGGGAAACTGCTGGTGCAGAACATCGTCCTGCTGTTCCTGCCGATGCTCTGCGGGGCGCTTTTCAGGCATTGGCGGCCCCGGGCGGCACGGCGTGTGCACGAGCTGCTGGGGCGTGTGGCCTTCCCGGCCCTGATGCTGCTGGCGGCGGTGTTCTTCGTGCAGTACGCCTCGACGATTCTGGAGAATCTCGGCGTGCTGGGGCTGGCCGCGGGTGCGCTGATCCTGCTGGCGATGGCGGGCGGATCGCTGCTGGCCCGCCTGTTCCGGCTCCGGCGGGCGGTGCGCCGCACGATCGTCATCGAGGTCGGGATGCAGAACGCTGCGCAGGCGATCGCCGTCGCCACCTCGCCGCTGATCTTCGACAGCGGTGAAATGGCCGTCCCGGCCATCGTCTACGCCCTCGTGATGAACGTGGTTCTGCTCTCGTACCTGAAACTGCTGCCGAAATGTACCGATGAAACGGCGTCGGAAGGCGCCTGACCGAGTATCTTTGCCGTATGAAATTCCTGAAAGTCGCTGTTTTGTTTTTCGGCCTGGCCGCGGCGTTTGCCGTGCGGGCGCAGGGCGGGACCTATCCCGTCAGCGGGCGGGTGATCGACCGTTTGAGCCGCCGCCCCGTGGCCTATGCCGCCGTGGTGCTGGCCGGGCAGGAGCAGAAGGGAGCCTCGACCGACTCGCTGGGGAGGTTTCGCATCGAGCGCGTGAAGCCGGGCATCTGGCGGCTGGCGGTCTCGTCGGTGGGCTACAAGAGCCTCACGACGCCCGAATACATGGTCTCGGCCGCCACGCCCTTTATCGAAGTCGAGCTGGAGGAGGATGCCGCGCAGCTGGAGGCCGTGACGGTCCGTCCGTCGCCGTTCCGCGTCACGGCGGAGAGTCCCGTAAGTTTGAAGGTGATCGGCCTGCGGGAGATCGAGAAAAGCCCCGGCTCGAACCGCGACGTGTCGCGCATCGTGCGCTCGTATCCCGGCGTGGCCTTCTCGCCCGTGGGGTATCGCAACGATTTGATCGTGCGCGGCGGCGGGCCTGCGGAGAACAAGTTCTACATGGACGGGATCGAAATCCCGAACATCAACCATTTCGCCACGCAGGGGGCGACGGGCGGTCCGGTGAGCATCGTCAACGCCGACCTCGTGCGCGAAATCAGTTTTTATACGGGCGCTTTTCCCGCCGACCGGGCCGGGGCGTTGAGTTCCGTGCTGGACTTCAGGCTCCGCGACGGCAATGCCGAAAAGCAGACCTTCAAAGCGACGTTGGGCGCCTCGGAAGTGGGGTTGAGCGGCAGCGGGCACATCGGCGGCAAGACGACTTATCTGTTTTCCATCCGCCAGTCCTACCTGCAACTGCTGTTCAAACTGCTGGGGCTGCCCTTCCTGCCCAACTACATCGACGGGCAGGCGAAAGTCAAGACACGCCTTTCGGAGCGCGACGAGCTGACGGTGCTGGCCCTTGCGGGATTCGACAACATGCGTCTCAACGTCGACGAGAAGGGCGAGGACGCCGAATACCTGTTGAGCTACCTGCCCCGCATCCGGCAGGAGACCTTCACGGTGGGGGCTTCGTGGCGTCACTATGCGGGCCGCCACGTGCAGACCGTGACCTTGAGCCACAACTACCTGAACAACCGCAACCTGAAATACCTGCGCAACGATGATTCGTCGGAGGACAACCTGACGCTCCGGCTGCGCTCCGTGGAGCAGAAGACCACGCTCCGGGCCGAGAACCGCACCTATCTGGGCCGCTGGACCGTCCGCGAGGGCGTCGAGGTGAATTATTCCGACTACACGAACCGCACGCTGCAACGGCTCTATACCGACAGGACGCAGCTGTCGGACTACCGGACCCGGCTGGGAATCGTCGGCTGGGGGCTGTTCGCCGGGGCCGAATACGCCTCGGCCGACAAGCGGTTCACCGCCTCGGCGGGCCTGCGCGCCGACGGGTGCGACTACTCGGGACGTATGGCGCGGGTGTGGCGCCAGCTGTCGCCCCGGGCTTCGGTCTCCTATGCGGTAGGTCCCGGCTGGTCGGTGAGCGGCAGCGCGGGGCTTTACTGCCAGCTGCCGCCCTACACGGCGTTGGGATTCAAGGAGGAGGACGCGCTGGTCAACCGATCGCTCGATTACATGCGCGTCGGGGTCTTCAGCGCGGGCGTCGACTGGCGGCTGCGCGACCGGCTGATCGTCTCGGTCGAGGGATTTTACAAACGCTACGGCGATGTGCCGCTGTCGGTGGCGGACGGGATTCCGCTCTCGTGCAAGGGCAACGATTACGGCGTGGTGGGCAACGAGAAGCTGGTCTCCTCGGCGCAGGGGCGCGCCTACGGCGTCGAGGCGATGGCCCGCTGGCAGATTCCGGGGCGAGTGAACGTCGTGGGGTCGGTGACCGTGTTCCGCTCGGAGTACCGCAACGACCGGCAGGCCCCGTGGATCGCCTCGGCGTGGGACAACCGTTTCGTGGTCAACGTCAGCGGAACCTACGACCTGCCGCGCCACTGGAGCTTCGGTGCGAAGCTGAGCGCCGTGGGCGGTGCGCCCTACACGCCCTACGACGTGGAGCGTTCGTCGCTCGTCGAGGCGTGGGATGCGCAGGGACGGCCCTACTACGACTATTCGAAATACAACGCCGGGCGGCTCGACGCCTTCGCCCAGCTGGACGTGCGCGTCGACAAGGTGTTCTACTTCCGCCGCTGCATGCTGGGTCTCTACATCGACCTGCAAAACGTTGCGGGCGGTCGTTTGCGCCAGCCCGACGTGCTGATGTCCACGGGGGAGATCGAGAACCCCTCGGCTCCGGCTTCGGAACGGCGTTACCGCATGAAATACCTCGAACAGGTGAGCGGCACGCTGCTCCCGACGCTGGGCCTGACGGTCGAGTTTTAAGCCTCCGGCGTCCGCCGGGCGTTCCGTTTGTCCATTGCGAAACTGATGATGAAAGGGATCGCGAGGAAGACCGCCGTGCCGGTCACCACCAGCCACGTGTACGTCGCCGGACTGCCCACGGGCAGCTGCGAAGGCGGGAAGAAGGTGACGATGAACGAGAACAGCACGGCGAGGAACCCCACGCCTCCGATCAGCCACATGCCCGTGTTTCCGCCCGGTACGCGGTAGCTGCGGATAAGCTTGGGCTGCGTGTAGCGCAGGCGGATTCCTGCGGCGTACATCATCATATACATAATGAGGTAGAGTCCTACGGTCAGGGCGCTCAACAGGAAGAACGCCACGCTGACGTCGTCCATCACGATGTAAAGCGACGAGAGGAGCGTCACGATGCAGCCCTGGATAATCAGTATGTTGAGCTGCACGCCGTTCTTGTTGGTCTTCTGGAGGAAGCAGGGCAGAGCGCCGTCCCTGGCCGTCCACAGCAGGCCGCGGCTGGGGCCCGAAATCCACGACATCACGCCCGCCAGCGCACCGAAGGCCACGAGCAGTCCCATGACGTTCGAGAGCCATCCCACGTGGTAACGTTCGAAAGCGATCTGGAAGGTGGTGAACAGCCCCGACTGGAGGTTGATCTGGTCGTAGGGGGTGATGATGGCCACGGCCAGCGCGCCCAGCGTGAACAGTCCGAACGAGATCAGCGCCGCGAGGAACATCGCCCGTGGGAACTGCGTCTGGGGTTTGGCCAGTTCCGGAGCGTGCACGGCGTGCACCTCCACGCCGGCGAACAGCAGCAGGATGCCCGCCAGGAACGCGATGTCGCTCATGCCCGTGATGTGGGGGAAGAGACGCGGGTGGACGTGCTGCGCGGCGTCGACGTTGACGATCTGCGAGACGCCGGCCGGAATCTCCTTCAGGGCGATTTCGTTGCCGCCGGCCATCCAGATGACCGCCATCACGATCACGACGACGCCCGGGAGCACCGTGCCGATCAGAAATCCCTTCGAGGTGATGCCCGAGATGGCCGACGTGCCGCGCAGGGTCACCAGCGTCGCGCACCAGTACATTGCAATCGAGAACAACCCGACGTACAGCCCGTTCTGCGCCAGTGCCGGAACGCCGATCATGTAGGCGATCGACGCGGCGGCGAATCCCAGTACGGTGGGATACCAGACGACGTTCTGAATCCATTGCAGGAAGATCGCCGAGAAGCCCAGGTGGCGGTTGAAAGCCTCCTTGACCCAGGTGTAGACGCCGCCGCCGCGGTCGGCGAAGGCGCTGCCCAGTTCGGCGCCAACGAGGGCCGCGGGAATCAGGAAGAGGAACGTCGCGAAGAAAATGTAGAAGAACATCGTCAGTTCCTCCTGGGCCATCATCGGGAGCCCGCGCAGGCTGATGACGGCCGCAGCGGTCATCAGCGCCAGCTGCGTCGTGGTGATATTTTTACGTTTTGCCATGGTGGGTAGGTTGGATTTTGCTGTTTTCCCTCGTCGTCCGCCGCACAGTTTTCGTGCCGGAGCGCATTGCCGCCCCGTGAAATCGGCAGCCGGAGCGTTGCAAAGAACCGATCGGAACACCGGGCGGCTTTTTCGTACCCTGCGCACGCGGGAACGGCGCGCCCGGCATGCGGACGCAAAAACAGCAGGGAATCTCGCGATTGCCTGCTGTCCCCGGAGGTCGCCCTCCTAAAACTACTAACCCAAACTTAAATAAATGAAGAAACCTCACTGCGGTTGCTGTGCCGCAGCTGACCGGAATAAGTACAAAGCGCGTGCCGAACCTGCAATCGCCGTCCGCCGGGGACCGTTTGGCCGATTATCGGGTCTTGTCGTGGAATTTTCACCGGAATAATTTTGGTTTTATTTCTTTTTATTGTTTTATTTGTGGCATATGCCTGATGATAGTGCCTTTAAAGGAAAATTTGCAGCCTTCGCCGTTGCGGGAGCCGATGCTACGACCCGCGTGGTGTTCGCCCCGGCGGTCAAAAGCAAGAACCGCGTGCAGTTCGATAACTTCCGCGCCGAATCGTTAACCCGTTAATTTGAAAGACAATGAAAAACCTGAAACTGTTTTTGTTGGGCCTTATGCTCTGCGCGGCGCTGCCGTCGCAGGCATGGGACCGCACACGCCACGACGCCATTGCGTATATCGCCGAATGCAACCTGACGCCCCGGGCGAAGAGGAATATCGCCCGCTACCTCGACCATTCGATCGTTTACTACGCATCGTGGATGGACAAGTACCGCGATACGCCCGAATTTCGAAACGTCGAGCATGTGAGTTATGTGGATGCCGGCATGCAACTGGTCGACACCCTGCGCAAGGGGAAGACCAATTGCGTCGTCGAACTGATGCGCGCCGTCGACCGGCTGAAAGACTACCGGAATATGAGCGATTCGCTCGTGCGGCTGAACCTGATGTATGTGATCCACATCGTGGGTGACATGCACTGTCCCTCGCATGTCAAATACGCCGGTTGCAAGAGCGGCCGCGCGGACCTCAACGGCAGGAAGATGTCCTACCATGCGATGTGGGACTGGGGTGTGCTGGACGGGGCCCACGGCTGGAGTTACAGCGAGTATCAACAGTTGCTGGACACCTTCTCCAAGCGCGAGAAAGCCGCCATGGCCAAGGGTACGCCCCGCGAATGGCTGCATGAAACCGCCGTCGCGTGCCGGGTGATCTACGACTGGCAGCGGGCCGACGAGACCTACGACAAGCAGTTCGTGCTGGACACCTACCTGCTGCCCGAAAGCCAGTTGATCAAGGCCTCGTACCGCCTGGCTGCGGTGCTCAACGAATTGTTCGGTTAGTAGGAGGACCTCCGGGGACAAAAAAAACAGCAGGGAATCTCGCGATTGCCTGCTGTCCCCGGAGGTCGCCCTCCTAAAACTACTAACCCAAACTTAAATAAATGAAGAAACCTCACTGCGGTTGCTGTGCCGCAGCTGACCGGAATAAGTACAAAGCGCGTGCCGAACCTGCAATCGCCGTCCGCCGGGGACCGTTTGGCCGATTATCGGGTCTTGTCGTGGAATTTTCACCGGAATAATTTTGGTTTTATTTCTTTTTATTGTTTTATTTGTGGCATATGCCTGATGATAGCGCCTTTAAAGGATAATTCTCGGCGTTGTAACGTGGAAGGAGAAAAAGATATTTTGCGGCGGGTGAGCGGCGGGGACAGCGATGCCTTGCGGCCGATCTTCCCGAAACACGGTTCGCGTGTGGAAGGTCTTCGCCGTTGCGGGAGCCGATGCTACGCCCCGCGAATGGCTGCACGAAACGGCCGTCGCCTGCCGGGTGATCTACGACTGGCAGCGGGCCGACGGGACCTACGGCAAGCAGTTCGTGACGGACACCTACCTGCTGCCCGAACGCCAGCTGATCCTGGCGTCGTATCGTCTGGCCGCCGTGCTCAACGACCTGTTCGGTTAGTGATGCCCTCCGGGGATAAAAAAACAGCAGGGAATCTCACGATTGCCTGCTGCCCCCAGGAGGTTGCCCTCCTAAAACTACTAACCCAAACTTAAATAAATGAAGAAACCTCACTGCGGTTGCTGTGCCGCAGCTGGCTGAAATAAGTACAAAGCGCGTGCCAAAGTCGCGCCGCCGTCTGCCGGAAAAGGGACGCATCGTGGTCGGAACGGTCCGCTGCGCAGAGCGGCGGGGCGCGTTTCGCGGAAATATTCCGCCGGATCGCTTGCTTCCTGCCGATAAAAGTGTACCTTTGCCGTGCAATGGTTTCCCCGTGGAGGGGAATTAAAAGGGAATGCCGTGTGAATCGGCAACAGTTCCCGCTGCTGTGAGTCCCGCCCGCAAGGGCTTTTTCGTTGCGGCATTCTTGAGCCACTGGTCCTCCGGGACCGGGAAGGCGCCGCCTCGGGGGACAAGTCAGAAGACCTGCCTTGCGCGATAGGGTGTTTGCTCCTGCGGAGAAAGGGAGCGCCTGAAGTCGTCGCCGGCGGTTTTTCCGTGCGTCCTTATTTGCTTCGGCCCTCTTTTTCCTGTTGCTGCGAACCTCTTCGGACAGACTTTTTTACGGTTGGATGAGGAAGTCGTCGCCATGCTTTGCCGGGTCGTCATGCCTGTTTTTGCCTGCGCGGTATTCTCCGTGAAGTCTGTCCCTTACGGACGGAACAGATGGAACCATTAACTAAAAAACAAGGTATGATGAAAAAATTATTTGTGATCTGCTCCTGGGCGCTGCTTCTCGGCGGCTGCAAGAGCGAATCCGGGGCTTCGGACCCGGATGGAGACAAACCTGTTCCCCCCCCCTCGGCCGAACTGTTGCAAAAGATCGAAGACCTGAATGCGGGCCTGGTCTCGCTGAAGACGCTGGCCGGAGCCGTGTCGCAGTCGGAAGTGCGGTCGCTGGCCGAGACGGAGGACGGCGTGCGCCTTACGTTCTGCGACGGGACCGAAGTGACGGTAGCCTGCAATGCGGCGGCGGAAGCGCCGCTGATCGGCATTGCGGTCGATGGGGATGCGTATTACTGGACACTCGCCGCGGAAAAGGATATTCCCTGGCTGAAAGATGCCGCCGGAGCGAAAATGCCTGTTTCGGGGCCTGTCCCCGTCGTGGGGCGCGATGATAAAGGTTTCTGGACCGTGACGACGGACGCCGCCGTGACGCCGTGGCAGATCGAGGACGGCTCCGGAAATCCGGTCGAAGCCACGGGCGACGAGCAGGTGGAGTTGTTTCGGTCGGTAAAGGCCGGAAACGGCCGGGTGGAAATCGCGCTGACGGACGGCGGGACTCTTTCGGCGGCGCAGGTCAACGACTTGAGCGTTGCGGGGACGGCCAACTGCTATGTGGTTTCGGCGCCCGGAACGTATGTTTTCAATGCCCGGGTACGCGGAAACGGAGCCGGCGAAGGGGTCGGATTCGAGCCGGCGATCGAGATGGCGGACGGCATGACGGCCGACTGGCTGTGGACCGACTCCGAAGGACTCGTTTCGGGAGTCGCCCTCGACACGACCTCCGGCGATATTTTCCTCACGGTCGGCGAAGGCAGGGGCAACGCGCTGGTCGCCCTGATGCAGGACGGAAAGGTCGTCTGGAGCTGGCATGTCTGGGTGACCGACGCTCCGCAGACGATGACCTACGGGAACGGGACGGTCTTCATGGACCGCAACCTGGGCGCCGTAGGTACGACCGCAGGCGGTACGGACGCTTACGGCATGTATTACCAGTGGGGGCGCAAGGACCCGTTCTACGGGGGCGAGAAAACGGAAACTTCGGCCAATGCGTTCCTCGAAGCAAAGAACGGCACGGTGGTGAATCCCGCTTATCCGGCGCTGGACTGGGCTTTCAGCAAGAGTGCGACGACGACCGACGGGGCTGCCGCCAATCCTATGACGTTCTACAACGATAAGGTCGGAACCGGCTATAACTGGCTTGCGTCGCCGAACGCGACATTGTGGGGTGAGGCCAAAACGCTCAACGACCCTTGCCCGCCGGGGTACAGGGTTCCTGAAACCGGTGCATGGGAGGATTTGATTTCGGGACGTCAGTACATCGACGGCGTTTCGGTATGGGACGGAACGAACTACGGTATGACCTATACCCACGGGGGACAGACGGCCTGGTATCCGGCGCAGGGCTATCGCAATTACAGTTCGGGCGCCATCGTGGGGCTGCGCAGCTCGACCGGCGGTTCGGGCGCTTACTGGTCGGCGGAAACCTCTTCGGTCAAATCCTATTACCTCTTCTTCCGCAGCAAACTGTCGAGCAGCGGTTCGATCAATAATGAACTGGACATGAACCGGTCTTACGGCTATACGGTGCGTTGCTGCAAGGAGTGACGGTCCGTCGGGACGAATAAAGGCAGGACGCTTTCGGGTCCTGCCTTTGTTTTCGATGCCGGTTCCGGCCTACCGGAACACGCCCGTGTAGGTCGAGGGCGAGAGGGCGCGCAGCTCCTCCTTGACTGATTCGGCGACGTCGAGCGTTTCGATGAATGCCGCGATCGACTCGCGGGTGATGTGGGCGTTGGTCCGCGTCAGGGCCTTCAACGCCTCGTAGGGCTTCGGGAAACCCTCGCGGCGCAGGATGGTCTGGATGCCCTCGGCCACCACGGCCCAGTTGTTCTCCAGGTCGCGCGCCAGCGCCTCGGGGTTGAGGATCACCTTGTTCAGCCCCTTGAGCAGCGATTGCAGGGCGATCACCGCGTGGGCCATCGGCACGCCGATGTTGCGCAGCACGGTCGAGTCGGTCAGGTCGCGCTGAAGACGCGATACGGGCAGCTTCGACGAAAGGTGCTCGAAAACGGCGTTGGCAATGCCGAAGTTGCCCTCGGCGTTTTCGAAGTCGATGGGGTTGACCTTGTGGGGCATGGCGCTCGATCCGACCTCACCGGCCTTGATCTGCTGTTTGAAGTACTCCATCGAAATATAGGTCCACATGTCGCGCGAGAGGTCGATGAGAATGGTGTCGATGCGCTTCATGTTGTCGAAGATCGCCGCCAGGTTGTCGTAGTGCTCGATCTGCGTGGTGTACTGCGAACGGCACAGCCCCAGCGTCTCGTTCACGAATCGGTTGGCAAAAGCCACCCAGTCGATTTCGGGGTAGGCTGCGCGGTGGGCGTTGAAGTTGCCCGTGGCGCCGCCGAACTTGGCCGGAACGGCGATGTCGTGGAGCATGAACAGCTGCTTTTCGAGCCGCTCGACGAATACCGAAAACTCTTTGCCCAGCGAGGTCGGCGAGGCGGGCTGCCCGTGCGTGCGCGCCAGCATCGGAACCTCGCGCCACTGCTCGGCGAACGACGCCAAAGCGTCGCGGACCTCCTCGACGACGGGGTAGTAGACGCCTGTCATCGCCTCCCGGAGCGAGAGCGGAATGGCCGTGTTGTTGATGTCCTGCGACGTGAGGCCGAAATGCACGAACTCCTTATAGGCCTCCAGCCCGAGGGTGTCCATTTTCTCCTTGATGATGTACTCGATGGCCTTTACGTCGTGGTTGGTCACCGACTCGATTTCCTTCACGCGCCGGGCGTCGGCGTCCGAAAAATCGAGGTAGAGCGCGCGCAGGGCGGCGAATTTCGAGCGGTCGATGCCGGTCAGCTGCGGCAGCGGCAGTTCGCACAAGGCGATGAAGTATTCCACTTCGACGCGGATGCGGTAGCGGATGAGGGCCTGCTCCGAAAAATAATCGGCTAATTTCTCCGTTTTATTACGGTAACGCCCGTCGACGGGCGAGATGGCGGTGAGGGGAGTTAACATATGGGATTGTGATTTGTTTTTCGTTTCCAAACGCCAAATTTACGACATTTAATTGAAATACGCATAATTTTCCATACCTTTGTGGAGATGTAAACCGAAATCGGAATGAATTTCATACTGGCAATCATCGACTCCCTGGTGGGCTTCGTGCAGCGCAATCCGCTGACGACGCTCCTTATCGTCATACTGGCGCTCGGCGCCCCCGCGCTGCTCAAGGGCATAGCGCTGTTTATCTTGTATTTTCTTATGGGACTTGTTATTTTGGTCGTCGTGCTGATGTTGGCTTTCCGCTGGCGGATCTACAAGGTCCGCAAGCAGATGGAGCAGCAGTTCGGCGAAGGCTTCGGACAGCAGTCCGGACCGAAGGGATTCGGCGGTTTCGGCTCGCCCTTTGCAGAGCAGCCGCGCAAGGAGCGCGAAGGCGAGGTGAAGGTGCACAAAACCCCGGGAACGCCCGAGAAGCGCGTGTCGAAGGATGTGGGCGACTACGTCGATTTCGAAGAGGAAAAGCAGTAGCATGTTGAAGATTTTCGAACTCATAGGGCGCTATTTCATGCTGATGGGAAAGGTCTTTTCCCGTCCGGAGAAGGCCGCCATCTACCGCCGGCGGATCATTTTCGAAATGGAGTCGCTCGGTGTCAACTCGATCGGCCTGACGGCCATCATCTCGGTCTTCATCGGCGCGGTCATCACGTTGCAGATGTGCATCAACCTCGATTCGCCGTTCATTCCCCGCTCGCTGGTGGGTTACGCCACGCGCGAGACGATGATCCTGGAGTTTTCGTCGGCGGTCGTGGCGCTGATTCTCGCCGGAAAGGTCGGGTCGTCGATCGCCTCGGAGATCGGAACCATGCGCATCACCGAACAGATCGACGCGCTCGAAATCATGGGCGTCAACTCCGCCTCGTACCTCATCCTCCCGAAGATCGTCGCCGCGATGGTCTTCTTCCCCTTTCTGACGATCCTCTCGATCCTGATCGGCATTCTGGGCGGATACCTCATCGCCGCCGCGACGGGCATTATGATCCCCGCCGACTATGTCGACGGCCTGCTGATGGATTTCAAGCCCTATTCGATCACCTACACGCTGATCAAGACCGTCTTCTTCGCCTACATCATCACCTCGATTTCGGCCTTCTACGGCTACAACGCCCGGGGCAACTCGCTGGAGGTCGGCACGGCTTCGACGCGCGCCGTGGTGGCCAGCTGCGTGGTGATTCTGCTTTTCGACCTGATCCTGACACAAGTCCTGCTTATATGATACGCGCCGAACATATCGTCAAGTCGTTCGACGGCCGGGTGGTGCTCGACGACATCTCGGTCGAATTCGAGACCGGAAAAACGAACCTCATCATCGGCCGCAGCGGCTCGGGAAAGACCGTGCTGCTCAAGACGCTGGTGGGCCTGCACGAACCCGATTCGGGCGACGTGTGGTACGACGAGGTGAACTTTTCGAAACTCGGTTTCCGGGAACGCAAAAGTATCCGCAAGGACATCGGCATGATCTTTCAGGGCGGGGCGCTGCTGGACTCCTCGACCGTTGTGGAGAACGTCAAGCTGCCGCTCGACCTCTTCACCTCGCAGAGCGAGCGGGAGAAGATGGAGCGCGTGAATTTCTGCCTCCAGCGCGTGCGGCTCGACGGGGCCAACGAACTCTATCCGGCCGAACTGTCGGGCGGCATGATCAAGCGCGTGGCCATCGCCCGGGCTATCGTGATGAATCCCCGCTACCTGTTTTGCGACGAACCCAACTCGGGACTCGACCCGCAGACCTCGATCGTCATCGACAACCTGATCCACGAGATCACCCAGGAGTACGGCATCACGACGATCATCAACACCCACGACATGAACTCCGTGATGGAGATCGGCGAGAAAATTGTATACATCCACGACGGCCGTAAGTGGTGGGAGGGGACGAAGGACGACATCCTGCATGCGGACAACCGCGAGCTGAACGATTTCGTCTTCGCCTCGGCCATGGCCAAACGGGCCAAACTGGCTGCGCAGTAGGCTTCCGCGGTGTTGTGCGCCTGAAGACGGCGGAGGTTTCCGGCGGACGGGTGCGTGCCGGGAAACGGATGCGTCCGCGGTTCGTAAAAAAATTTAATTTTTTATTTGCGTAAATTATATAAAGTATGTACTTTTGTGCTGTTAAAAAAATAACGCAATTTTTTATTAACAAATAATTCAAATTATTATGGCAACTATTAAAATCGGTATCAACGGCTTCGGTCGTATCGGCCGTCTGGTGTTCCGTGCCGCTTGCACGAACGACAACATCGAAGTGGTGGGCATCAACGACCTGGTTCCCGTGGACTACATGGCTTACATGCTGAAGTACGACACGATGCACGGCCGTTTCGACGGTACGGTGGATTTCAACGTGGAGAAGAGCCAGCTGATCGTAAACGGCAAGGCTATCCGCGTAACCGCCGAGAAGGACCCCGCAAACCTGAAGTGGAACGAGGTTAACGCCGAGTACGTGGTAGAGTCGACGGGTCTGTTCCTCACCAAGGAGAAGGCCGAGGCTCATATCGCAGCCGGCGCCAAGTACGTCGTTATGTCGGCTCCCTCGAAGGACGACACCCCGATGTTCGTATGCGGCGTGAACACCGATACCTACAAGGGCCAGACGATCGTTTCGAACGCATCGTGCACCACCAACTGCCTTGCCCCCATCGCCAAGGTTCTGCACGACAAGTTCGGCATCACCGACGGTCTGATGACCACCGTTCACTCGACCACCGCAACGCAGAAGACTGTCGACGGTCCCTCGATGAAGGACTGGCGCGGCGGCCGTGCCGCTTCGGGCAACATCATTCCCTCGTCGACCGGCGCTGCAAAGGCCGTAGGCAAGGTGATTCCCGAGCTGAACGGTAAGCTGACCGGTATGTCGATGCGTGTTCCGACCCTCGACGTTTCGGTTGTCGACCTGACCGTAAACCTGGCCAAGCCCGCCAAGTACGACGAGATCTGCGCTGCCATGAAGGAGGCTTCGGAAGGCGAACTGAAGGGCATCCTGGGTTACACCGAGGAGGCTGTCGTTTCGTCGGACTTCCTGGGCGACGCCCGCACGTCGATCTTCGACAAGGCTGCCGGTATCGCGCTGACGGACACCTTCGTGAAGGTCGTTTCGTGGTACGACAACGAGTGGGGCTACTCGAACAAGGTCCTCATGCTGATCGAGAAGATGGCCGCTTACAACAACAAATAGTCGTAAGCCATCCGATAGAAAAAGAGGGAACCAGCGATGGTTTCCTCTTTTCTTTATATCGGCTTCCGGGTCGGCCGGGAGCTTATTTTTTCGAATCTACCCGCATTTCGACCGAGGCGCCCGACCATTGGTTGATCTCCCGCTTTTCGGTGCGCAGGCGGCGTCCGGCATAGGAGATCCTCACCTCGATCCCGAAGGGCCTGGTCGCGTCGATTTCGTTGTCCGCGGGCAGCGTGTGGGGGATTATATATAGGTAGAGCACGAGGTGGTCGCACGGCATGGTTTGCAGCGCGGCCGTGCGGTCGGCGGCGATGTCTGCGGGGCGTTCGGCAAGGTTCGAGCCGACGTCGGCCACGGTCGATGCCGACGAGGCGAATCCGATGCGCCGGCCGGCGGCGTCGAAACAGCCGCACATCAGCGCCGCATTGTACCGCCACCACCCTTCGTAGCGGCTCGTGACTTCGATTGTAAATCCTTTTTCGTCCATGTTCTGTCGGGGCCGCGCGGGCCGGATGCAGCACCGGATCGGTTCGGCGGGCCGTGCGCGGACTATTTTTCCGTAAAAATAATACAACTGTCGTGCAACGCCAAATTTATTTGCGCCCCGCCGGGCCGGGAGTGCTAAAACTCGCGGTTTTCTTTGCAAATGTCTTATTTTTTCGTAACTTTGCGCACTAAATGTGCGTAAATGGAGGTAGCTCAACGATATTCGATTGCCTGGAAAGGGCTGAAAAACGGTCGTCACGACTTCCGTTTCGAGGTCGACAAGGCGTTGTTCGAAGCCTTCGAAAGCACGGAGATCAAGGACGGACGGTGTGAGGTCTCGGTCGGTGTGGACCGCTCGGAGAAGCAGCTCACGCTCGATGTCGGGATCACGGGCCATGTCGTCGTCGAATGCGACCGATGCCTGGAGGACTGCCGTGTGCCCATTGATTTCGAGGGGCAGCTGGTGGTGAAATTCTCCGACGAGGTGCACGAATACGACGGCGAGGTGATGTGGATGCTGCCGGGCGAGGACCGCGTGGAACTTGCGCAGTACATCTACGAAAGCATCGTGCTGTCGCTGCCCTACCAGCGGGTGCATCCCGAGGGGGAGTGCAACCCCGAGATGCTCGAACGCTTCCGGATCGTTTCCGACCGGGAGTTCGCGTCGATCGAGGCTGCGGCCGAAGGCGCCGGGGAGCGCGGCGGGGGCGAATGGGCCAAGCTGGCCGCCCTGCGCGAGCGGATGGAGGCCGAAGGCGCGGACGGCGGAGAAGGCGAAGAGGAACCCGGCGGCGCGAAATAAACACGGATAAAGATACGTTTAAACTTATAAATTATATTTAAAAATGGCACATCCTAAACACAAAGTCTCGTCGACGCGACGCGATAAGCGCAGAACCAACTACAAGGCTACCGTTCCGACGGTGGTTACCTGCTCGAACTGCGGCGCAGCGGTGCTCTATCACCGTGTATGCCCCGAGTGCGGCTTCTATCGCGGAAAGCTCGCCATCGAGAAGAAAGCTGCCGAATAATTCCGGCGCTCAAAAGAGTGCATCCCCGCGGGGAGTGCCTCTTTTTTAATTTATGAAGGTTCCCTTCCGGCCGCCTGAATCCCCGGTCGTGTATGTTTTCCGGGGCGGGTCGGGAGCGGGACAGGATATCAACCAACACTCGTACGAGTATGATAAAGATTGGCGTAGATGCCATGGGCGGCGATTATGCACCCGAAGCGGCTGTCAAGGGAGCCGTCATGGCGCTCGATGCGATCGGGTCGGACAGCCGTATCGTGCTGTTCGGCGACGAAGAGAAAATTAAGTCCGTGCTCGCTTCGGAGGGATGTCCCGCCGAGCGGTTCGGAATCGTAGCGACCACCGAGGTGATCGAGATGGGCGACCATCCGGCCAAGGCTTTCCAGGCCAAGGCGGATTCGAGCATCACGGTCGGGTTCGGCTACCTGGCCAAGGGAGCTGTCGACGGTTTTGCGAGCGCAGGTTCGACCGGCGCCATGATGGTCGGTTCGATGTATGCCGTCAAACCGATCGAGGGTGTCGTGCGTCCCACGATTTCATCCATCGTTCCCACCATCGCAGGGCGTCCTGCGCTGCTGCTGGACGTGGGCCTGAATGTGGACTGCAAGCCCGAGGTGCTGGCGCAGTACGGCCTGATCGGCTCGATTTACGCCGAGGCGGTGCTGGGCATCGAGCGTCCGCGCGTGGCGGTGCTCAACATCGGCGAGGAGGAGACCAAGGGCAACGCCCAGACCAAAGCCACCTACGAACTGCTGAAGGCGGAGAGCCGGATCAATTTCGTGGGCAATGTCGAGGGTTCCTATCTCTTTTCGGGCAAGGTCGCCGATGTGATCGTCTGCGACGGATTCGTCGGCAACACGGCGCTGAAAATGGCCGAGGGCCTCTACCGCATCAACACGGCCTTGGGCTGCCGCAATGCCTTCTGGGACGCCATGAATTACGAAAACGTGGGCGGAACACCCGTCCTGGGCGTCAACGCGCCCGTTATCATCGGTCACGGATGCTCTTCGCCCCAGGCGATCCGGAGCATGATCCTTTCGACCGAACAGGTCATCAAGGCCGATCTGACAGCGAAACTGCAACGTGCGTTTCAAAATTAACCAAAACACGAAAAGCCAAAGCTAATGGGTAAGATAACAGCAGCTATTACGGGTGTGGGACAGTACCTTCCGGAATATATCCTCACCAACGACGAATTGAGCCGGATGGTCGACACCAACGACGAGTGGATCATGTCGCATACGGGTATCAAGACGCGCCATATCCTCAAGGGCGAGGGTATCGGCAGCTCCTACATGGGCGCCCGTGCGGTCATCAATTTGTTGGATAAGACGGGGGTGGACCCCATGGAGATCGACGTGGTGATCTGCGCCACGGTGACCCCCGACATGTTCTTCCCCTCGACGGGTAACTTGATCGCCGACCAGGCTGGTTGCAAGAACGCCTTTGCGTTCGATGTTTCGGCAGCTTGCAGCGGCTTCCTGTTCGCCCTGACCACCGGCGCGAAGTTCATCGAGGCCGGCACGAGCAAGAAGGTCATCGTCGTGGGCGCCGACAAAATGTCGTCGATCGTCGACTATACCGACCGTTCGACCTGCCCGCTCTTCGGCGACGCTGCCGCCGCCGTGCTGCTGGAAGCCAATACCGAAGGTTTCGGAGTCGTGGATTCGATCCTGCATTCCGACGGCTCGGGCGAGATGCAGCTCTACATGAAGGCGGGCGGTTCGCGCTACCCGGCTTCGGTCGAAACCGTGCAGAACAACTGGCACACGATCATGTGGGACGGCCACGCCGTGTTCAAGGCTGCCGTGTCGAAGATGTCCGACGTTTCGGTGGAGATGATGGAGCGTCACAACCTCAAGGGCGAGGATATCCGTTTCCTGGTTCCCCATCAGGCCAACCTGCGCATCATCGACGCCACGGCGCGCCGTATGGGCATCACGCAGGACAAGTGCATGATCAACATCGACCGCAACGGTAATACCACGGCCGCCACGATTCCTTCGTGTCTTTGCGACTACGAGAGCCAGTTGCGCAAGGGCGACAACCTCATTCTGTCGGCTTTCGGCGGCGGATATACCTGGGGTGCGACCTATGTGAAGTGGGCCTACGACGGCCTGAAGGCATAAGCGGGGCGATCCCCGGCAAAAGGCGGAAACCGATGTTTCCGCCTTTTTTTGTTCGTTTTCGCGGAATTTTTTTATCTTTGGAGCCGTAACGCCCCTTTTATATCAGTAGGCGGTTTGACGGAATCTTGTACGATTCCGTTTTGCAACCCATTCGACTTTTTCGTATCTTTGTTGAGCTAAACCCATTGCCGATGAACCGTCTGAACCGTATTTTTCACAACAAACAGATCAAACTGTTTTGGTTCCTGCGGAGTTTCGCGCGTTACCTTACGCCGAAACGGTTGTTGCAGTCCCGTCTGGACCGGGTACTCGCCGAGGCGGAACGCCGCCCCGACTGGGAGTACATCTGTCGGCGGGCGGATTATTACAACAAACTGTCGCCTGCGCCTGCGACCCCCCCCCGCGAAGGGCTGCGTCCGTTAGGCGACCACAAGTTCCGTCGGGGCGTCAAGACGGCCTATTTCTTCGATACCTACGAGTTCACCCGCTGGTTCAGCGACCGCCTGCTGTGGAATACCGTTCCCGGGGACGTGACGACGGTTCCCGACGTGCCGTCGATCGTCAAGAGCAGGCCGATCTGCGGCGACAACGCCAATTCGGTGCTGCTGAACCTCGACAAGGTTCGCCATTTCATCTTCCTGCGGGACGACATTCCGTTCCGGAAGAAGTCGGACAAGGCGATTTTCCGGCTGGCGATCACGCGGCGTCCCCACCGCGAACGTTTCATGCGCATGTATTTCGGTTCGGAGTGCTGCGATGCCGGCATCTCGACGCCCCGTCCCGAATATCCCCCGGAGTGGACCAAACCCCATATTTCGATGTACGACCACCTGAACTACAAGTTCATTCTGGCGATCGAGGGCTACGACGTGGCGACGAACCTCAAGTGGATCATGTCGTCGAACTCGCTGGCCGTGATGCCCCGTCCGACCTACGAGACGTGGTTCATGGAGGGCACGCTCATCCCCGGTTACCACTACGTCGAGATCCGGCCCGACTATTCCGACCTCGAAGAGCGGATGCGCTACTACATCGAGCATCCGAACGAGGCCGAGGCGATCATCGCGCATGCGCACGAATACGTCGCGCAGTTCCGCGACCGCCGGCGCGAAAAGATCATTTCACTGCTGGTCTTGCAGAATTATTTCCGGCGCACCGGGCAGCGCTGATTCCCGGCATTTCAGTTTCCTTTCGGATTCGGGCCGTAATTTCGCCCGTCTGAAAGACGGGTTTCGGAGGGCGGTGGCGGGCCGCGGGTTTCAAGACCGGATTTTCGCCCCTCCCCCTGTCCCGAGAAACGAGAAAAAGGAGTGTATTATGAAGATACTCATTGTTGAAGACGAACCCTCCCTGCGGGAGATCATGGTCCGGACGCTGACCCGGGAGCAGTACGTCGTCGAGCAGGCCGCCGATTACGCCGCGGCGCTCGACAAGATCGCCGCATACGACTACGACTGCATCCTGCTGGACATCATGCTGCCCGGCGGCAGCGGCCTGCGGCTGCTCGAAGAGCTGAAGAGGCGTCGCAGCCCGGCTGCGGTGATCATCATTTCGGCCCGCGATTCCCTCGACGACAAGATCGAGGGGTTGGAACTCGGCGCCGACGACTACCTTCCCAAGCCGTTCCACCTGGCGGAATTGAGCGCCCGCATCCGCAGCGTCCTGCGCCGTCACCAGCGCGGCGGTTACGAGAGCCTCGACGCGGGCAACGTGCGCCTGTGGCCCGACAGCCGCCGGGTCGAGGTGGCGGGCCGCGAGGTGGAGCTGCTGCGCAAGGAGTACGACATCCTCCACTACTTCATGTCCCGCCCCAACCACACGGTCGACAAGACCGCGCTGGCCGAAGGGGTCTGGGGCGACCATATCGACCAGGCCGACAATTTCGATTTCGTCTATGCGCAGATGAAGAACCTGCGCCGCAAGCTCCACGATGCGGGCGCCGACATCGAGATCCGCGCAGTCTACGGCTTCGGCTATAAACTCGTACAGCCGTGAAACTGGTTTACCGCATCCTGCTGCACCTTTCGTGGGCGCTGTCGCTGCTTCTGGCGGCATGGGCCGTGTTGTTTTACTTCACGCTGATCGACGAGATCAACGACGAGGTGGACGACGCGCTCGAAGCTCGTGCCGAAGTGATCGTCAAGCGGGTTCTGGCCGGACGGGAGCTTCCCGTTCCGGCGGACGAGGGCAACAACGGCTATTTCCTGCACGAAGTGTCGCCCCAATATGCCGCCGCACAGCACCACGAACGCTATTCCGACGAGGAGATTTTCATTCCCGAACGCGACGACAAGGAGCCGGCCCGCGTGCTGCGCAAGGTGTTCCGCGACGGCGCGGGGCAATGGCGCGAACTGACGGTGATGACTCCGACCATCGAGAAGGACGACCTCCGGGAGTCGATCCTCCGGTGGATGGTCTGCCTCTACCTCTTCCTGCTGCTGATGATCCTGCTGGTCTCGGTCATCGTGCTCTACCGCACGATGCGGCCGCTCTACGCCCTGCTGCGGTGGCTCGACGGTTACACCGTGGGGGCGCGGAATGCGCCGCTGGCCGTCGAGACCTCCGTCACGGAGTTCCGGAAACTCAACGATGCCGCGCGCCGCTATGCCGAGCGGGCCGAGTCGTCGTTCGAGCGGCAGAAACAGTTCATCGGCAACGCCTCGCACGAGATGCAGACTCCGCTGGCGGTCTGCCGCAACCGGTTGGAAATGCTGGTCGACGATGCGCATGCGCTCACCGGGGAGCAGTTGGGCGAGATCGCCAAGGTGCAGCGGACGCTGGACTACCTCGTGCGGCTCAACCGTTCGCTGCTGCTGCTGTCGAAGATCGACAACGGCCAGTTCCCCGAGGCCGAAGAGGTCGACGTGAACGCACTGGTGCGCCGCACGGCCGAGGACATGGAGGAGATTTACGCCTACCGCAGCATGCGCTTTGCGCTCGTGGACGAGGGGTCGCTCACGGCGCGGATGAATCCGTCGCTGGCCGGGAGCGTGGTCGCCAACCTGCTGAAAAACGCATTCGTTCACGGCGACGAGGGCGGCGAGGTGACGGTGCGCGTCGCTCCGCGTCGCTTCACGGTCTGCAACAGCGGCGCGGGCGGTCCGCTCGACGCCGGGCGTATCTTCGACCGGTTCTATCAGGGAACGAAGAAGGAGGGTTCTACGGGGCTGGGCCTTGCCGTGGTCGACGCAGTCTGCCGTCTCTACGGGTTGAAGGTGTCCTATTCTTATAAGGAGGGGCGGCATTGCTTCGCGGTCGATTTCCCGGCGTGAAAAAAAATGCAGGAAATCCGCTTTTTTCAGATTCGTTTCAGTTTCGGGCCGCAACTTTGCAGTACGAAATTCAATTAAAACACTACGATTATGAAAAAGTTCACGATTCTTCTCGCTTCGCTGGCCGTCATGGCCTCTTCGGTTCCCGCTTTCGCCGGTAAAGACCGGATCATCACCGTCGGCGAACTTCCCGCCGTTGCGCAACAGTTCGTCCAGACCCACTTCAAGGCTGTCGAGGTCTCCTACGCCAAAGTCGACGAGGAGCTGTTCGACAAGGATTACAAGGTGGTCTTCGTCAACGGCTCGAAGGTCGAGTTCGCCAAGGACGGAGCGTGGAAGGAGGTCGACTGCAAGTACGGCGAGGTTTCCGCAGCCATCGTTCCGCAGCAGATCCGCGACTATGTCGCCAAGAACTTCGCAGGCCGCAAGATCGTCTCGATCGACCGCGACAAGCGCGACTGGGAGGTGAAGCTCGACAACGGTCTCGACCTGAAATTCGACCTTCAGTTCCGCCTGATCGAGATCGACGACTGATCCGCATTCCGCTGAAAACCATCCGACGGCGCCCGAATACGTATTCGGACGCCGTCTATTTTGTTTTATAATGTCTCGCCATTTCGATATAAAATAATTTGATGACTATTTTGATACAAATCACGAAAAACTATTGTATATTTGTATCACGAACGATGATAAACCGCAAACTTAAAACAATACAGTTATGTTAAGCAAGAAATTACACGAAGCGATGAACGCGCAGATCAATGCCGAACTTTGGTCGGCCTATCTCTATCTTTCGATGTCGATGGACGCCGAGGCCAAGGGGCTGAAGGGTGTCGCCAACTGGTTCTACGTACAGTTCCAGGAGGAGCAGGACCATGCGCGGATCTTTATGAACTACATTCTCTCGCGCGACGCCGAGGTGAAGCTGCTCCCGATCGAGGAGGTGCGCACTGCTTGGACTTCGCCGCTGGAGATGTTCCAGGACACGCTGGTCCATGAGAAGGAGGTTACGGCCATGATCAACAATCTGGCCGCCATCGCCGCCGAGGACAAGGATTACGCTTCGTCGAACATGCTCGTCTGGTTCGTCGACGAGCAGGTCGAGGAGGAGGAGTCGGCACGCGAGATGATCACCGCCTGCGAGGCCGTCGAAGGCAACAAGTTCGGGCTGTACATGCTCGACAAGGAGCTGGCCGCCCGCACCTACACGCAGGCTTCGCCGCTGGCGACCGCCAACGCATAAACGAAAGTTTTTGTCATAGTTATTTATAGTGGGTCCGGCCTCCGAAAGGGGGCCGGATTTTTTGGTTAGTCGGATTATTTGACTATCTTCGCAATAGAAAATAGAAACAAAGGTTAAGACAAACCTTTATACCTACAGTAAACCGTTACCTGTTGTAGAAATACGGCAGTTTTTATGATGGTGTAATATTTGTCTGAAACTTGAGCCTTGTCCCTGCCCGTTCGGGTGGGGGACAGGCTTGGGCGTAAGGGCAACTACCATCATAAGGCTGTAACGGGCCGACTGTAGGGGTTGTACCTGCGTCCTTGCTTTTTTATAGGAGGACTGCCCTGCGGGCGGCGGCGTGAGAACGGACCAGGTACATGACTGGAAATAACCGTCACCCGGCAAAAATGCACCGGAACAATACGGCTGTCGTCTTTTTCAGCCGCCATATTTGGAGTTTCCCGACATTTTTCCGAAATTTAACCGATCGGACCGCGCCGGACATCCGGCACAGCGGAAACCGCTTCGGCAGACTATGCCTAAACCTTAAAAACAGAGATAACCGATGAAGAAAATCCTCTTATGCTGGCTGGCCGCGGCGACGGCGCTGACGGCCGGCGCGCAGAGCAACGAATGGCAGGACGCCGGCGTGAATGCCGTGAACCGAATGCCGATGCATGGCTCCTGGTTCGCGTACGAATCGCCGGAAGCCGCACAAACGGGCGACAAGACCCTCTCGGAGCGGTTCGTCACGCTGAACGGAAACTGGAAATTCAACTGGGTGCGCGACGCCGACCAGCGACCGACGGACTTTTTCCGCGTCGGCTACAACGACAAAGGCTGGAACGACATGCCCGTGCCGGGACTCTGGGAGCTGAACGGATACGGCGATCCGGTCTACCTCAACGTCGGTTACGCCTGGCGGGGCTGGTTCAAAAACGATCCGCCGCACGTTCCCGTCGAGCAGAACCACGTGGGTTCCTACCGCCGTACGGTCGACATCCCCGCGGCATGGGCCGGCAGGCAGATCGTCGCGCATTTCGGCTCGGTGACGTCGAACATCTACCTCTGGGTCAACGGCCGCTATGTGGGTTACAGCGAGGACAGCAAGCTGGAGGCCGAGTTCGACCTGACGCCCTACGTGAAACCCGGCCGGAATCTCATCGCGTTCCAGGTCTTCCGCTGGTGCGACGGCACATACCTCGAAGATCAGGACTTCTTCCGCCTTTCGGGCGTGGGCCGCGACTGCTACCTCTACGCGCGCGACAAACGGCAAATTACGGACATTCAGGTCGACGCCGCGCCTTCGGCCGACTACACCGCGGGAACGGTAGCCGTCAAAGCCTTCTTCCCCAGGCAGGCGCGGGGATGCAGCGTCGAACTGGCGCTCACCGACGCCCAAGGGCGCAGCGTCGCGTCGCAGCAGCTGCGCGTCACGAAGGACGAGGAGCGCTGCACGCTCGACGCCGGGAAAGTCGCCCTGTGGAGCGCCGAGACGCCCGTGCTGTACGGACTGACGGCGACGCTCCGCGCGCCGGCGGGCGAAGTGATCGAGGTCATTCCGCTCCGGATCGGATTCCGCGACGTGAAGATCGAGGGCGGGCAGCTGCTCGTCAACGGCCGGCCGGTGCTGATCAAGGGCGCCAACCGGCATGAGATGGACCCCGACTACGGCTATTACGTCTCCGAGGGGCGCATGCTGGAGGACATCCGCATCATGAAGGAGAACAACATCAACGCCGTGCGCACGTGCCACTACCCCGACGACGCCCGCTGGTACTCGCTCTGCGACCAATACGGACTCTACGTCGTGGCCGAGGCCAATATCGAGTCGCACGGCATGGGTTACGGCGAAAAGACGCTGGCCAAGAATCCGCTCTACGCCAAGGCGCATCTGGAGCGCAACGAACGCAACGTGCAGCGCAGCATCAACCATCCGTCGGTCATCATCTGGTCGCTGGGCAACGAAGCGGGCGACGGGCCGAACTTCGACGCCTGCTACGACTGGATCAAGGCTTACGACCCCTCGCGGCCGATTCACCACGAACGGGCCGTCTATTCGCCCGGCAGCCGCAACACGGACATTATCTGCCCGATGTACTGGGGCTACGAGCGGTGTGAGAAATACCTCGCCGAGAATCCCGCCAAACCGCTGATCCAGTGCGAATACGCCCACGCCATGGGCAACTCGATGGGCGGATTCAGGGAGTACTGGGAGCTGATCCGCCGCGAACCGAAATATCAGGGCGGATTCATCTGGGATTTCGTGGACCAGTCGCTGCACAAAAAGGGGCGCAACGGCGTGACGGTCTACGGCTACGGAGGCGACTGGAACCCCTACGACCCCTCGGACCAGAACTTCTGCGACAACGGCCTGATCGGTCCCGACCGCATTCCGAACCCCCACATGGAGGAGGTGCGCTACTACTACCAGTCGGTCTGGACCTCGTGGGCCGGCGATGCGGGGAATACGGTCGAGGTCCTCAACGAAAATTTCTTCCGCGACCTCGAAAACTACGACCTCCATTGGGAGGTGCTCTGCGACGGGACGCCCCTCCGCCGGGGCGTCGTCGACGGACTGAAAGCCGCGCCGCAGCAGCGCGTGCGCATCGCGCTCCCCTACGATCCGGCCACGCTGCCCGCGGCGGGCGAACTGCTGCTCGACGTGGCCTACAAACTCAAGACGGCCGAAGGCATCCTGCCCGCGGGCCACACCGCGGCGCGCGCCCAGCTGCCGATCCGCGAATACGTCTTCACGGCTCCCGCGGCGAAATCCGCAGCCGAAGGTGAATCGCTCTTCGTTGCGGACAACCACAAAGACTTCCTGATCGTCGCGGGCAACGGCCTGCGGCTCGACTTCAGCCGCAAGACGGGCTTCATCACCCGTTACGAAGTCCGCGGGCTCGACTTTCTGGCCGACGGTTCCACGCTGCGCCCCAACTTCTGGCGCGCGCCGACCGACAACGACTTCGGCGCCGGACTGCAACACAAAATGGCCGTCTGGAAACAGCCGGAGATGAAACTCAAGACGCTGACCCATGCCGAGGCCGACGGCATCGTCACGGTGAAGGCCGGCTATGAAATGCCCGGGGTGCAGGCCACGCTGGAGATCGAATACGCCGTCGACAACACGGGCGCCGTCACGATCGCACAGTCGTTGCACGCCACGCCGGGGGCCGAGGTTCCCGACATGTTCCGCTTCGGCATGCGCTTCGAGATGCCCGAGGCGTTCGACCGCCTGCAATACTACGGCCGCGGCCCGGGCGAGAACTACGCCGACCGCAAATCGTCGGCCTTCGTGGGACTTTACCGCCAGAGCGTCGACGAGCAGTTCCACCCCTACATCCGCCCGCAGGAGACCGGCACGAAGAGCGACCTGCGCTGGTGGCACCTCGCGGACATCGGCGGACGGGGTCTTACGGTGACCTCCGACGCTCCGTTCTCCGCCTCGGCGCTTCACTACCCGCAGGAGTCGCTCGACGAAGGCCCCGCAAAACGGCAGGGACACTCGCCCGAGGTCGAAAAGCAGAAGAACGTTTCGGTATGCCTCGACAAGGTGCAGTACGGACTGGCGTGCGTCAACTCGTGGGGCGCGCTGCCGCTGCCCGAATACCGGATTCCCTACGCCGACTACACGTTCCGCCTGAAGATCGCGCCTGCGACCCGCTTATAAGCCGCGCCACACGCCCGAAGGCCGGAGTCCCCCGCGGATTCCGGCCTTTTTATCGGCCGCAGGACTTGCCGGGGAGACAAAAAATGCGCATCTTTGTCGTCCGTTAAACGATCCCGAACATGTTATACACCGAAGATACGCGCATCGAAGCGCTGGCCGTACACGTCGTCGGCAACAAATCGAAGGACGAACCCCTGACGGTCTCGCCCGAACTCTCGGCACAGGTCGCCGACGAAGGGCTGATGCGCACGCTCACGGCCTATTTCCTCGGCGGCTTCAAGAGCGAGGAGTGCTACAACCTCCACCACGAGACCGACCTCGGGTGCAACGAGGTCTGGAACTTCGCATGCAGAATCTTCGACGATCCGGAGGCGCTCCTCGAACATTCGGTGAGCCTGGCCAAGCACCTCTACGAGAGCGGCATGCACCCGCAGATCAAGGGCGGCGAATTTTACACGGCCTACTTTTCGGACTGCAATTTCGGCGGCGAACGCTGCGACGCGCTGGGGCTGTTCAAGTCCGAGACGCGCGACACGTTCCTCGACGTCGAACAGCAGGCCGGAGGGGTGCACATCGCGGCCCGCGAAGGCATCGACATCAAACGGCTGGACAAGGGAGCCGTCATTTTCAACACGGAACGCGAGGAGGGGTTTGCGGTCTTCGTCGTCGACAACACCAACCGCACCGAAGCACGCTACTGGATCGACGACTTCCTGCGCGTGCGCCAGCGGCAGGACAACTACCACAATACGCACAACACGCTGGCGATGTGCAAGAAATACGTCACGAAACACCTCTCGAAGGAGTTCGAGGTGTCGAAGGCCGACCAGGCCGAGCTGCTCAACGAGACGATGAAGTATTTCCAGGAGCAGGAGAGCTTTTCGATGGACGATTTTTCGGAGAAGGTGATCCGCCAGCCGGAGGTCGTGGAGAGCTTCACGCGCTTCCGCCAGGAGTACGAACAGGACCGCGACATCCGCATCGAGGACGAATTCGGCATCTCGGATTCAGCCGTCAAGAAGCAGGCGCGGTCGTACAAGAGCGTCATCAAACTCGACCGCAATTTCCACATCTACGTCCACGGCAACCGCAACCTGCTGGAGCAGGGCGAGGACGAGAAGGGCAAGTTCTACAAAGTCTATTACGAAGAGGAGGAGTAGGACTACCTGAGCATGCCGCCCAGCACCAAACCGAACAGCACGAGGAACAACGCCCAGTGGCACAGCCGGAGGTAATGACGCCCTCCGGCTTTTTCACACAGCAGCGACACCAGCCAGAAGACGCACCAGCCGCCGAACACCAGCAGCAGCAGGAGTTCGAGCGCGAAATTGCGCGGCAGGACGCCCGTCCCCAGCAGCAAAAGAAAAGCCGCGCAGAGGAACAGGTCCACTGAAATCATCTGAACGCCGCAGCGGCCCATCAGCCACGCCTCGTAAGCTCCGGAAGGGGCCGTTGCCGCATCAGGGCGCGCCGCCGAGTAGAAGCGGTTGCCTGAAAACACGTGTACGAAGAATGCGGCGGCGAGCAACGCTCCGGCCGCCAGAAACCATCCGTTCATCATCATCCCATTTTACGGTAAATACACTCCGGCATGTGCCGGATCAGCCACGCAGGCAGCCGCCAGCGGCGTGTGACGACCGCCACGCTACGGCGGCGGCGGATGGCCCGCACGATCCCCTCCACGACCCGGTCGACGGGCATCACCCAGAACAGCCCCTCGCCCTTGGCCATCTCCGTCGCGACGAATCCCGGACGGATGTCGGTCACCGGGAGGGGCAGTCCGGACTTCGCAGCCCGCTGCCGCAGGCCCTCGGCATAGTTGATCTGATAGGCTTTCGAGGCGTTGTAAGCCGGAGCCGCACCGCCGCCGCGCAGGCCCCCGACCGACGTGATGACGACCAGATGGCCGCCGCCCCGCTCCTCGAAACGGCCGTAGGCCCAGTCGACCGCCGCGGTCCAGCCCACGACGTTGGTGCGGATGGCCGGCTCTTCCAGCGCATAGTCCAGTCCGGGATTCAGGTCGCCGGTTCCGGCGCTGACCACGCACAAATCCATGCCGCCCAGCTCTCCGGCGAGGCGTTCCAGCGCCGCACAGGCGGCGGCAGGGTCCATGATGTCGGCCGCGGCGTAACAAAAGCTGCCCGGACGGCTGGCCGCCAGCTCCTCCAGCAACGCCTCGCGCCGCCCGGTCACGCCGACCCGGTATCCTTCGGCCGCAAGGCGTTCGGCCAACGCCCGGCCGATGCCGGAAGTGGCCCCGATGACAATCGCTCGTTTCATGGAAACAAAGTTAACGGGTGCGCCCCAAAAAAACGTTGACGCAGATCAAGAAATCAGCGGACACGGCGGCGGATGCGGCTCAACGTCTCGGGACGCACGCCCAGATAGGAGGCCAGTTCCCGCAGGGGAACGAGCTGCAACACGTCGGGACAACGCTCCGTCAGGGCCTCGTAGCGTTGCTGCGGCGAGGCGGCATAGCGGTCCAGCAGGCGTTCGTAAACCTCGGCCAGCATGTGTTCGGCCAGCCTGCGGCCCAGCCGCTCGCAGGCGGCATCGGTGCGGTAGAAGGTTTCGAGCCGTTCGCCGGGAACAAGCAGGGCCTCGGCGCCGCACATCGCCCCGATCGTCACCTGCGACGGCGCATCGACGCACATCGAGATATAGTCGCCGACGAACTCTCCGGCAAAGGCGTAACCCACGACATGCTCCTCTCCCGCGGCGTCGGCGTACACGTAACGGAAAGCGCCCTGCACGACCAGTCCGCAGCGGTGGCTGCGGAGTCCCTGCCCGGAGAGGCGTTCGCCGCGGGCGAAACGCCGTACGACGCCCTCGCGGCGGATAAAGGCGGCGAGTTCCGAAAATTCGGCCTCCGTTATGTAGCGGTTGAAATTCACGGCCGTAAAGATAATCCATCAATTTGGGAGAACCAAACGAAGGCATCAAACATGCTCTGCCTCGCGGCCTTCGCGCTGCTCTGGATCGCCGGTCCCGGGCGGTATGCCGCCGACAGCCGGATCGCCCGGCGGCTCTGACCCCGGCCCCCTGAAAGCCATTCGCACGCCGTCGGCACGCCACCTCGCAGACAAACGCCGCTCCGCTGGCCCGGATTTTGCCGCCCGGAAAGAAAAACCACACCGTCATGGCTCCGAAAACCAAAACTCCCGACCGGCTCACCGTCGAAGAACGCCGCGAACTTCCCGCATCGGCGTTCGGAATCCCCGAAACGCGCGAATTCCCGCTCGTCGACGCAGCGCACATCCGCGCGGCGGAAGCCTATTTCCGTTACGCACCCGACGACAGGAAAGCCGCCCTGGCGCGCCGCATTCTCGCCCGCGCCCGCGAAATGGGCGTCGACGTCCGCAGCCGTGTGATCCGCGGCTGGGCCGGGGAGGCGTAGGAACCGAAAAAATCGCTATCTTTGTCTGCACGGGCCGCCGAAAGACCCGTGCGGATAGATATGGAAACAATCACCGAATTTCTCATCGACTGGGGCTACTGGGGCCTCTTCCTCTCGGCGCTGATCGCCGGAAGCGTCCTGCCTTTCAGCTCCGAGGCGGTGATGGTGGTGCTCGCAGGCATGGGGCTTGATCCCGTGGGATGCGTCGTCGCGGCCGCGCTGGGCAACACGCTCGGCGGCATGACCTGCTACTGGATCGGGACGCTGGGCAAGACCGAATGGATCACCCGGCTGGGTGTCTCGACGCGCCAACTGGCCCGGGCGCGGAAATTCCTCTCGGGACGCGGGGCGCTGATGGCCTTCTTCGCCTTCCTGCCCACCATCGGCGAGGCCATCGCCATCGTGCTGGGACTGATGCGCAGCAACGTGTGGCTGACCGGCGGCGCGATGCTCGCGGGCAAGACCCTGCGTTACATTGTCGTACTGGCGACCTTCCGGGGCGCCCTATCCCTTTTCTGATATGGAAATTCGCAAAACCGAAACCCCTTCGCGGGAACTGTTGCTGCTGGCCGACGAGGTCGAAGCCTCGGTGGCCGACTACATCGGCCGCGGAACGTGCTACGCCGCCTGCGACGACGGCCGGATCGTCGGACAGTACGTGCTGATCCACACGCGGCCCTTCACGGCCGAGGTCGTGAATATCGCCGTCGTGCCCGACCGTCAGCGGCAGGGCATCGCCACGGCCCTTTTGGCCCACGCCGTCGACACGGCCCGCCGGGCGGGGTTCCGCCTGCTCGAAATCGGCACGGGCAATTCGGGATTCGGGCAGATCGCCCTCTACGAACGCTGCGGATTCGTCCGCTGCGGCATCGACGTAGACTATTTCCGCAAGCACAGCCCTACGCCGATCTTCGAAAACGGCGTGGAGTGCCGCCACATGGTGCGCCTGCGCATGGAGTTCATGTAACCATGTCCGTTTCGTGGAACCCCTGGCACGGATGCCGGAAAATCAGCGAAGGCTGCCGCAACTGCTATGTCTACCGGCAGGACAGCCGCCACGACAAAGACAGCCGCGAAGTGCGGCAGACGGCGATGTTCGACCGTCCGGTGCGCCGTAGCCGCGACGGACGGTTCAAGGTCCCCGCCGGCGAGATGGTCTACACCTGCTTCACATCGGATTTTCTGCTGGAGGAGGCCGACGCCTGGCGTGCCGAGGCCTGGGAGATGATGCGCATCCGCCACGACCTGCGGTTCCTCTTCTTCACCAAGCGCATTGACCGGCTGGCCGCCGTACTGCCGCCCGACTGGGGCGACGGATATGAGAATGTCGTCATCGGCTGCACGGTCGAAAATCAGGCGATGGCCGATTACCGGCTGCTGCTGTTCCTCGCGACGCCGGTCCGCCACCGGCTCATCGTCTGCGCCCCGCTGCTGGGACCGCTCGACATCGCACGCTATCTCTCGCCCGCCGTCGAGGAGGTCTCGGCGGGCGGCGAATCGGGCAACGAGGCCCGGCCGTGCGACTACGCCTGGGTGCTCGGGCTGCGTGAACAGTGCGTGGCGGCAGACATCTCCTTCTGCTTCCACCAGACCGGGGCGCGGTTCGTAAAAGACGGGCGCATGTACCGCATCCACCGCCGTTACCAGCACTCGCAGGCCCGCAAAGCGGGAATCGACTATCGGCTCAAACGCTAAAAAGACGTGCGGAAGGAACCCGGTCCGGCGAACAAACAGTGACGCCTCATTTTGCTTTGTCCGGAAATTCCATGAAGAATCTCCCAAAAGCCGGACCGGGTTACAGTCCGATGCAGAAAAACGTCGTAACTAGTTAATTCTCTGTTAGTTACGACGTTAACCGATGCCACAAAAAGACACGCTGTAAAGAGGCGGCAAAACCTTGTTTGACGCTTCATTTCAGGTGTCCGATATTCTCGGAAAAATGTAAAACTCGGGTTCGGAGTCCGAATTTGGGCGGTTCTTTTCCCTCACCGGAGCGGGTCGCCGGAGGGGTGTGACTCCATGAGCAAAGGTAGTAATTTTTGCGCGAACTCCAAGCCCCGGCAGAGGATTTTTTCGCCGAGATTTGTGATGCGGGTATAAGGAATGTTGATATCTGTGTTGAGGAGGAGGTGAACAGGTAGACATCAAGTGTAGTCTGCCGTGTGGCGTTGCACTCAACGAGGGGGGGTATATGTCCGAAGTGCGGGTATCGCAAGAAGAAGTAGCCGTCACACACTGAGGATAGGGTAGTCGGGTTCCGAATTTCGGAGCCCGACTTTTTTATTCTGTTGGGAATTTCCGGCCGGTTGCAAGGAAATTTCTCTTCGCAGTCTGTGTTTCATGGTGAATGTTGCTTAAATGGAAGATATTGATTATATTTGTAAGGAATATTATTTTATTTGTTTTGTGGTATAAATGGCATTTATGAATAACATGATAGCGTTTGATGTCTTAAATCCAGGTGAGGTGGCCATGCGGATTGCAGCGAGAGTCAAAGCTCGGAGATTGGAGTTGGATTTGACGCAGGAGGGTTTGGCTGTGAGAGCAGGAATCAAGTTCGCAACCTATCGCAGATTTGAGCAGACGGGGGAGATCTCGTTGAAGGGGCTGCTTCAGATAGGCTTTGCCTTGAATGCTCTTTCGGAGTTCGATGCTCTTTTTGCGCAGAGGCAATATCAATCGCTCGATGATGTCTTGAATGAGCAAAGTGTCACGCGTAAACGGGGGCGGAAAAATGAATAGCATCAAACAAATCGAAGTTCTTCTTGCGGATCGGTTGGTGGGACGTCTGGCTCTGACCAAGGAGGGGTTGTGTGCATTTGAATATGCTCCCGATTGGCTCGGTTCGGGTTTCTCCATTTCTCCCTTTGAGCTGCCTTTGCGAAGCGGCGTCTTTATTGCCAAACCGCGTCCGTTTGAGGGGGGATTCGGTGTCTTCGATGATTGCCTGCCCGATGGATGGGGCCTTCTTATTGTGGATCGATACCTGCAACAAAAGGGGATCAATCCTCGCGCGCTTACTTTGCTGGATCGCCTTGCATTGGTCGGGTCGTCGGGACGTGGGGCCCTGGAGTTTCGTCCGGATCATAGTGTCGTGACTCGACAGGATTATGCCGATTTCGAAAAGTTGGCATTGGAAGCAGAGCGGATATTGGGCAGCGACGAATATAGGGGGAAAGGCATCGAGGAATTTCAAGATCGTGGTGGCTCTCCGGGTGGCGCACGTCCCAAGATCTTCGCCCGTTATGAAGGCAAAGAGTGGCTGGTCAAGTTTCGAGCCAAGAGAGATCCGCAGAGTATCGGTGTGGATGAATACCGCTATTCGCTGCTTGCTAAAGAGTGCGGAATCGAAATGCCTGATACACGGCTTTTCGAAGGCAAGTACTTCGGCGTGGAGCGTTTCGACCGAACGCTTCAAGGTAAGTTGCATGTTGTTAGCGTGGCTGGTCTTATCGGTGCCGATTATCGGTTGCCCAGTATCGACTACAAGCATATTTTTCAAGTGTGCGCCGTGCTGACGCATAGTGTAGCCGAGTTGTGGAAAGTTTATCGACTGATGGTGTTCAATTATCTCATCGGTAACAAGGATGACCACGCTAAGAACTTCGCCTTTATTCATCGGGATGGCGATTGGCATTTTGCTCCGGCCTATGACCTGTTGCCCAGCGATGGCATTAACGGTTTTCGCACGACTTCAATCAATGTCAGTATCGAACCGACGAAAGAAGATCTTTTGGCTGTAGCGGTAAAGTCTGGGTTGAACGAGCAAGAGGCGGATACAATGTTTGATAGGGTGCGAGAGCGGGTTAGTAATAAGAGATAATTATAAGATAAGATCTGAACTCATTTAAAGAAATTACATAATCATGAGTGTTTTGGAACTACTACCGAATATTAATGTTGTAAAATCCACTAAGCTGGATAGTCGGTCAATATTGTTCCTAAAGACATTCCTTCCTGATAGTCTTGTTGATTGTCGTCAACTTCAAGAAGGTGGCACCTTGCCGAATATTGACGGTTATCTTGATGTCCTTTGCCCCGACGGAAGAGCACGAGAAAAAATTTCGGTTCAAGTCAAGCATCTTACATATCCGGAGAAAAAAGGGAAAGTGTATTATGATATTCCCATGTCGATCTATGCATATGCGGAACGACATAAAGGCGAACTTGTCCTTTTTATAGCTTGCGATTATGACTCTCGCATATTCTATTGGCGGAATATTGATACGACTGCCATCGAAGAGTTTAAAAATAAATCTGATCGTATCCGAACTAAGGCTAGATATTATTTTAAAGACAACGAAAAATGTGGTGAAAAGAATGTTGAAGCGACCATCGAGCTTTGGCGTCAGTTGTACAAACAGAAGATGGAGTCCATCAAGGATGATAAGTATCTGGCAAACCAGTTTGCTTCGCGGCAAAAAATGTACTTCAGTGCCGTTTCTTCCGAGTTGCATGGGGTGATAGACTCGCATATACCTCGACATCAGGTTGATGAGATTGTGCAATGGATTAGCAAGGATCCTGTTCAGAACGAAGGGCATATCTGTCTCTTGGTGGGTGATGCAGGAGTCGGAAAATCCGCTGTGTTAAAAGATTTAATAGCAATACTGTCTGAGAAGGGTATTAAGTATTTGTGTGTTAAGTCCGACGCTATTGATGATAATGGCAACCCCGTCTCTTTGAGCAATATGCAGGATACATTGGCGTATTACAGCACGGAAGCAGATAAGGTGATTTTGATTGTTGACCAGATTGATGCGCTGTCTCAATCCCTTACGAATGATAGAACGCATCTGAATATGATGATGGCTGTATTGTCTTCATTGAATAATTGGCCGAATGTCAGAGCCGTTGTTTCGTGCCGTAAATATGATCTTGAATATGATTCAGTCCTGAATAGCCTTAAAGATAAATCTACGGTTATTGAAATTGGAGAACTAGCTGAAGAGGAGGTGACAATAGCTCTCAATAAACTGGAGAATGGTCTTGGAAAGAAAATAGATCGAGTGACGGCCAAGATGCTCAGGACCGTTCAAATGCTGGATTCATTTTCTCTTTTGTTTCGGCGGAATAAGTCTAAAATTAACTTCAATAATCAGATTGAATTATACGATGCACTCTGGGATACTGTCATTTGTGACTCATCTCCCAGGTCTGATGTAGAAATGCGGGAGCATTTGATGTATAAGATTGTTGAAACAATACAGATTGCAGGAACTCTGAATCCCCAGTTTACTCCTGATTCCAGTCAGAAACGTGCATACGAGTATTTGGCAAGTAACGGTCTGATTCGGCGTGAGGGATCTGCTGTCTCATTCTTTCATCAGTCTTTCTATGAATATGCCCTTGCCCGTCATTATTCTGAGACGGGGAGTTTGTTCTCGTCTGATCTCAAAAAAGAGATTCAAGGCCTGGAGATACGATCGACGGTAAAGGCAGTCCTTGATTTCAAACGAGGCTATGATACCGCCAAATTCGTGGATGAAGCCAGCAGTATTCTTGAGGATCCCGATATTCGTCTTCACTTGAAGTTGTTGACATTGTCTGTGCTGGCTTTTGTGAATAATCCGTCCCGTGCAGAGAAGGCTCTTGTTGCTGATGTTTGTCAGAAGGATGGGCGGCTATTAGTGTATTTCCTCCGCGGAGTAAATTCTCCGGATTGGTTCCAGACTATTCGGAAGATGCTGAACGGTATAATACCTGAGCTTAAGAAAGATGACGAACAATTTTTCCCTATAATATCATGCTTGTCTCGCTATGTCTTTGATAATCCAGTGGCGGTGTATGGAATGATAAATCAAATACAAGATCGAGAGTCGAGATTATACGCTGTCGCATATGTAGTGCGAGAGCATAACGACTATAGCCAACCCTGTGTTCTCAAGGCGTATGCTGAGGCAAAACCACAAAACGTTTTTTTTACCGTCCATCTCCTTCAGGATGCGATTAAAAGCAATAAAGAGTTTGCATTGAAAGAAACGCAGGAGTTGATTATGGAGTATCTTGTATCCGATAGTCCATATAACAGCCATGACGGTTATGAGTTGGCAGATGTGTTATGTAAGCAGTTCTGTGTAGAATATCCCAAAGAACTACTCGGAATACTGCATTGCTGTATTTGTGAGACAGTTCGAAAAACAGCGCAAAATGGCTATTATGGGTTTTCAACAACTAAAAAGTTCTACCGGGTCGACACAGAAAATAATTATGTAGGAAAGATATTGAAAATGTATGAGGATCTAATGATTCGTTATGCATCTGATACTTTGGGGCGTTCATTTGTCCTTGAACTTCTGTCATTAAATAATGAAACAACGTTGTCTGTGGCTTTTGCAGCTATGGCTGAGGCTCCGAGACAGTATGATGACCAGATTCGGCTCCTGTTGGAGGATAATGCGACGATCGGAATATATCTTCGTGGAGATGTTGAGTTCTTCTTTCTGAAAATGCTCAGGGCATGGTATGAGACGTTAAATGCAAATGACGCTGAGAGGTATCAGCGGGCTTTATTATCGTATAAGTCTGAATTTGATTTTAAATACGATGCAGAAAGACGGTGGAGTCAGTTTTTGTGTCCCCATTTATGGCAAGACAAATGGGTGTTGATATGCAATACATTACTAGAGGATCATATGATTCCGGAGATGAGGAGATGCTATCAAGAACTTTTGCGCAGATTCGGACAGAAACAGATGGTGGAGAGAAATTATCATTCCGTCGGTGTGGCACATATTTGTGGTGGCGTTGTAGGTGATGAAACATATGCAAGATGGCCAATTTCTAACTGGTTGAATTCATTTCTGAAGCTTGGTGAGTATAAGCGACGTGAGGGCCGAAGTGCTATTAGTTTGAGGGAGCATGCTAATGCCTTTAAAAAATGCGTATCTTCTAATCCGAATAGATTTTACGATTTCGTGCATGAAATTAGTAATATGGCGGATATTCAAGATATGTACAAGATTGCGGGTTTAGAAGGGCTTTTAGCAGGTGGAGTCAATCCATATTCACTTTGGAATTTATCAGAACGATACATTTCAGAGGAGTTCGCTAAAGCAAATCCCTACACGTTTAGTCGGATTGTTGAGTACTATATCAAGGAAGAGAATGAATACATTGATAAAATAATGGAGCTTTGTAAAACCTTGACTATCTCTCCTTTTTCTGAAAAAAGTAGTTTGTTTACGGCGGAAGATGGTAAGAGGGATATGAGTAGGCGAGCTACAGACATGCTCACAAAGGCAATTAATTCATATCAAGGTTGTGCCGCAGAATTGTTAGTACGCATGTGTGCGATTCCTTTGAGAAGGCCGATAGTTTATGCATTTTTTGCCGATAATAATATTCTTCTGCATGAGTATATCAAAACAGTGCCACTCCATTATTTGAACATGGAAGATTATTATGATGAAGAGTTGTATTTCCCTCTGGTGAAATCTCTTTTGTCAGGTATGGGACCAGAAGCCTTATATCTTCAGGTGAATGCGATCCAATGGAGCTTTTATTATAGGAATGATGTGGTCTGTAATTATATTGACCGGATTGAGCCCGATCCTTCAACTCATGAATTGCTTGTCCAGATATACTTCTACGGTATGAAAGGGACTCCTATTTCGGAAGAATGCGAAAGGCGGCTTGAGAAGATACTAGCCATTAACAATGAAGAGATTGTTGCAAAACTTGTTGAGGCGGCAATGAAATCATATGAGCATGTAGAGTACCGAGATTTGAGTGTAAAAATTCTTGAACATTATGCATCTGACAATCGGGAGAAAGTTGTTAATGCCTATTGTATGCATTGTGCTTCTCTTCCGACGGAGGCCTTCAATTGGTATTGTAGTATTGCCCCGGTATATGCAGGAAAAAAGTATCAGCAGACTCATTTTGAGCTTGGTTATGTGAAGAAATGTATTTCAACCAATCCAATCTTATGTTACAAATTTATATCGTCTCAGAGATATTTCGAGACAGAAGACGCCTCCTTGTTGGACGATGAGATTGTGGAAGTTTTACTCGAAGTATATAAGAAACTGAGGCAAGAAGAGGATGCGGATGCCATGAATGAGATGCTGGATCTATTTGATGAATACGTCTATCGAGACAATAGAGTTATGAAGGCTGCGGTTGCTCTATTAACATAATTATGGCTTTTAAAATATTGGAGCTATTAACTATCTTATTTTTAAGGGAATGACAGGTATGGGAATAAAAATCTTACAGATGTAACTTTTTAAAGTGTGGTGAATCTTATGTTGTGCTATGTGAAATCAGAGAAGAATTTATCTGTGTCAAGTTTTCAGGTTGTTCGTTTATGCCATTATACTATCCGATAATATTGTTTGTAAAAATTTGATAAATCAATTATGGTCCGCAATCGCACATGGCTAGCCTTTGCCAATGAAACTATCTGTAATCATCGTAAGGCATTAAAAGAACGGGGATTTATAAACTGGACGACAAATGTCACATCGAAATTTGTAGAAAATGACATCGTATATCTGTTTATGAACGATGATAGATCTATTCGATTTAAGCTGAGAGTCGATAAAGTTGATGAGCCGCGGGAAGATGGTGATTATTGGATTGATTCAGCACCAAAAGATCATACATATAAATTAAAATTAGTGGCTGAATATGGTGGCAATCTGTTGAAGGAAGAAGTCCTGAAAAGGGTGGGGTTTAAGGGTGGTGGATCTATTCTTAATCCTAGTTGTAACAATGCAAAGTTGCTCGAATATATTAATGATGTTTTTAAGATAGCATCACAGACTGTAACATTTACTTTGCCATCCTATTACATGGTAGTTGATTTAGGTTCTGGTGCATACTGTAAAACCAACATAGGGCATGAAGTATTTAATTTGATGTCCAATGATTTTGATGGCCGTTTTTATGGTTATCTTCCTCCACATGACAATCCGAATATTAAAGAACTTGGAGCCGCTTCAACTGATAATTATGTTGACGGAGTAATGATTGTTTATGTGCAAAAACAGCCGAATTCAACTAATCGACGGATAATTGCGTTTACTGATAAGGCTAGAGTGCATGCTGAAAAACAATCAAACCCAGATTTGAATCGATTTATTTCTGAGGAGGGAATGCAGACTGAATGTACTTATACAATAGAGTCTGATTACATCTATGATTTGCGGACAGAGTCTGATCCCTTTGTCTTTAACGTGAGCGGAGAAGATCTGCAGATGTTTAGAATGCAACGATTCTATACGGGTAGACATCCAAGGCAAGAAGTCAAAATGTTGCAGTGGTTGGTTGATTATCTTCAAAGGAAAGGGCGAGAGGTGGATAATGACTTTGACTTTCAGAAAGAGATTCAGGAGGTAGAGTGTGATGAGGTTTTGTCAAATGCATCTATACAGCCACCACACTATAGCGACGGAACTTCGGGAAGAACAATAGTGAAAAAAGCAAGTGCTTCAAAACAAGCCTTAAAAAATGCGAACTTCAAATGTGAGTTTGATGACAGTCATTCTACGTTTCTAACTAATAAGGGGGTCCCATACATGGAAGGTCATCATTTAATCCCTTGTACGGTATCAAATACCGAGCGTTTTTGGTCTAAAAAACGAAACATTGATTGCCCCGAAAATATCATTTGTCTATGTCCTATATGTCATAGGCGTATTCATTTCGGAAGGAAGGTTGAAAAAGATCATATTATTAGATCGCTGTATAATAAGCGTAAATCGTTGTTACAAAATGTTGGTATTGAGATTTCAATTGATGAACTCCTAGCATTATACTAGTTTATGTCTATTTTTGCAAATAAGTTTTGTGAGAATGATTGTCTAGGTGCATCATTGTAGCTTATTGAGAATGAGCTGGAGGATAGCTCGCTTTTTGATCTGGGAAAGCGTTGCAACTAATCTTATGCGTGTCGCATTGGCGCTTCTTCAGAACCTCCTCTCTGGATTCGAAGTATTGTTTGCCCAATAAGGCTCGCTCCTCGGCTTTGCGCTGTCGGATGCGTTCGAATTTCAATCGAGACCATCCATGCAATCTATATGGTTTGATAACTGCTGTCTTTGGTTGCAGGTTTATGATAAACCAAGCCGGAATAGCAGGGGCTAGTCTGTTTATTAGAGGCATGAAGACTTTGGATGCCATGGTGTGCTCCTATCAATTTTAGATACTCCAAATTTCATTGTGCCGGCGAAAATGTGGACGGGACGACATCGACCGCTGCCCGCTGTGCGGTGTTGCACTCAACGAGGAGTGTGTATGTCCGAAGTGCGGGTATCGTAAGAAGAAGTAGCCGTCACACTCTGTGGATAGGGTAGTCGGGTTCCGAAAATCGGGGCCCGACTTTTTTTATTCTGTTGGGAACATCTAAATGATATATTTTGCGCAATATAGATTGCTATTCGAATAAAAAATAGTAAATTGCATTAGAGCAACAATGTGAAACGGGGTTTTGCGTGATCGAAGCCTCTCCTTGGGCGATAAGACGATCATTGGGATGGTCTCCGAAAAATTGGGTTTTTCAGAGATCTATTCGCCGGTCAAATACGCAATAGTGAAAGTAAATATAGAGTCAATCTCAGAGTTGTAGATATATGGATGTCCTGACGCATTTTAGGAGCATAGAGGAGTTGACCAAAACGCTCTCACGTGAGCAAGGGCTGCTCAGTGAGATGTTTGAGAAACGGAAACTCATGAGGTTTCCGGTCGCACTTGCTATTGACCTTGTCGGAGGGAATGAAGCCAGGCTGCGGAAGTTGATTGACTATGGTGTGCTGGTGGAAGCTGGCAACATGGTAGAGATTGAGAGTGACTACCTGAACTTTTTCGAAGAGGTACTGAATGTCAACGAGGAGATCAGCGTGCTGAGTGTACAGGAGTGTATCAATACGTTGAAGGAGAATATCGGCTATTTTCTGCAGGAGACCAATCCCAGCCGTAAAGCAGGGTATCAAGATAATGTCCGGCAGCTTCTCAAAAAGACCGGCTTCAGAACCTTGAAAAATGTGGTGGATTTGAAGCGTAATATGGATCATGCCTATAAGCAGGAGCCGAATTATGTCATCAAAAAGAAGAAACTGCAAAATCTGGACGAGAAGAGTCATAGTATTCGCGCCATGATACGCGAGTGTGAAAAGTTGATGGATAATGAGCATGCTTTTTTCATCATGGCCAATGATCCGCACATGGCCAAGACCTGTAGCGATGTGAAGCATGATTTTGTTGAGGCCTACCATGCGCTGATGGAGATTGACCGGCAGATTATCTCTTACATCAATCAGATAGACCAGCAGAATGAACTCTACAGAAAGATCCGAAAGCTGAAGTATTTGCAAGATCAGCTGCTTATCAAGAGTGAAACGAACCTCTCGAAGGTGTTGGAAGAGCGGAATCCGGTTTGGATGGAGTCTCGTCAATACAGCCGGATCCGTCTTTCCCTGGAGATGTTGCGAGGGAACGATCAGATCATCAAACTGCTGAAGCGTGTCGCCGAGCGCAATGGAATCCAGAAAACGGCAAGAACGGCAGCCGAGCCTTTGACGGATGATGATTTGCAGGACCATGTCCAACTGTTGAAAGAGGTGAATCTTGCCGAAATATGGAATGCATTCCTGGCATCAAGCTATAATCTGTTCGATTTCATCTTGAGATACGACTATAAGGTAAAACATAATATTGAGGAATACGCCGCAATCTTCTGTCAGCTGGTTATCCTGCATCCTGATGAATGCCGGATGACCGGAGAATATGCCATCTACCAAAACATTGAATATCCGATCATTTATGCGAAATAATACCCAAAGAATATACGAGCGTTTAAGCCGGGGCGAATTCCTCTCGGTCGACAGCATCGACGCCTCTACCCGCCATCTGTATGAGGATATAGAGGAGAACCTGGAGGATTACACGGATTATTTTCGGGAGATTGGACTGCAACTCGAAGCGGGGAATGGTTACTTCTATTTTTCCCGAATAGGAGAGAGCAAACAGTCCATTGAGCAGAAGTTGGACAGCTTCTCCAAATGGCTGGACTATCTGGACTTTCTGAAGTGTTATAACCAGTCCTTTACGGCCGGGTATCAGTTCCGTAAGAGTCATTTGATGGAGCAGATCAGCCTGGATATCGAAATGAAGGAGAAGGCGAACCATCTTTTCAAGAAATACGGTGCGGGGTCTCTTGTCGAGATTGTGAACAAGCTGCTTCAGGAGATGCAGAGTATGGGCTTTGCGGAGTGTGTCAATGAGCTTGACGAGACCTATAAGGTCACTTCGGCATTCCGCTATGTAGAGGAGTTGGTGGACATCATTCAAATTGCAAACGAAGATGAAGTACCTGAATAAAGTCATTTTTATAAATAGCGCGAATATCCCCTATGCCGAGATCGCTGTAGACGGGAATGTGCATTTTACGGGAACGCAGGGTGTGGGTAAAAGCACCGTGTTGAGAGCGCTCTTGTTTTTCTACAATGCCGACAAGCATCGTTTGGGCATTCAGCAGGGACAGAAACCGTTTGATGAATTCTATTTTCGTCAGTCAAACTCGTATATACTTTATGAAGTGATGCGTGAGAATGGCGCATATACGATACTTGTCGGTCGCTACCAGGGGCGAGCTTCGTGGCGGTTTATTGATGCACCATATAAGCGGGAATGGCTGATTACCGAGGACAAGCAGGTGTTGAGTGACTGGATCCGAATTCGGGAACGCATCGACAAAAATGTGGCTGTCTCCGCAAGAATCGAATCCGGTGCCATGTTCAAGGATATTATCTTCGGCAATACCCGCGATTCCAAATATGCACGTTATGCCCTGGTGCAGAGTTCGCATTATCAGAATATTCCACGAAGCATCCAGAATGTTTTTCTGAATACGAAGCTGGATGCCGACTTTGTGAAGAACACCTTGATACAATCCATGACAGAGGAGGATCTGCCGATTGACTTGCAGACCTACAGAAGACTTGTTACGGATTTCGAGCGAGAGTATGATGAGATCGACTGCTGGTTCCGCCAGTCTCGTGATGGTAGTTTCCCCGTGCGTCAGCAGGCGATGAAGATTGCAGACCAGGGGCGCAAGATTATCGCGCTCGATCAGCAATTGCTGGACGTGTGGCATATGCTGAATGAAGCGGTCGCATTTAGTGAACAACAGATTCCGCTTTTGGAAGATAAAGTAAAGGAGGTAAAGAGCAGCATTGAGAAAGAACGGACCCGGGAGCGGGAATTGACGGCAGACTATGACAAGGAGAAAGCCCAGCTCAATCAGGATCTCGGAGCCAAAAAGGGTAAATTGGCGGATATAGCGAAGGCGAGAAAAGAGTTTGATGCACTGGGTATTGGCCCGATCCTCGCTCTTGCCGACCGGGAGACTGCTATCCGGCAGGAGACGACGGATAAACAGACGCTGTTGGATGGTTTATTGAGAACTCATGCCTCGATAGAGGAGAAATACAAGGTATTAAAAGGAAATCTGGAGAATGCCCGACAAGCATTTGAGAACTCCCAGAAAGAGGCATATTATAACAAGCAGGCCGAACTTCAGAAGCAGCGCATTAAGCTGGATGAGGACCGCACCCAAAAACGGAACCGGGTCATTGAGGTTTCCAACAGCTGGAGGCATGACTCGGACGAACGGTGGCAAATGTTGCTGGCGGACCAGAGTCGGGCAGAAGCTGCGCTGCGGGAGCTTCGTCAGTGGCATCCCATGGCCGATGCAATCAAGCAGGTGGATGAACAACTCCTGCAATTGAATCTGCAGGAGAGCGAGAATTCCGCCCAGCAGCGTGCGGTGAAAAGTCAGATTGAACAGCTCGCCGCCGAGTACAAGATGCAAGAAGCGGACGTAAAGCAGGCCTTTCAACGTGAGCAGGAACATCTTGAGGCGGATCGTTCCAAAATCCGTGAACAAGTCGCAAGGATTGATGGCTTGCTTGCTCACCTGGACGGCTCTCTTTACAAGTGGCTTTGTGAAAATACGGAAGGCTGGGAGAATACGATAGGTAAAGTCGTTGATGAGGAACGAGTTTTATACGCTGAGGGGCTTGAGCCTAGGCTGTCCGGTGCCAGCGATGGGCTGTTCGGCATTCAGTTAAACCTGGATAATATCGACTCGGTCCATCGTACCCCCGACGAGTACAGGGCGGAGAAGAAGCGGTTGGAAGAACTGGTGCAGCAGTTAGAGCATCAGTTGGCACAATTGCTTGCCAATCATGAGGATGAAATGGCGAAGCTCCGTAAAAAATATGCCGCGCTGATAAATCCTCTTCGTCAAAGTGCAACCTTATTGAAGGTGGAAGAGGAACAGATCCCCGGCAAACGTCAGGAATTGCAAATCCAGCGGCATAAACTGGAGATGGAGGAACAGGAAGAGATTGCTCGGGAGACCGAAGTCCGTCAACGTGCTTGCAATGACGCAGTTTTGAAGGTGCAATCGGAGAAAGAGGCCCGTGAGAAGAATGAACTGAAGAACAAGAAAGATTTGAAGGACCTTGATTCGGCATTTGACAAGGCTTCCAAAGCTCTTGATGCGGAGTTACGTGCCTTCAAAGCGTCACAAAACGAGGAGGCCGCCGCGCGCAATCAGGAGTTTGCCGATCAGAAGAAGCACCTAGACGAACAACAGAACGAGGAGCTTGCCGGAAAAGGTGTTGACACGCATCTGCTTGAGCAATATCGTAAGGAGCTGGACGATTTGCAGGGTCTGTTACAAAGGATTGATAAAGAACGACCGATTGTTATTAAATATCGGGATGCCGAAAAAAATCTCTTTGCCGTGGAACCGGAAATCAAAGAGAGCATGAAAGCTATTGAGCAGCGGCTTTCCGCGATCCGGCAGCACTATGATGACAAACGGGAGCGTATTTTGAGGCAGTGCATGGAGCTGGACGAGTGTCTGAAAAAACTCCTAAAGGAGCTGGAGCATAGGCGAGAGGGGCTAGCGCGTTATCGTCAGGTGCTCGATAATGAGCATCTGGTGCCTGACGCATATCTCACGGATGACAGGAAGATGAATACGCAGCAGGATTGTCTGCAGCTCTTGAGCCAATTGCGGGGAGTTGTCAATCAAAAACGGGAATCAATCGAGCAATTGAAATCCGTCGTTGTCAGCTTCAATCGGAACTTCAAGCCTCAGAATGCTTTCCACTTCAACACAATGCCGGTGACGGATGCTGACTACATGCAAATTGCGGTCGATCTGCAGGACTTCATGGACAATAACAAAATCGAGGAGTTCCGCCGACGGACGAGCGAGCATTACAAAGACATCATGGGGCGTATCTCGGCCGAGATTGGGTCACTCATGAAACGAAGAGCGGATGTGGATGGAGTGATACAGGATATCAACCGGGATTTCGTGGAGAAGAATTTTGCCGGAGTCATCAAGAGCATTGAGCTCCGGGCCGATGCATCGAGCGACAAGCTTATGCAGTTGCTGATCTCTATTCACGATTATACGATGGATAATGCGCTCACCATCGGCGAACTGAATCTTTTCTCGGACAATAACCAGGATGAAGTGAACCGTAAGGTCGTCGATTATCTGAAGAGTCTGTCGCATCAGTTGCAGAACGAGCCCAATCGTGCGACGGTATCCTTGGGAGATGCCTTCCGGCTACAGTTCCGTGTCAAAGAGAATGACAACGACACGGGCTGGGTGGAACGTATCAATAACGTGGGATCGGATGGTACGGATATTCTTGTGAAGGCGATGGTCAATATCATGCTCATCAATGTCTTTAAGAAAAAGGCGGCTAAAAAGAGTGGCGATTTCATCGTCCACTGCATGATGGATGAGATTGGACGCCTGCATCCCAACAATATAAAAGGGATTCTGCAGTTCGCCAACTCACGCAATATCTATCTTATCAACAGCTCACCTACGTCGTATAATCCTTACGACTATCGCTATACATACCTCCTCAGTAAACACGGCGTGAAGACGAGGGTTGAGAAATTGTTGCAACGAATCAATTAGTCGGATGATATGGCGATAAATGCATCTATACGGGTATTGTTGGCCGGTGAACAAGTTGCAGGTTCAAAGCTAAACAACCGGCTGCTTGACGAGCTGCTGGCGGAAGGCCTGCTATTGGTCCTGTCACGCGGCTCAAGAAAATCGTATCGGGCTCGTGACCCGGAGGCTCTTAAACGGTTTCTCATAGACAGGGACGAAAGCTATCGAATCCTCGAAGTGGATCAACCGAATTCCCGTGCCTCAATGGCCGCGGAAACCGGAAACTCCAAACTCGTTATGGTTCGTTCTTGCCCAGGGTTCCCGGTGAACAGCTATGAACCGATTGTGTGTCTTCTTGACGGGAAGCCTTTCGTGGTAAATCCGCAGGAGGGAAGCTTCCTCTTTGTCGCCGATTGGGTGCGTTTTGCAATTCCGGAGGATGTGGTGGTGATTGGTGTCGAGAATATGGAGAACTTCCGGATGATTCGTCAGCAACGAATATTCTTTGAACAATATCTTCAGGCGCATGACCTCTCAACCCGGGTGCTCTTTGTCTCCCGATATCCGCAATCCACGGATCTAAGGAGATGGCTATGCACCATCCCGAATCATTATCTGCATTTCGGCGATTTTGATCTGGCTGGAATAAATATATTCCTAGTTGATTTTCAGCGGTATTTGGGTGAAGAACGCTCTTCGTATCTGATTCCGGACGATGTGGAATCGCGCCTGAAATCGGGCTCCAGGAAGAGATACGATGAACAGTATAACCGATTTAAGAGTATTAAATCCGAAGTGCCTGAATTGCAGCACTTGATAGATTTAATCCATCGAGAGCGAAAGGCCTATGATCAAGAGGGTTACATCAGTGAGAGTCAACCCTTTTAATCTCTGACAATAGGTCTTTTGTTTGAAGATTGACTTCAAATCGGGAATTGCCCCGTCGCTCAGTGCTATTCTTCGTGTTCGCAACGGGCTCGGAGGTCGCTCAATAGCTCGCCTTTATAGGTGAAATACTTTGCGCCTTGATATGCCCCCGAAGTATTGCGGCGCTCTTCGGACATAAAGGTCCCCACAAAGGGCGAGAGTTTGTAGAGGCGTCCCTCGTATTCGATATGGTCGTCGTCCGCGACCTTTACTTCAGTTCCGGTCGGCACGAAAACCAGAGTTGCTCCAATCGGAATATGAACCATGCTGAACTTGAAACGAGCTCGTTTCTTCCCGTTCTCGGTGGGCTCCTCCGTCTCCGCTTTCTTATTCTTAAGATGAACTTCGTCAATCTCGGCATCGTCGAGCGTGGTCGATATGTCGCGCAGGATGTCCAACGCTTTAGCAGGAGGTACGTTGAAGAACTCCCGATTCTGGCGAATCCGCAAATCGGTCAGCCGGTCGATAGTCTTGTGGATCAACTTCTCGACCTCCTCATATTTCGAGGTTTTGAGTGTCGCATAAATCTCGAACGGCATAGGCACGGCCGTATTGTCCAACTCTTTCGAGCGAACATCTACCGGGCGGGAACTCTTGCCGATTTTCACCCAATCCTCCTTAAAGCTTGGATTGGTCAGAATGTATACGTATCCTGCTTCTTTTTTCATTGGGAGCGTGTTAATATACAAAGATAGTAATTTCGAATGGATTGGATGGATTTTTAGCCATAAATTCCTCCAGCCGTTATCTCTGTAAGAGTTTGGTTAATTGCGTGTGGATCTTGGCCTCCTCGTCGGTGCCCGTGGTCGAGAGGCGCAGCAGCGGTAGGCCGTAGCGGTCGAGGATGCGATCCTTCATCCGGTCGCGTTCGGATTGGCGGGTGCCTTGTTTGTGGAACCGGTAGCCGTCGGTCTCGACAGCCAGGACAGGCCGTTTGCTCACCCGGTTGTAGATCAGGAAGTCGAGGTGTGTGGCACCGTTCGAGGCATAGCGGCGCTCCTCGTCATTGAGAAGCATCCAGTCGCGGATCAGTTGTCGCAGCGGTTGGTGGCAGAGGACGCCTAGATGCCGGAATGCTGGGTCCGTCTCCAACACCCGCTCCAGCAGGGCATAGGTCAGATTCTCGGAGTCGAACTCCGAGATCCGGCGGTGCCGTTTGAGGAACTCCCGCCGCGCCTCGGCATAGGGTTCGTAGAGCAGGTCGAAAACCGAATGGATGGCGCTCTCCGTGATCTTGCCGCCGTTATAGTCGATGTAGGCCAGCAGGTCGGCGATGTTGCGGCTGTCGGATTGTTCGTTGCTCGAGGTGACGAGCGTGAATTGCCGTTTGGCCCGCGATACGGCGACGTTCAGCAGATTGGGATCATCCGTGAATGCGGTAATTTGATCGTCGACGGTCGACAGGATGATGGCCTCCTTCTCCCGTCCCTGGAACTTGTGTACCGTAGCCACGTCAATGCCTCCACCCAGCTCGCGGTGGAGCGCATTGACCTGCTCGTTGTAGGGGGAGATAATGCCGATCTCGGCCTGCTCGCAGGGGAGTGACGGCAGCACCTCGCGCCGGATCGTCTCGATCTCGCGGGGATTGAATGGCCCACGCGCGTGATGCCCCGGTGCGGTCCGCCACGCCGTGATGACGTCGGGTTCGCCGTGATCCTCGGTCATGATCAGCAGACGCCCGCCGTAGAAGCGCTGGTTGCAGAAGTTGATGATCTTCGGATGGCAGCGGTAGTGTTCGCGCAACAGCGTCTGAGGCGCTTCGGGAAAGACCCGGCAGACGGACTCCAGAAAACTCAGCACGGCGCAGTCGTAGCGGGAATCGATTGTGTGTTTGGCGGCGATGGCCTGCATGCGGAGCCGGTCGGCATCCGTGATGACGTTGGGCAGCTGCATCGAATCGCCGACAATCACCGCATTGCGGGCGCACATCAGTGCCAGCGCCCCTGTTTCGGACGACACCTGCGAGGCTTCGTCCATAATCACGTAGTCGAACAGCGTCTCCGCCCGGAAATTCGACCGCGAGGAGAAGGTCGTGCTCAGCACGACGGGGTACTCCTTGAGCAGCTCGGGAGTGATGTGCTGGAAAATCGGTCGCTTGTGTCCCTTGCCATAGCGGGCGGCCAGTCGGCTGCGCAGGTAGCGCATCGAGTCGTCGCTCAGCCGGGCCACCATCGCTGGAGCATCCGATGTGGCGAGTAGCTTTTCAATCCGTTCGATCTCCGCCGTGAGCTCCTCCGGCCGAACCTGGTAGTAACTGCGCTGGAGGAGGGGGATCAGCCGTTGGAGATCCTGCCGCTTCGGGTGGCGGGGCAATCCGTCGAACAGGCGGCGGATCCGGCGTTTGAGCAAAAACCATCGGACTGCCTCTCGCCATCGGTCGAAGAGTCCATTCGGCTGCCACTCGACAGCGGCCTGCAACTCGTTCCACAGCATCAGTAGCCGGGCCGATGGCATCTGCCGACGAAGCGTGATGGCGGGATCAATCGTTGTCTCCTGCTCGAAATGGAGCTGTTCGGTTTGCAGCCCCGTCAACTCCTGCCGGGCACGGGCCAACCGCTCCTGTTGTTCGAAAACTGTCTGTAACGATTCAGCCTCGGACTGGATGGTGCGGAGAAACTCCGGAGAGTCGGTTCCGGCCGAATACCACGAGTCGATCTCGGCCGGAATGGACTTCTCGATGGCCTGTGTTTCGACGAAGGCTGTCTTTCGCTCACGGCTGCCCAGCAGGGCGGTGAGAAATCTCAGCCCCTGTTTTTCGAGCTTCTCGACCACGTTTTCGATGGCCGAGTTGTTGTTCGAGACGACCAGCACGGTCTTCTCCTGCACCACAAGATTGGCCACGATGTTGAGGATCGTCTGCGTCTTGCCGGTTCCCGGAGGACCCTGGATGATGCTGATCTGATTCCCGAATGCTGCCTGGATGGCTCTCTGCTGGCTGGCGTTGCACCCGAAGGGGTAGATGAGCTGCGGCACCGGGAATTGTCGGGGCGAGTCCTTGCCGGGATTCAGGTAGAGGGCTGCCGCCGAACGGTCGGAGACGAAGTCAATCTTCTGGTACTGCATCAGCAGCAGTTTCTGTCCGTCGTCGGTCTTCAGAGGGTTGAGTTCCGCCACCTCGCGCAGATAGGCGAAGCGATCTTGTGCGGGCGGTTCTTCCAAGCACGACCGAACGAGTTCGACATCTGCGCCCTTGTAGTGGGCTCCGGTGCCATTGGCGTATTCCACATACCAGAATCGCCGTGAGCCTTGTTGGAAGGCAGCGATGTAGGAGAGGGGCTCTATCCGGCGGCCTTTGTGGAGCAGATGGCAATGCTGCGGATCAAATACCATGGGATCCTTCAGCCACAACACTTTGCTCGGGACATAGGAGTAGGTCCTCGGGAAATTACAGAAAATGACATGGCAGCGGTTGGGCCTTGAGGTATACCAACAGCGTTCGACGGAGTCGGTTTTATCCTCTCCGTCGATGATGATCCTGTTTTTCCGAGGGGCGTACATCCTGATATAGCGGTAGGTCTTGCTATTTTAGTTTCTTGCCGCAGGAGAAGGCCTTGTCAACCGTAGCCCCTAATTCGATATATTCGAGATGAATGGGGTCGTAGCTGATCGGGCGCAACTTACGCAGGTCGATTTGGCCGTCGGTCAGAATGCTTTCGTCTGCCGAGATGTTGACGATACGTCCTGTCAGATGGCAACTTGCGGGATTATAGGAGAGTAGTTCACACTCGAGCGTCATGGGCAGTTCGTCGATCATCGGGGCATTGACGTGTGTCGAAGGAGTGGCATGAAATCCTGCCCGGGCGAATTTGTCGGGGACTTTGTTCCCAGAGACGATACCCGCATAGTCGCAGGCAGCCACTTGATCGACCGTAGCCATGCTGACGGTGAAGGCACGTGTCGCAAGGATATTCTTCGTGGTTTTATGCCCGGCAGAGAGGCAGATTCCGATTGTTTCATCGGTAAACATACCACCCCAGGCGGCATTCATGACATTGGGCACACCTTGTTCGTCGTAGGCTGCTACGATCAGTACGGGCATCGGGTAGAGCCAGCTCTTCGATCCAAAGTCTTTTTTCATATTGCTTCGTGGAATTAGTCCGTAAATTTTACGAAAATTACAAGAATTTAACGACTCATTGGAAAAAACGGTTAAAGTGACCCCTAAAAAACGGAGGAAGATGACCCCCAAAAGTTGAAGCGTAAAAAGAGTTCAAAGTTGTTGTCCGGATTAGGGTCTAAAAGGATATGATTTTGCCCGGGTTAAACAACTTTTTTTTGTAGGTCTTTCGTCCCGATTTTATGCGAGAACCCCACTTAGTTCTCGCCCATAAAACGGTCGGGATTGTGTCGACCAACACTGCAAATATAACTATTTGTTCTAAAAGAACAAAAGAGTAGTTTTGCAGCTGCAGGCGTCTATCCATAGGCATTTTCAGATTTAGATTTTCTTTTCCTTATCGACTCGCCGAACAGTTCAACGCGCAGCGAGTGGTGTACGATGCGGTCGAGTACGGCGTCGGCGATGGTTTTCTCGCCGATCACGTCGTACCAGTCCTTTACGGGGATCTGCGAGGTTATCATGGTCGAGCGCCTTTGATGCCGGTCTTCGATGATGTCCATCAGTATGCCGCGCGATTGGGCGTCGAGCGGCTGCATGCAGAAGTCGTCCAGGATCATCAGGTCTACGCGTTCGATACGCTTCAGGTCGGCCAGTATCGTGCCTTTGGCCTTGGATATTTTGAGCTGGCTCATTAGTTTGGCCGTGCTTGCATACATTACTCGGAAACCGTCCTGGCAGGCCTTATAGCCGAGCGCGGTGGCCAGATAACTCTTGCCCGTTCCTGTCGGTCCGGTAATGATAAGGTCTTTGTGGTCGCGCACGAACTCCATAGCGGCAAGCCGCTCGACCTGATTACGGTCGAGACCCCGCTCGAAGGTATAGTCGACATCATCCAGGGTGGCGTTGTAACGGAACTGGGCGGCTCTGACAGCCCGTTCAACAGCTCGGTTCTTGCGGTTGTCCCATTCACTGTGAACCAGGTGCGATACGAACTGGTCCTGGGTCATCTTCTCTTTGATAGTGTTCTCCAGCGAGGTCTTAAAAGCGTCGTGCATACCAAAGAGGCGCATCTGGCGCAGTTTCTCTAATGTCTGATTGTTCATAGTTTTATGGATTAAGTATTTATTTATAGTACTCTTTGCCTCTGATGTTCTCGTGTTCAGGCATATCGGCAGGCTCCTCCGGAAGGTCTATCGCCTCGGATTTATTCTGAAGTATATCCTGTATCTCCCGGAAACTGTACTTGCCGTAACTGTCGGCCAGTCGGCAGGCCGCTGCCAGACGGTCGGGCCCCACTTTACGGGCGAAGTTCAGGATGCCCGAACATATCTTGTTGGCCTGATCCTGATAGCGGGTCTTCTCCAGTATCCTGCGGATATAATGCTCCACGTCTTCATGTATGGCGGCAGCCTGCTGGAGGAACCGCTCCGGCGACCACTCCATCACCGCGCGATGCTTTGGACAAAGGTGTTCGGTAACGGTAGTGTAGCGGTAGTTATGGCGGTCGCGGGTATGATGGGCTATGATGTCGTAGTTGTAGCGGATCTCCACGTCGGCCACCGTATAGGACAACTGTACTTTCTTGCCGATGTAGGTGTGTGGAACGCTGTAGTAGTGGATGTCTTCGTGTAGGCGCGCATAACCGTATTTATCGACCGTAGTGACGATATGCTTCTTCATCTGGTAACGGATCGGGTTCAGAGGCCCGAGAGCTTCCTGTTCTACATCCTCGAAGTAATCCCGACGGGAGTAGTTGCGCCGCGGACGGTTCTGGTTGTTATGTTTCTCAAGAGCCGCACGGATAGCTATGTTAAGTGACCGCAGATCGGGACAGTGTAACGGCTCGATGACAGTAAAGATATCCTTGTAGGTAAGCTTAACCGCATTCTCGACATGGGCCTTATCCTTGGGACTGCGGGCCCGGGTAGGATATACCGTCACGCCATAGTGTTCGCCGAACCGCTCGAACTCCGTGTTCAGAATCGCTTCATAACGGCTGGCTTTCGTAACCGCGCTCTTCAGGTTATCCGGAACGATAGCTTTGGGTACGCCGCCATAATAATAAAAGGCGTTCTCGCAGGCCGAGATAAAGTCTTCCTTGCGCTGACTCTCGACAGCTTCCACATAGGTCAGCAGACTGCATCCCAGGATCGCCACGAACACCTCCACTTCGCGGGGTTGTTCACCCGGAGGGTAGATCCACAGCTTGCTGCCCGTATAGTCCACGAACAACTTATCCCCTGCCTTATGCTCCATACGCATCGACGGGTTGCTGATGCGTTCGTAGCGACGCAAGGCGACACGGAACTGCGTCAGACTGTAACCGTCCGGATGGGCTGCGCGATAACGCTCCCATTGCTTGTGGCTGGTCATACCCTTACGCCCCATCTCTTTGCTGGCAGAAGGAAGAAAAGCCTCAAGGGCGTCTATACGGGGATTGGACTCCACCGGAGTCTCCTCGATGCAGAACAGAGCGTAAAGCTCGGCATCGCTCTTGGAAAGGAACTCCTTATAGGTAAGGCTGAGGGTGTTCCACTTGTTGACATACTTTTTTACCGTGTTGCGCGAAGTGCGGGCCATCTCGGCGATAGCCCTTAAACCAACGCGATCGGTGTACAATCGAATGATCGTGCGTAATTTATTCATTTTCAAAGGTCTGTTAGGCATAGTCTCTGGATTTTGGTTTGCTTTTGATAGTCAAGCTAACAAAATCCAACTCCTTTTAAACCTCTGAACAACTACTTTTTACTCAAATTACTGACTGGGGCAGCTTGCTCCGTTTTAGATGGATCACTTTCGACCGTTTTAAGGTGGTCAATTTAAGCCGTTTTTACCGGGTCAATTTCATCCGTCCCTACTGGGTCAATTTTACCGTGTTTTCCAATTTATGGTTCAAAAAGATTTAATTCTTGAATTCAATCTCTACTTGTGTGAGAAGTTTGGCTACAGAGAAAGCTGTAGCGTGATGCCACATGCCAACGGCTTTTGTGTGGACATCCGTGAACGTGACTTAGACTGCTATATCCGCTTCTGGGAGTATAGCTGTGGAAGAGGCAACTTCCCCGACTGGTCTATCATCATCGTGCGCAGTAACTTCAAGAAGAACCAAGAAGAAAGCCTGAAAGACTTGGCTCGGTTCCTCAAGGAGTACATGCCACGCTACGGTTACAAATACCTCTGTACCGAGGACGATGACTGCAAGTATTATCAGACACTTGGTTTAAAGTGTATAATGGACGGTTTTTGTCCCAATTATGCATTAGCACTGAAAGATTTGAATGTCTGATACATGTTTTAGAATTAAGGAGGGGATTTTTCCTCTCCTTAACTCTTTCCGATACGCCCCATTATCAGAACGTACCGTTTGAAATACCAGACAATTGGGTATCTGTTCCTGTATCGGAACTATTTTATCTTAATCCCAAATCAGAAATAGCAGATAATATACACATTGGATTTATTCCGATGGCGTGTGTTGATGATGGATTTTCTGGAAATCACTATTTTGAAAAACGTATATGGAAAGAAGTAAAAAAAGGATATTGCCATTTTCAGAATGGCGCACATAGGTATTGCAAAAATATCTCCATGCTTTGAAAATCTCAAATCAACAATCTTTCAAGGACTTCCCAATAATTGTGGCGCAGGAACTACCGAATTGGTTATTTTACGCCCAATAAATATCTATGCAAAATTTTATCTATATCTTTTTAAATCACAATGGTATATAGATGAAGGTACAAAATATTTTAAAGGAGTAGTAGGACAACAGAGGGTTCACAAAGGTATTTTTACTGATTTGCATATCCCATTACCACCTCTTGTCGAACAACAACGTATTGTAACAGAGATTGAGAAATGGTTTGCCTTGATTGACCAGATAGAACAGGGTAAGGTCAATTTACAGACAACAATCAAGCAAATCAAGAGCAAAATCCTTGACCTTGCTATTCACGGCAAACTCGTACCACAAGACCCAAATGATGAGCCATCCATCGAACTGTTGCAACGTATAAATCCCGACTTCACTCCTTGTGATAACGGGCATTATCCGCAGTTGCCGGATTCTTGGTGTGTTGCTCCAATGCAAACACTATGTTCTTTAAACGATGGTGAAAAACAGAAAAATATAGAGAGAATAAATCTTGATGTCAAATATTTGCGTGGAGAACGCGATGCCAAGATGTTGAGTGCCGGGAAATTCATTGCTGCTAATTCACTTTTAATATTGGTAGATGGTGAAAATTCTGGCGAAGTGTTCCGAACGCCAATCGAAGGATATCAAGGCAGTACATTCAAACAGTTGACTATAAATAGCCATGTGAATACTGATTATGTTCTACAAGTCATCAATTTACATCGTAAAATATTGCGAGAAAACAAGATAGGATCTGCCATTCCTCACTTGAATAAGAAACTATTCAAAGCGATTGAAGTGCCAATACCTCCTTATAGTGAGCAGAAAAGGATTGTGAAGGCAGTAAATCTAACTTTTAAACAGCTGGATGCAATCACGGAGAGTTTATAGGCTCTCCGTAATTACATCTAATTGACCAAAAATTCTTTGAACAGTTTTTACAATCCGTATTTGCTCTTTATATGGTGGTAAGGGAAAATCAAAATTTCCAATAACAGAAGCACTGATATTAGGTTGTGCTCCTCCATATGCAATTTTTAGTATTTCATCAACTTTTGATTGCATATAAGTATTTCGATAATCAGGAGACAATAAGGACTTGTTTAAGATTTTGATATTTCCTACACGTTGATTTAGGTATGCTGTTTCATCAAACGGATATACCCCCATTTTCCCAGTTGTTGCGCCCGACATAGCAATAAGCAAATCTCCTTTTGAAATCTTAAACTTATTGTCCGTAACATCCTCAATATAAGCACAGTCAGTTGTATCTATCGTATTATGAATGATATTTGATATACGAACTAATGGTATTCCTTGTGTCTTATAATCATTGCTGCTGAAAGCAAAACCATTCTCAATTCTACACAAATCAGATAACTTGCACATAGCCCATCCTGATGGCAAGTTCTCATAATGCCCGATACGTTCTATTATATTATTACCATATTCATTCTAAATCAATGTAGTATGGTAACAAAATTCAAAAATCATTTGGCAAAGACTAATCTTGCCAAGAACACCGTCACCTCGTATGTGTGGACGGTGCAGTATTTCCTCTGTCATTATGGGGAAGTGAATAAAAAGAATCTCTTGGCATACAAGGGGTACTTGGTGGAGAACTTTAAGCCACAGACAGTAAATCTTCGGCTGCAAGGTATCAACAAGTATCTGGAATTTACAAAACAGGAGAAACTGAAAGTGAAGTTCGTAAAGGTACAGCAGAAGAACTTTTTGGAAAATGTAATCAGTGATGCCGATTACAAATTTCTCAAAGCGCAACTTAAAACGGACGGTTATGATGAATGGTATTTTATCGTGTGGTTTATGGCTGCTACAGGGGCGCGTGTCAGTGAACTGCTTCATATCAAAGCAGAACATGTACAAATCGGGCATCTTGACCTATACAGCAAGGGAGGAAAGATACGCCGTTTGTATATCCCGAAGAATTTGCGCACAGAGGCTGCGAAATGGCTTAAAGAAATAGGACTTACTTCCGGCTATATCTTTCTGAACCGTTTCGGGCAACGTATTACTACTCGTGGGATAGCCTCGCAACTCAAACATTTTGCCGAAAAATACGGAATGAACAAGGAGGTCGTTTACCCCCATTCATTCCGTCACCGTTTTGCAAAAAACTTTCTTGACCGTTTCAATGACCTTGCTCTACTTGCCGACCTTATGGGACATGAAAGCATAGAAACAACACGTATCTATCTTCGCAGAACTGCCAGCGAACAGCAGAAGATTGTGGATAAAGTAGTGAACTGGTAAAGTCTCATCAGCCTTTAGAAGTGTAAACGAATACACTTCTAAAGGCATTTTGAATGTTATCCAAAATAGAGAATAGTTTCTCTATCTTTTGAACGATGCGCTGTTGTTCTTTGATAGGAGGAAGTGGAAAATATAAATTCTCCAATACACCAATATATAATTCTTTTTGATTTGTACTTCCTGCCAAATTATCTTCTATGTATTGTTGAATAAGTTGAGAAGACATATAAGCAAATACATATTCGGAATTGATTTCTTCATATGTTCTTACAACTGATACATGAGAATCTGGAACCACAAAAGGATATTTACCTAAACAACTTTCATCAAATAGTCTGGTTCTTCCAACAGTTCCTGTTCCTGTTGAATTAACAAGAACATCACCTGTTTGTAATTTATATTTTGAGTCCCATTTATTTATTGTTGAAGGGTCTAAAAACTTTGCCTGTTCTAATGAAATACCTCCTTCCTTTAGATTGCATTTTTGTGCGAATACGGGATATGTCTTATCGTCTTCCGAATATTTGGGAGATTTTCCCCTTGACAAAAACGAACACAAATCATTCATCTTACACCATTTCCATTCATTTGGCACATCAAATGGATAATGCCCGTTATCACAAGGTGTATAGTCGAGATTTATGCGCTTCAAAAGTTCGATGGCAGGCTCATCATTCGGGTCTTGTGGCACAAGTTTACCATGAATGGCTAGGTCAAGTATTTTGCTCTTGGTTTGCTTAATAGTTTCTTGCAGGTCGGCTTTGCCTTGTTCTATCTGGTCAATCAAAGCAAACCAATGATTAACCTCAGTTGCTATTCTCAGTTGTTCTGCTAATGGAGGAAGTGGAAATGAAAATGAACATATAACAGAACCACTTATATTAGGCTGGGCACCACCATAAGCAAGTTTCAAAATTGCCTCTGTTCTCGAGTTTATAAAAATATTTCTATACTCATGACATAATACAGAAGTGTCAATAATCCGTAGATTACCAACACGCTGATTAAGATATGCGACTTTATCTGTAGAATATACACCCATCTTTCCTGTGGTTGCCCCTGAAAGTGCTATGAGTAAATCTCCTTTTTCAACAACGAATCTATCATCAATTTCCTTTTGAATAAAAACGCATCCATTCAAATCAATGGTGTTGTCTGAAATATTGGAAATTCTTATTAGTGGCACACCTGTCTGTTTGTAATCGTCGCTACTAAACGCAAAACCATTTTCAAAATTACAAACAGAACCCAATGTCGTCCATACCCAACTATTAGGTATCTCAAACGGCACGTTCTCATAATGGGGCGTATCGGAAGTTTTTGCCGACTTCTTGCTCTTCTTGATTTTCCCCTCTTTTATCAATCGTTCTTTTTCAGCCTTGATTCGTTCAAGGAGAACAGATGCAGGCTCATCGTTTGGGTCTTGCGGAACGAGTTTGCCACGAATGGCAAGGTCGAGTATCTTTTGACGTAATTTCTTTGTATCCATACCGATCAGTCTTTATCTAAGAAAAGGTTGCAAAATTCATTTAGTTGCTGTTGCATACGTTCCTGCGGAATAAGGATGCGTTTGTATTCTGCTATCATCGTAGGACTCATGCTTCTGCTCATGGCATATTCCACTACCACCTTATCTGCTTCCGGACAAAGGATAATGCCAATAGAGGGGTTCTCATTGGAACGCTTTACATCCCTATCGAGTGCTTCCAAATAAAATTCCAACTGACCGAGGTCGCGCGGATGAAATTTTGTCTTTTTCAGTTCCACAGCTACCAATGCCTGTAATCCACGATGGAAGAACAGTAAATCAGCCTTGAATGTAGATGCACCGATATTGAGACGGTATTCTTGATCCATGAATATGAAATCCTTGCCAAGTTCAAGAATAAACTGCTTCATGTGTTCTACCAAGCCTTTTCTTAGTTTGGATTCGCTATGTTTTTTGGGCAAGTTCAGGAAATCGACAAACAATGTGTCTTTGAACATTATAGGGGCATTGGGGTAAGCATTGAGTAATCCTTTTGACATATTGTCCTTGCTGCTCAACAGAGCTGTATATGTTTGATTGGAAATGCAACGCTGCATTTCCTTAAAAGACAGATGCTCTTTATTGGCATAGAGAATATAGAACATCCGTTCTTCTGTACTTTTGCATCGGCAAAGAATCTCAATATGATTAGACAACGTTGTCAGTTCTAATATCTGAGGCATTTGTCCAGATGTCGGCTGGACTAATTGTGCAGATGCCGTCTGCACAATTACAGCCGTTTCTTGTGTTGGTTGGCTCGCTTCTATTTGTGCAGTTGTTGGCCGCACAAATTCAAGATTCAGATACTTCTCCACTGTAGCACAGAATGTTTCCGATGAATATTCATCATAGAACATCACCATATTGTAAATGCTTCTCCGGCTATATCCTTTAATATCTGGACGTTGAGAGCGGATATATTCGGACAACTGCGTTACCACCTTGCTTCCCCATTCCTCACTTTTTAATTTGGCTGATACATACCCACCTACATACCAAGCCGTGAACAACAGTTCATTGTTTACAGCTCTTGATGCACGACCTTTATGTTGGAGAATGATGTCTATGACTTCTCCAAACTGTTGCTCCATTGATATGGCTACCTTATTGTTCTCCATACGCTCAATCTTCATTTATGTTTGCGAGCAATTTTTCAAGTTCAGCTACAGCCGAACTTATCGTTTGGCTTTTATCCTTGATGTCTGCCATCAGTTCCGCCAGTGAACGGTTGTCCGCTTCACCACCTTGTTTTATCCAAGTGATGTCAAGACTTGTCTTGTCACGTACCAGTATATCTTCTATCGGGTACTTTCGCCAACGCCCTTGTGGATTATTTTCGGCATCGTAGGTCTCAACTCGATTATTATAACAAGAAATAAAATCATCCAAATGATGGCGTTCCAGCTTATTGGTGGCAAGGGTGTGCTTTACATCAGTACGGTAATCGTAAAACCATATTTCTTTAGTTGGTTGTCCTTTACTGAAAAACAACACGTTAGCTTTTACGCCTTGCGCATAGAAAATACCTGTAGGCAAGCGCAAGATAGTATGCAGATTGAAATCTTGCAACAGGCGTTTGCGGATAGTCTCACCAGCTCCGGCTTCAAAAAGGACATTGTCAGGAAGTACCACAGCAGCACGTCCTCCGGTTTTGAGCATAAGCATCATGTGCTGGAGGAAGTTCAACTGGTTATTCTTGGTCTCGACATAGAAATCTGGGCGGTTGATGTCCACAGAACCAGCCGGGCGAGTACCGAAAGGAGGATTGGCAAGTATTACATCCACAAGCGTAGAAGGCTCTTTTTCCAAAGAATCCTCACACACAATAGGACTGCGGTCTGTGCCAATGCCATGCAAATAAAGATTCATGGAAGCAAGTGTTACGACCAAAGGCGTATTGTCCACACCATGCAAAGCTTTGTCACGCAAAAAATCACGTTTTTCTTTACTTGCAGACTGCACTTTCATATAATCGTAAGCAGCAAGCAGGAAACCGCCTGTACCACAAGCAGGGTCGCAAACGGTTTCGCCCATTTGCGGATTGATGCAATCCACCATTGCCTGAATCAGTGGGCGAGGTGTGAAATATTGTCCAGCACCGCTTTTCTTATCTTGTCCGTTCTTTTCAAGAATGCTTTCGTAGATAGCACCTTTCACATCACCGTCCATGATGAGCCATTGCTCTTCATCAATCATGGTGATAACCTTTTTCAGATAAACAGGCTTGTCTATCTTATTCTGCGCCTTCGTATAAATCGTTCCTATCAGATTATCCTGCTCACTAAGCAGTTTAAGAGTTTCTTCATATTGCTTCACCAAATCCAAACCATCAAGAGCAATCAAATCATTCCATTGATAGCCTGTAGGGATAGCCGATTCCTCTCCGAACATTTCTACATTCTCTGCATCCATCTTCAAGAATAAGAGATAGGTCAGCTGGGTGATATAATCGGTGAATCCGATACCTTGCCCGGCAAGAGTTGTTGCCAGACTCCATACTTTTTTAGTGAGCGATTGCTCCGTTGTATTATTTGTTGCCATTTTCTTATGCTGCGTTTCTTAAAACTACAAATTTATAAAGTGAATGAAGTGCTTCGTCTGCTTTTTGCATATTACCAAACGCTCGAATCATTTGGGCTGCATGGGTTGCATCATCTTCACGAATATCTCTGACTGTACAAGCCCCGTTAGAAGCGATATAATCCACAATACGACTGACAACTTCACGTTGCTTATCGGTTATTTCACGCTGGGTTTGCCCCAACCACAAGTTGAAATATTGTTTGGATGTGGTGACTACACTGTCCAGTCTCTCGATTTGGCGGAAAGCAAAGCGTACCAGTTGTATGATATTGGTCAAAGCATCGCTCTCTTCTTTAGTAGTAGAATGCTTTACCTTGTTTGGAGAAAGAATGGCATACGAGTTCCAAATTTGTTTAGGGCTAAAATGGTTGTTTGCCATTTTAAGTTTATTCTCCAAATCTTTCAACATTGAATAAGTTATCGGTTCACCCGTGTTGCTGTGGATAATGCGCAATGCCTCTATCTCATCGTAATACTTTTTGCAAAAATCTTCAAACGCCTCTGTTGTGTCTTTAGCCTCTTCAACGGAGAATCCTTTTGAGATAAGCGCATCTTCGCCAGGCATCAACGTATTGACAAACCCGGCAGCAAGAATGAGTAAATATCTTCGTGCGTCGGCATGGTTGGCAAGAGGGGATACCAATCCCTTACGCTCGTTATTAGAATCGTCTGTACTAACAAACGGAGGGAGGGTACCTTTTTCCAACACAGCGTATATTTTCGCTGAAAGCTCCTTCATGTCATGATGAGACAAACGGGCAAATTCTTTCTTTTGCGATTCATCAGCCTTATAGTATATTCGGGCAAGCGTGGCTGCAAGCCGTTTGAGATATTCATCAGGAATATAACCGTGGCTGATACGTTCCAACAGTTCCTTTAGAGTGATAGTCTTTGTTGTGGGACTGCCATCTATAGGCTTCACCGTCTTCATGCTTTCCGTCACACCTACCGCATCCACTAAGTAGAAACAATCTTTACTGAATGCATTGGGCGTAACATTTCGCAATTGCTCATCACCAATGGTGCGCACACCACGCCCTTTCATCTGAATATACAAAGGCAATGATTCTACATCGCGCATGAACATGACCACTTCCAGCGGTTTGACATCTGTACCTGTGGCAACCAACGTACAAGTCACGGCTATACGGAAATCTTTGTCATTTCGGAATTGCCGTATCAGTTCGTTGCTGTCGCCAGCCGAATAGGTGATTTTCTGAACAAAGCGGTCGTCTGTGCGCCCGAATACCTCTTTGGCTATCTGTACGATATTGGTGGCGTGAGTTTCATTGAGAGCGAATATCAATGTTTTGGGCAAATAATCTATATTCGGTTCTCGCTGTGGATCGTTGAACAATTCGGTATAAACCACATCACGATAAGTCGAAAGGATTAACTTTATCTGTGCCGGGTTGATGATACTTCGATTAAGCTCTTTATTGGTATAGAATTTTGTTTCTTTACTATTTTTAGTCTTAACCTCTCCGGTATATTTTGTTTCTTCTTTGAATTTCTCGCCTTCTAATATAGCTCCTCCTGATTCCGTGACTTGCGTTTTTATTCTATATACCCTGCAATCCACATTCACACCATCAACAATACTCTTTTCCAAGGTATAGTTGACAATGATATTGTAGTTGAAGAATTTCTCAGTTTCTTCAATCGGGGTTGCAGTCAAACCAACCAATCTTGCCGTATCAAAATATTCCAATACCTTACGCCAGTTTCCATAAATAGAGCGGTGGCACTCGTCTATGATAATCATATCAAAGTAGTCGTGGGGCAAGTTGGGATTGGGTGGCAAGATTACTTCTTCCATCGGCTCGTTGCCGTCATCCTCCTCATTATCTTCAATAATGTCTCCTTTCAAGAATGAGAACAAACGCTGTATAGTAGAAATAACCACATTACTATCAGATGGAATAGAAGAAGAGCGAAGCCGATTAACCGTAAAGATTGTATTGAACGCATCTCCATTCTCCGTCAGGCGGAAGGTTCCAAATTCTCCCTCTGCCTGTTTCCCAAGATTATTCCGGTCAACGAGAAACAGCACTCTGCGCATAGGAGTATAAGAAAGCATCCTATAAGTTGCGAGACAAGCCGTATATGTTTTACCTGCACCAGTAGCAAGAACCATCAATGCCCGATTTCGCCCACTGCGGAAACTCTTTTCAAGTTCTGTTACCGCTTCGTATTGACAATCACGAAGCCCTTTCTTTTTCAATGTAGGTAGTCCGGCAAATGTATCTTCAATTCCCAATTTCTTGACCAACTCATGTGGCGTAGGGATTGCCATTATTTGTCTGAAATATGAATCTTGTTCACGAAAATCACAAAAGTATAGTTCTTTACCATTTGAAGTAAAGATAAAAGGCAATGGCTTTTGATACGCCTGATAGATATTAGGGACACTTCTTGCATATAAAGTTGCTTGGTCGCAAACTTTTGAAGCAAAAGCATCTGTTTCTTCTCGTTTTGCTTCAAGTATTCCCACTGCTTTCCCGTTAATAAATAGGAAATAGTCAGCTTCAAGATTCCCTTTCAACAAGCCTTCTCTTATGGCGACAGCAGTACAAGTCGGCTCGTAGTCTTCCCTATCAACCACTTCCCAACCTGCATCAGCAAACCACTGGTCTATCTTTATTCTTGCTTTTTCTTCAGGAGTCATGTTCTTAATATTGTATATTATCGGAAGTTTATCAGCACATTTGCAATAAGGTACAAATGAACTATAACCTCCTAACCTAATTAAGTTCTATTTCAACCGTTCTTTTTTATCGGTTATTAAATCTTTCAAATCCACTTGCAATATCTCTGCAATCTGTTGTAAGGTCTCTAAATTAGGCTGAATCCTATTACAAGCATAGGCATTTACCATACTGAAACTCTTATCCAGTTGTTTAGCTAACCATGTCTGAGAGATACCTTTTTCGGACAATACAGTCTTTATTCTATTCAGTTTCATTCTTTGATACGATTTTATAGTGCAAATATAGCGAATTATATTCGATAATCAGAATTATTTCGTATTTTTGTATCCTATATAAGACAAACATTAAAAAGAGCCATGATTCTAACAGAAAATAAGCTAAAGGAACTTACTCTTGCTGCTGATGTCCTCTCCGAAGCTCATCGGCAAACTAGATTTTTTTCAACTGGTCAACAAGCATCCGTATTTCTTTCCCATAAACACGATGAAATTAGCCAACTCAAACGAGTTGCCTACATTTTAGAAGAATTACATGCCAGTATCTATGTTGATTGGCTTGATAATTCTATGCCCCCAAAAACATCTGGACCCACAGCAGCCATAATCAAACAGCAAATCCAAAAATACGATAAATTTATACTAGTCGCCACAAACGGTGCTATTGATTCAAAATGGTGTAATTGGGAGTTAGGTTACGGAGATGCGCAAAAATTTGATTTAGGGAAAATAGCTTTATTCCCTATAGCTCAGAACGATAATAACTGGAAAGGTTCTGAATATATGCAAATATATCCAACTATTCAATATTATTCTGGAACAGAAAGATATTCAAACGGGAATCTAATACCTAGAGGATACTACTATTGCTACAATGATAAAGACGGGAATTATTGTATCAAAAATTTGTACGATTGGATTGTATCATAGCTACTTATAACTAACAATAATTATTATGACATATAAATACCAACTTATCTTTCTAGGAGATATTAATAATAATGCTTGCAATACAATAAAAGTTCGTTTTTTTGACAAGATTCATAGTATAGGTTTGAGAGACAATATGTTTGAGATAATCTATAATGAAACTTTTGAGAGAAAATATTCGAATAAACAGCCATCTTTCGTATTCTATTTTGGCAATTTAAATCATTCAGAAAAAGATATCGATATATTAAAAGTTCTCCTTGATAATGGGGATGCTATTTTGCCAATATATTTTGGCGATAATTTTGAAGCAGAAGTTCCTAAAATCATTCATGTAATGAATGGAAGACAATACATTGCTGATCATATTGAAAAATATATTAATTATGCATTTGAATCAATGAGGTTATTGAGAGAAAACCGGAAGCTATTTATTAGTTATCGCCGGACGGACTCTTCTGCTGTAGCCAACCAATTATTTGATGCTTTTGTCCGCAATAATTACGATGTATTTCTGGATACATATTCTATCAATCCTGCTAAAAATTTTCAAGAAGAATTACATCATCGAATGACGGATTGCGATGTATTAATCCAACTATACACCAATGATTTTAAGAACAGCAAGTGGTGCAATGAGGAAATTATATCAGCAAATCAGAAACAAATTGGAGTAGTTGAAATTATCTGGCCTGATTGCACCCCAGACATACACAATTTATTATGCGAACCTATTCAATTAACACAAAAAATGTTTATGAATGAGGACTTCCATAATGGATCTTGTTGCATTACTGAAGAATGTATTGAGAATATCGTAAATGCAGTAGAATCCGTTAGAGCTAGAAACCTTGCTGCTAGACAAGACAATCTTGTGGGAGAATTTGTTGAAGAAGCTCGCAAACAAGGGAGACAACTTATACAAGAGTATCGCTATCTTGTAGAGACTTTGAAAGATGATATAATTAGATTGTTTCGAAGGTGGTCTCCGTCCCCGCATAGGCGATCAGGTGTTTCAGCATGCTGTCCCAGTTGCCCCAGTTGCCGGGCGAATCCTTGCGCTGCTCGACCATCCCGCGGATAAACTCGACCAGGTTGGTGCGGATCTTGAACGGCACGGCGAACCCGTACTGCTCGTTCTGCTCGGCGAGCAGCCGTTTGGCCTTGACCTTCTCGGCCATCTCCAAGTTGATCTTGTTGTGGTCGCGCTCGGCCTTGTTGCGGGGTGTGGTGTAGAGGAAGTATTCGAGGGTCTCGAATTTGCGCTTGGGCCTTGTGGTGCCGTTGGCCCCGAGGGTGTACCCCAGGTAGTATTCCAATACCAAAGAGGTTCGCCCGTTCTTCAGTTCGCGTTTGATAAGCTTAATCTCCATAGGCGTGCGTTTCGATTGGTGTGTTGCAAAAATAGGGATAAAATTTGCAACATGCAAGTGCAAACGTTACAAATACGTTGCAAAAACGCGCCTCGAGGGGAGATTTTGGAAGTCAGAAAATTTTTCTTCGAATCGCTGTAAATTGCTGATTGCTAGTGTTTTTTATTCTCCGATTTTCCGAATTTTGCTTCGTTAAGTTACTTTCCGATGCAGAATTTCGAAAAGATGTTTTGCAGGATTTCGTCGGGGGCGATGGCGCCGCGGCCCGTGATGGCGCCGAGGTGGGTGATGACCTGGCGGATTTCTTCGCTCAGAAGATCGGTCGGAAGGCCGTGGGCGAGACCGTCGAGGGCTTGGCCGAGTGCTTCGCGGGCCGCCGAAAGCGCTTCGTAATGGCGGCTGTTCGAGACGACCGGATCACCGTGGTAGAGCGCTTCGGTGTCGACGGACTCCCGCAGGGCGTCGCACAGGGCGTCGATACCCTCGCCGTGTTTGGCAGAAATGCCGACAACGCCTTCGGGAAGCCGCCATGCGGCCGGAGCCTTGTCGGTCTTGTTGACGACGGTCAGGAGTTTCTGCCCGGGACGGAGCGGAAAATCCGGGGCGGGAACCGGACCCGTGAGCGTCGAGGCGTCGACCATATGAATGACGATCCGCGCCCGTTCGATGCTCGACATCGTGCGCTGGATGCCCATTTGTTCGAGCCGGTCGTCGGTCGGGCGGATGCCGGCCGTGTCGAGGAACCGGAAAAGCACGCCGCCGATGTTGGCGCACTCCTCGATCACGTCGCGCGTGGTTCCGGCGATCTCCGAGACCATGGCCCGCTCCTCGTTCAGAAGTCGGTTGAGCAGCGTCGATTTGCCGACGTTCGGCGCTCCGGCGATGGCCACGGCGACGCCCTCCCGGATGGCGTTGCCCAGTGCGAACGAACTGCGCAGGCGGTCGATCTCCGCAGCGATGCGCTGCATCGTCGCGCGCAGCGCCGTACGGTCGGCGAACTCCACATCCTCCTCCGAGAAGTCGAGTTCCAGTTCCAGCAGCGAGGTGAGGTTCAGCAGTTTTTCGCGCAGCGATTCGAGCTCTTCGGAGTATCCGCCGCGCATCTGCGTCGAGGCCAGCGCGTGCGCGGCGCGTGACGACGAGGCGATCATGTCGGCCACGGCCTCGGCCTGCGAGAGGTCGAGTTTCCCGGCCAGGTAGGCGCGGATGGTGAATTCGCCCGGCTGGGCCATGCGTCCGCCCGCGGCGGTCAGCAGCCGGAGGATTTCCGAGACGATGTAGGAGGAGCCGTGGCACGAGATTTCGACCGAGTTTTCGCCCGTGTAGGAGTGCGGGGCGCGGAAAACGGCCGCCAGCACGTCGTCGATCACGCGGTCGCCCTCGGCTATCGTACCGTAATGCACCGTGTAGCCGTCTGCCTCGGCGAGCGGCCGCCGGCCCCGGAATATCCGGTCGCAGACGGCGAAGGCTTCTCCGCCGCTGATGCGGATGACGGCGATAGCCCCTCCGGCGGCGGTTGCAGGGGCGACGATGGTATCGTGATCGGTGTTCATTACCTGCCTTCGATGCGGAGCCGTTGTCCGATGCGGAGTTTGTGGGCGCTCTTGAGCTTGTTCCAGCGCATGATCTGCGCCGTGGTCACGCGGTAACGGCGGGCGATGGCCCCCAGCGTGTCGCCCTTTTTGACCACGTAGACCGATCCGCTGCGCTCCTGGCGTTTCTTGTCGATGTTGGCCGGGTTGATGTACTCCTTGAGGTACATCGAGTCTTTGGCTTGGATTTCAGGCTCGTGAGCGATGTATTGCATGACATACCGCTGCGGCAGGACCAGCGTGTAGGGCTTGGTCGTGGCCGGGATGATGTCGAGTTTGTACTGCGGATTGAGCTGGCGCAGGGTCTCGATCGGCAGGTCGATCGTCGAGGAGATCTGCCCCAGGTGCATCAGTTTGTTGATCCGGACGGTGTCCACCGAAAGGGGAATCGGGGCTTCGGTCGGCTCGATGCCGTGCTGGCGGTGGTAGGCGTAGGCGTACGACGCACCGATGAAGGCCGGCACGTAGCCGCGCGTCTCGCGGGGCAGGTAGTCGTAAATCTCCCAGAAGTTCTTGCCTCCCGAGCGGGCGATCGCTTTGTTGACGTTGCCCGGGCCGCAGTTGTAGGCGGCGATGGCCAGCGACCAGTCGTTATAAATGGCGAAGAGGTCTTTCAGGTAGCGGCAGGCGGCCTGCGTGGCGCGGTAGGGGTCGCGGCGTTCGTCGACCAGCGAGTTGATTTCGAGTCCGTAGCTCTTGCCGGTCGTGGGCATGAACTGCCACAGCCCGACGGCGCCCATCGGCGACACCGCCGTGGGGGAGAGCGCCGATTCGATGATCGGCAGCGCGCGCAGCTCGACGGGAAGGCCTTCGCGGAGCAGCTCCTCCTCGATGATCGGGAAGTAGTACTGCGACATGCCGAGGATGCGGCTGATCGTGCCGTAGCGCGAGTTGGTGTAGCGGTTGATGTAGCCCTTTACGATGCTGTTGTAGGGGAACTGGATCGGCGACGCGAGGTCGAGCAGCCGCCGGGAGTAGACCGAGTCGGGCGTGCTGTCGGCCACCTCGGTGGAGTCCTCCAGAATGTACTGTTTGAAAAATTCGCTGAACGCGTCCTGCCGCTGGCGTTCGCGCCATGCGGCCAGCAGCGAGTCGGTCTGTTCGGGGGAGAATCCCAGCGTCATGTCGTTGACGACGGGTTCTTCGGCCGGGGCGGGTTCCGGCTCGGGGACGGGAACCGGTTCGGCCTCGGGAACGGGCGCCGGGACGACGGTTTCGGTTTTGGCTTTCTTGTCGCGTTTCTTCTTGCGGGGGCTGCGGTCGAGGGCCGACGCCGAAGCGGCGACGGCAAGGAGCAGCGCTATGGTAAGGAGTTTCTTCATCGTCTAAAATTTCAGGCTCAGATTGAAGCCGAACACCGGGCGGTTGCCCCCGAGGGTGGGGACGTAGGTGTAGTCGACCAGCGGTTCGAGGTTCATCGAGAGGTCGTCCGAAATGTCGTAGTCCTTGAGGTGGGCGTCGACATGCGCATCGACGATCTGCAGGACGTACAGCGCACCCGAGAGGATGATGCAGAGGTCGCGGTTGCGCCGGTAGTTGTTGCGCAGGTTGCGGATGAACGAGGCCGAATAGCGTCCGTGGAACTCGTCGGTCGGTCCGTCGGGGTATTTGTCGGGATTGCGGTCGTAGTCGCTCAACAGATTGTAGGCCTTTTTGAAACGCTGGTAGCCGCGGTTGTTCCAGTCGATGCAGTAGATCATCGAGGCGAATCCGCCGATGACGAAAGGCACTTTCCAGTAGCTTTTGTTGTAGATCTGTCCCGCTCCGGGGAAGATGCAGGCCAGCGTGGTGGCCTTCTTGACGCTCGACACGTCGTTGGTCGAGTAGCTCACGGCCGCGTCGCCGATGAAGTAGATGTACGAGGCGATCGTGATCCCCAGGTAAACCTGACGCCGCGTGTTGCTGCGGATCATCTTGGACTGGAGGGCGTCCAGCTCGGGCGTGCGCGAGAGGTTCACGTCGGTATAGGACTCGAACTGGCGCTTGAGCGGCTTGTAGGTCTTGTTTTCGTGGATGTACAGTCCCAGTCCGGTTCCCACCAGTCCGTAGAGGATCGGCAGTTTCCAGTACTGTTTGTTGTAAATCTGTCCGTAGCCGGGGACCACGGTCGAAATCCAGCACACCTTCGAGAGCGACATCGAGTCGCTCATAAACCAGCCTTTTTTGTAAACCTTGCGTTTGGTCGTGGTGTCCACGCCCCGCTGTGCGGCGTCGAAGCGCGCCAGGGCCAGCGAGTCGAGGTAATGCAGGTCGTCGGAGCGCAGGTCCGCGACGGCCGCCGAGTCGGCGGCGTATTCGGCGGCGGCGATCGAGTCGATCTGCCGTACGAGGCCCGCCAGGCGCAGCGAATCGCGCCGGCCCTTGAGCGAATCCGGTTTTTCGAGCAGTCCGCCGCGGACGACCGTGCGTGCGCCGCGGTGGAGCTGCGCCCCGGCGGGCAGTCCCAGCGAAAGGGCTGCGACCAGGAGCAGGAGTCTGAACCGGATTGTCTCCATATATTAATTAGGAGCGTTTAGCGAAACGTTCGATGAACTGTTCGATGTCCCTGTCGTCCGTGAAGCCGATGACGATTTTGCCGCCGCCGTTTTTCGCGCGTTTGATCGAAATTTCCTGCGAAAAGAACTTTTCGAGCTGCTCGACCAGTTTCAGGTAGCTTTCGGGATACTCTTCGTCCTCCACATTCTGTGCCTCTTTGCCCGGGGCTTCGGAGAGAGAGCGGACCAGTTCCTCGACCTGGCGGACCGAGAGGCCTTTCTTGATGCATCTTTTCAGCACGCGCAGCTGCTGGTCGGCGGGCGCCCCGGCGATGGCTTTGGCGTGTCCCATCGAGATCAGCCCCTCCTTGAGGGCGAGCTGCACCTCGTCGGGGAGTTTCAGCAGGCGCAGGTAGTTCGACACCGACGAACGCTTCTTGCCCACCTTCTCCGACAGGGCGTCCTGCGTGAGGTTGCACTCGTCGATCAGGCGCTGCATGCCCAGCGCGATTTCGATGGCGTTGAGGTCCTGCCGCTGGATGTTCTCCACGAGGGCCATGGCGTGCAGGTTCTCGTCGTCCACCTCGCGGATATAGGCCGGGAGGGTCTTCAGGTCGGCCCGCTGCGCGGCCCGCCAGCGGCGTTCGCCGCTGATGATGACGTATTTGCCTCCGTCGCCCTTTTTCACCGTCACGGGCTGGATGACGCCCAGCTGGCGGATCGAGTCGGCCAGTTCGTCCAGAGCCTCCTCGTCGAACTGCGTGCGCGGCTGCGTGGGGTTGGGTATGATGTCGGCGATTTCGATTTCTGCCATCTGACTCATCGGTTTGAGCTTGGCATCCACGGGATCGCTGCCGAAAATGGCGTCGAGTCCGCGTCCTAATCCCTTCTGTTTCATATCGGTATTCGTTTATTTGCTGCGTTTGCGGTTGCGTTTCAGAAATTCCCGGGCCAGGGCCAGGTAGTTTTCCGAGCCGACGGCCCCGGCGTCGTAGAGCATCACGGGTTTTCCGTGCGAGGGCGCTTCTCCCAAACGGATATTGCGCTGGATTATTGTGTCGTAGGCCAGGGGGCCGAAGTGCTCGCGGACCTCGCTCACCACCTGGTTGTTCAGGCGGTTGCGCATGTACATCGTCAGCAGGAAGCCCTCGATGTCGAGGCCGGGATTCAGTCCGCCCTTGACCTTGCGGATGGTGTTGAGCAGTTTGGAAAGCCCTTCCAGGGCGAGGTATTCGCACTGCACGGGGATCAGCACCGTGTCGGCGGCCGTGAGGATGTTGACCGTGGTGTAGCCCAGCGACGGCGAGCAGTCGATGAAGATGTAGTCGAACTTTCCGCGCACCGAGTCGACGATGCGTTTCATCACGTGGTGGGCGTTTTCCATCTTCGGCAGTTCGGTGTCGGCGGCCACCAGGTCGATCGACGAGGGCAGCACCCAGAGGTTTTTCACGTCGGGACTTTGGAGAAGCACTTCGTCAGCCTGTTTCTGTCCGGCGATGCACTCGTAGATGCCTTCGAGGTTGATGTCGAAGCCCAGCCCCGAGGTGGCGTTCGCCTGCGGATCGGCGTCCAGCAACAGGACTTTCTTGCCCAGCAGGGCCAGCGAAGCCGCTAAATTGATAGCTGTCGTGGTCTTGCCCACGCCGCCTTTCTGATTGGCCAATGCGATTACCTTTGCCATGTTTGAATTCGGTTTATAAGCAGGCAAATTTAGTGAAATTAAATGGAAATCCATAACCGTAGCGGAAAAATGCTTATCTTTACGGTCGGAATGAATTGATAGCTATACGATACTATGGAAGAAAAAAAATCGCCGGCTTCCGCGGCGGAGTCCGCAGCTTCGGGACAGCCGGCCGCAGTCCCGGCGGCGGAGCTGCGTCCGGGCCGCCGGAAATTCCCGACCGTGGGCGACCTGTTCGCCATGCTGGGTATCGCCTTCGGGGCGCAGATCGTCGTGGGGACCGCAGCGATGGTCTTCCTGCTTTTCGCCGGGCACGGGCTCGATTTCAAATCGCTGGAGCCGGCTGCGCTGGGCAAGGTGATGGCGGCGCTCTATTTCTGCTCGATGTCGATCACGCTTGCCGGCATCCTCTACTACCGCCGCGCGCGCGGCGGCAGCGGTCCGTGGGCGCGTTTCTCGGCCCGGGGGCTGAATCCCGCGCTGTTGCTGTGGGCCTTCGTGCTGATGTTCGCCGTCGGCGTGGTGCTCGAACCGCTGCTGCGGCTGATGCCCGAACTGTCGCTCGAAGTGGGCCGCGGATTCTGGACCATCCTCTCGCTGGTGATCTTCGCTCCGATCTTCGAGGAGCTGATCTGCCGCGGCGTCGTGCTGGGGTCGCTGCGCGGTAAGTTCGGCGTGACGACCGCATGGCTCGTCTCGTCGCTTTTCTTCGGCGTGCTCCACGGCCAGCCCGTGCAGGTGATCAACGCCACGGTCATCGGCCTGGTGCTCGGCTACGTTTACCTGGCGACCGATTCGCTGTGGTCGGTGATGATCCTCCATGCGCTGAACAACGCCGTGGCCTATCTGGCGCTGGCCACCGGGCACGGCAATGCGCTGCTGATCGACCTGGTGGGCAGCCGGACGCTTTACGTGCTGATTTACATCGCGGCGCTGGCGCTCTCCGCCGTGTCGGGCTATATGATGCTGCGCACGCTGCGGCGCATGAAGGAGGCGGAGAAAAATCCGTCTGCGGCGTAATAATCCGGCTCCGCACTGCGTTACTTACAAGTAAAAAACGTATCTTTGCCCTTCGGAATATGAATTTGCGAGCGAAAATAGCGGTCGCGGCGGGTGTGCTGCTGCTGGCGGGATGCCGGGAGCTGCCGCGTTATTTTGCCGGCGACACGACCATTGCGCGGGCCGGCGGCAAGGACCTGCGGCTGGGCGACGTGCGGTCGGTGGTCCCGCAGGGGCTTTCGGGCGACGACAGCGCGGCCTTTATGAAGGTTTACATCGACCGCTGGGTGCTCAAGCAGCTCAAGCTCCAGGAGGCGGAGACGCTCTTTTCCTCTTCGGCGGGCGACATCGACAAGATGGTGGAGGAGTACCGCCAGGCGCTGCTGATCCGCCAGCTGGACCAGCATTACGTCGACCGTTCGATCGACACGGTGTTCACCGCCGACGAGATCGCGGCCTATTACAACGCTCACAAGGCCGATTTCAAACTCGACCGCACGATCGTCAAGGGGCGCATCGTCCGTTTCGGCGAGGGGTACCGGCAGGCCGCGAAGCTCAAGACGCTGATGGGGGCCAGGTCGGAGGCGCAGCAGCAGGATTTCAGGGACATCTGCGAGAAGAACGATTTCACGGTGGACGATTTCCGCGACCAGTGGATTGATTTCCCGGAGTTCTTGAGCTACCTCCCGACGCTGCGTTCGCAGAGCTACGATTCGGTGCTGGCGACTGCTGCCGTGCAGGAGATGCGCGACAGCCATGCGCACTATTATTTCCAGATTGATGCGGTGCTGCGCGAGGGCGAGCCGATTCCGCTCGAACGGCTGCGCGGAACGATTCGCCGCATCCTGTTCAACCAGCGCAAGGGCGAGATCATCCGCGCGCACGAGGAGGAGCTTTGCGCCCGGGCCGCGGAGATGGGCGAGGTGAAGATTTTCGCCGACGAGAAACCGAAGAAAGACGAATAAAAATAAAACGATAAACGAAACCAAGATGTTGAAAAAAGCTATGATGGCCGCGGCGCTCGCCCTGTTGTTCGCAGGCGCCCTTGCGCAGAAACGACAGGTGATGCTCGACAAGGTGGTGGCCGTGGTGGGCGGATCGTCGATCCTCTACTCCGAGGTGGACGACTATGCGCGCCAGCTGACGGAACAGCGCCGTCAGGAGGGTTACACTTCCGACCGCGACCCGATGAACGAGGCGCTCGAAGCGCTGATGACCCAGAAGCTGCTCTACAACCAGGCCCAGATCGACTCGGTGAAGGTCAACGACGCCGACATCATGGCGCGCGTCGAGGAGCAGGTGCAGCAGATGGTCGAGGCCGAAGGCTCGATCCCCCAGCTCGAAGCCAAGCACCACATGCCGATCTTCAACATCCGCGAGATCATGCGCCAGCGTTACGAGGAGCAGGCCTATGCCAACTCCATGCAGACCGAGGTGGTCGACAAGGTGTCGGTGATTCCGGGCGAGGTGGAGCGTTTCTACAAGTCGATCTCGAAGGACAGCCTGCCGCTCGTCGCCGACCAGTATGTCTATGCGCAGATCACCAAGTTTCCCAAGTCGATGACCGCCGCCAAGCAGCGTACGCGCGAACGGCTGATCGACATGCGCGAACGCGTGATCACGGGCAAGGCCAAGTTCGAAAACCTCGCCCGCATGTATTCGCAGGACCCCGGCACGATGATGCGCGGCGGCGAGATGGACCCCTCGACGCTCGAACAGCTCGACCCCGCATTCGGCGCGGCGCTGGAGAAGATGCGCCCCGGCCAGATTTCCGAGGTGGTCGAGTCGCAGTTCGGCTTCCACATCATCCAGCTTCTGGACAAGCGCGGCCGGCTCTATCATTTCCGCCACATCCTGCTGCGTCCGGTCTACACGACCGAGGAGCTGGGCGGTTCGCTCAATACGCTCGACAGTCTGGTGAAGGTGATCCGCAAGGATTCGATCACCTTCGAGAGGGCTGCGCTGCTCTATTCGGACGACGCGCAGTCGAAGATGAACGGCGGCATCGTCTCGAACCACGACATCCTGGAGCGTTTCAACGCCTTCGACGCCAAGCTGACCGTCACGAAATTCCTCAAGGAGGACTTCGGCCGTTTCAAGAGCCTCGATGACTACAACGCCCTGAACCGGCTCAAACCCGGCGAGATTTCGGAGGCCTACCTCACCGAAGACATGCTCGGCAACCAGATGGCCAAGATCGTCAAGCTGGTCGAGGTGATCCCCACGCATACGGCTTCGCTCAACGAGGACTACCTGCGGCTCGAAGAGATGGCCTTGCAGGACAAGCAGGAGCGGGTCTTCAAGGAGTGGCTTTCGAAGAAGATCGACGGCATGTACGTCTACATCTCGCCCGAATTCCGCAACGGGGAGTTCGAGAACAAACACTGGGTGAAATAGGCCGTGCGCAGGCTCTTGTCCATAGCCGTAGTGGTGCTGGCCGCCGCCGTGGTCGCGGCGCGCAGCGGCATGCAGGCGCCGGAGCCGGAGGGCGAGAAAAAGCTCATCGACCTCAAGTCGGACCTGATGGGCCCCATCGCCCCGGGCGATTCGGTGGTTTTCCTGGTGGGGAACTTCGCCGCACAGCACAACGGCGCCGTCATCACGTGCGACTCGGCCGTGCGTTACTCGGACATGCGCATCGAGTTCTTCGGCAACGTGCTCATCAACAAGAATACGACCTACATTTACGGTGACCGGGCCGAGTACGACGGCGAGCTGAACGAGGCGCGGGTCTACTCCGACATCGTCAAGGTCGTCGACGGCGACGCCACGCTCTACACCTATAAATTCCTGTTCAACACGAAGAAGAACATCGGCGAATTCGCCGACGGCGGGGTGATGCTCAACCGCGAGAACCTGCTCGAATCGGTCCGCGGCTACTACTATGCCGACACGAAGGAGCTGATCGCCGTCGACCGCGTCGAAATGCGCAACGACGAATACGAACTCAAGGGCGATTCGGTGGTTTACAACATGGCTACCGACAACGCCTTTTTCTTCGACCGCACCAACATCTGGAACAAGGACGGCGACTACCTCTATGCCGACCGCGGTTCCTACGACAAGGCCGATACGCTCTACATCGTGACGCGCAACGGCTATATCCTGACCGAAAAGCAGGAGATCTGGAGCGACAGCCTCCATTACTACCGCGCCGAGGACCATGTGATCCTGCGGCGTGATTTGCAGCTGGACGACGCCGAACACAAGGTGATCGCCTTCAGCGACTACGGCGAGTACTGGAAGGAGCCGGGAAATGCGTTCCTCACGCGCCGGCCCGCGGTGGTGAGTTACGACCTTTCGCAGGGCGACTCGCTTTTCATGCGCGCCGATTCGATGTACCTCTTCACGATCAATGAAAACGCACTGCGCCGGGCCGCCGCTGCGGCCAAAGCCGATTCGCTGGCGCGTCTGAAAACCGATTCCGCCCTTCTCGGGACGCCGCACCACCCGGCCGGGGAGCTTCCCGAAGGCCGTCCTGCGGCGGATTCGCTCGGAAGTCCCCGCGTTCCGGCCGTCGGTCCCGGTTCGCCGGAAGACGCCGCAGGGCCGGATTCGCTGGCCCGGCGGGAGGTCCCCGATTCGCTGCTGGGCGTTTCCGTCCCGGATTCGCTGGTCGTTCCGGCCGTCGATCCGCTCGACACGCTGGTCGGCGATGCCCGGAAAGCCTACCTCAAGGAGCAGGCCGCCAAGTTGAAGGCGGCCCAAAAAGCCGCTGCCGCCAAGGCCAGGAAGGAAAAACTGGAGGAGATCGCCAAAAAACGCCAGGATAAGACGACGGCCAAACTGCTGGCGCAGAAGGAGCGGGAGGAGCGGCGCCTCGCTGCGCGCAAACTCAAGGCCGAGTCGAAACTCCGCGCCCGTCAGGCCCGCGCCGCCCGCAAAGGCAAGGTGATTCCGGTCGATTCCACGGCCCTGCGCGAGATCGACTCGCTGATCGCCCGCAACGACCGGGAGATGGATTCGCTGCTGTTGCAGATGGCCGATTCGCTGGCCGCCGACTCGCTGGCGATGCGGATTCCGGCCGACTCGGTCGATTCGCTCACCGACTCCGCCGACTCGGTTTACCGCCTGATGAAGGGTTTCCGCAATGTGCGCATTTTCCGTTCCGATTTCCAGGCCGTATGCGACTCGATGACGGCCATCAGCACCGATTCGACGATCCACCTCTACATCAATCCCGTGATGTGGAACCAGGGCAACCAGATCACCTCCGACGTGATGGACATATTCACCGAGAACCAGCAGATCACGCGCGCCGAGTTCATCGGCACTCCGATGATGGTCTCCCAGCTCGACACGGTCCATTACAACCAGGTGGCGGGCAAGCAGATGACGGCGTGGTTCCGCGACAATCAGATCTACCGCAACGACGTGAACGGCAATGCCCAGACGATCTACTACATGCAGGACGGCGAGCCGCCCCAGATCACGGGCATGGGCGTCATCGAGAGCGGCGACTGTTCGTTCTATATCGAGGACAAACAGGTCGTGACGATCGTCTACCGCAAGGACCCCGACTGGAACATCTATCCGATGGACAAGATTCCCGCCGATCAGGAGCTTTACCTCAAGGGGTTCAAGTGGGAGGGCGCGCGGCGTCCGACGCAGGGGGCGGTTTTCGACCGCAGGGTCCGGCCCTCGCAGCGCGAGGAGAAGAGGCATCTCGCACATCCGGATTTCCCGCTTCTGAAAGCCCTCGAGGAGCGCAAGAAGCAGCTGATCGAGGAGCGCCGCTGGGCCGACCGCAACGATCAGGTCGATGCCGCCACCGTGGAGTGGATGCGGGCGCTGGGCTTCGAGGTGGGCCAGCCTCGGGATTCGGGACCCAAGCTCTGAAAAATTGGAAAAAGGTGAAAAGACGCAAAAACTTTTCACCTTTTTTGTGCTATTTTTGCAGCCGGTTAGCCGTTAATGTCTGTTTTCCCATGAAGAAAAGTCTGATCGCCCTGGCATTCGGGACGTTGGCGCTCGGTATGGCGGAGTTCGTGATGATGGGCATTCTGCCCGACATCGCCTGCAGCCTCGGCGTCTCGATCCCCGAAGCGGGGCACCTGATCTCTGCCTATGCGCTGGGCGTCTGCTTCGGGGCGCCCCTCACGGTGCTGGTGGCCCGCACGCGGCCGCTGAAACACATCCTGCTGGCCCTCACGGGCCTGATCATTCTCGGTAACGCCTGTGCGGCGCTTTCGCCGAACTACTGGACCCTGCTGGCCATGCGTTTCGTCTCGGGACTTCCCCACGGGGCCTTTTTCGGCGTGGGGGCGATCGTCGCCGAGCGCGTCGCCGACAAGGGCCGGCGGGCCGAGGCCGTGTCGATCATGGTCGTGGGCATGACCGTCGCCAACCTCTTCGGCGTGCCGCTGGGAACCTATATCAGCGGCGTCGTGACGTGGCGCGCCACGTTCGGGATCGTCGCCGTGTGGGGAGCCGTGGCCATGCTGCTCGTGAAATTGTGGGTTCCGGCTCTGCCCGCGCTGCCCGATACGGGGATGAAGGGGCAGTTCCGGTTTCTGAAAAGCGCCGCTCCGTGGCTGGTGCTGGCGTCGGTGATGCTGGGCAACGGCGGCATCTTCTGTTGGTACAGCTACGTCAGCCCGCTGATGGTCCACACCTCGGGGTTCCGTTCCGAGGACCTGACGCTGATCGTCATGCTGGCCGGTTTCGGCATGTTTGCGGGCAATATCGTCGGCGGTCACTATGCCGACCGGTTCACGCCCGAGCGGGTTGTGCGTTTCACGCTCGGCACGGCCTGTCTGGCGCTCGTCGGCATCTTTTTCGGGGCGCATGTCCGCTATCTTTCGCTAGCGCTGATGTGTCTGACTACGGCCTGCCTCTTCTGCGTATCGTCGCCCCAGCAACTGCTGATCCTCGAAAATTCGCGCGGCGGCGAGATGCTCGGCGCGGCGCTCGTGCAGGTGGCTTTCAACCTGGGCAACGCCCTGGGGGCCTACGTCGGCGGCCTGCCGATCGGGCACGGGCTTGGCTATGAATATACGGCGCTTCCCGGCGCGGCTTTCGTGCTGCTGGGGATGACGGCCGCCATGATCTACATCCGTAAATATCCCCGGCATGAACAGCGATAACAGCGAAGAGATCTTTCCCGTGGTCGACGCGGCGGGGAACGTCGTCGGCAAAGCCACGCGCGGCGAGTGCCACGGCGGGTCGATGCTCCTGCACCCGGTGGTGCACCTCCATGTTTTCAATTCGCGCGGCGAACTCTATTTGCAGAAACGCCCCGCCTGGAAGGACATTCAGCCCGGACGGTGGGACACGGCCGTGGGCGGCCATGTGGACTACGGCGAGACGATCGCCGAAGCCCTGCGGCGCGAGGTGCGCGAGGAGCTGGGCATCACGGATTTCGTGCCCGGGGCGGTTGCGGTCTATCCGTTCCGCTCGGAACGCGAATACGAACTGGTCCATGTCTTCCGCACGGTCTACGACGGCGAGGTCCGTCCGAGCGGGGAGCTTGACGGCGGGCGTTTCTGGTCCCCGGACGAAATCCGCGAAAACCTCGGACAGGGTGTTTTCACACCCAACTTCGAAGGCGAAGCCGGATTGATTCTCGGGTAATTCCGTTGTCCGCGCCGGCGTCGTTTCCGGTTTTTCGGCCGCCGCTGCGGTTGAGGCCCGAAAGTTGATGCGGGTACGGGTATGCAGACACTTCTGAAACGTTGGACGCACGCCCTGCTCGAATGGCTGGGCCTGACTTCGGCCACCGGCGATGCGCTCGACCGCTGGGCGGCTTTCGTGCTCGTGGTGCTGGCCGCCGTGGTTTTCGACCTGCTGCTGCAACTGGGCATCGTACACGGGGTGCGGAAACTCGTGGAGCGCACCCGGGCCAAGTGGGACGACACGCTTTTCAGCGTTCCGGTTCTCCGGCGCATGTGTCATATTTTGAGCGCCATTCTGCTGGCCGTCGTGCTCCCGGTGGTCTTCGAGGAGAAATCCACCGGGCGCGTCATCGTCCTGCGGTTCATGGAGGCCTATATCGTCTTTTCGGTTTTCCGCTTCGTCAACGCCCTGCTCTATGCCGCCTTCCACATCGCTGCGGCGCGTCCCGCCTGGCAGAACAAACCCATCAAGGGCTTGCGGCAGACGGCGCAGGGCATTGCGCTGCTGATCTGCACGATTCTGATTGTTTCGATCCTGCTCGACAAGTCGCCCGCCATCCTGCTGACGGGACTGGGCGCCTCGGCGGCCGTGCTGATGCTGATTTTCCGTGACAGCATCCTCGGCTTCGTTTCGGGCATTCAGCTCGCGGCCAACGACATGCTCAAGGTCGGAGACTGGATTTCGATCCCCAAGTACGGGGCCGACGGCAACGTCGAGGAGGTGTCGCTCACGACGGTCAAGATCCGCAATTGGGACAACACGCTCGTCATGCTGCCGCCCTACCTGCTGACGACCGATTCGTTCACCAACTGGCACGCCATGCAGCTTTCGGGCGGGCGGCGCGTGATGCGCTCCGTGGCGATCGACATGACGAGCGTGCGTTTCTGCACCCCCGAGATGCTGGACCACTACCGTACGATCGACCTGATCCGCGACTACGTCGATCAGACCGAACGCCGTGTCGAGGAGTACAACGCCGCGCACGGCATCGGCTCCGGGGAACGGCGTATCAACGGCCTGCATCAGACCAACCTCGGGGTTTTCCGGGCCTATCTGGTCCGCTACCTTCGGAACGAGGTCCCGGTGAACAAGGATATGACGCTGATGGTGCGGCAGTTGCAGCCCACCGAAACGGGGCTTCCGATGCAGCTCTATTTCTTTACCGATACGGTCGTGTGGGTGGATTACGAGGGGATTCAGTCGGATGTCTTCGATCATGTGCTGGCCGTGATTCCCGAATTCGGGTTGCGGGTCTTTCAGAATCCGTCGGGGGAGGACGTCGCCTCGCTGCGCAATGCGTTTTCTCCAAACGCGCAGACACCCCCGCAGACACCCCCGCAGGCGTCACCGCCGGCCTCCTCACAGGCCGCCCCGCAAAATGCGCCGCCCCTGCATGCATCCCGGCCGGCCGCCCCGCAAAGGCCGCAGGCGGAACAGCCCGCCCCGGAGGAGGCTAAAGCACCAGCATCAGCATCACCTGAATGATGATCACGCGCAGGAACATGCACACGGGATAGACCGTGGCGTAGGATACGGAGGGGTTGTCGCCTTCGATCGTGTCGTTCACGTAGTTGAGCGCCATCGGGTTGGCCATGCTGCCGCACAGCAGTCCCGAGACCGATCCGAAGTCGACCTTCAGCACCCGCAGGGCGAACAGCCCCACCAGCACCACCGGCACGAACGTCAGGGCGAATCCGATGCCGAGCCACAAGGCCCCCTCGGGGCGCATGACGGTCTCGAAGAAGTGGGTTCCGGCATCCAGCCCGAGGCATGCGAGGTACATCGAAAGGCCCAGCGCGCGCAGCATCAGGTTGGCGCTCTGGGTGGTGTAGGTGATCATGTGGAGCCGGGGGCCGAACGTGCCGATCAGGATGCCGACGATGATCGGGCCGCCTGCGAGTCCCAGTTTCACGGGAATCGAAATCCCGGGGATCGCCACGGGAATGCTTCCCAGCGTGAGGCCGAGGATCAGGCCGATGAACACCGCCGCGAGGTTGGGTTCGTTGAGGCTCTTGACGGCGTTGCCGAGGATTTTCTCGACGTTGCGGATCGCCTCCGCTTCGCCCACCACGGTCAGACGGTCGCCCAGCTGCAAACGCAGGTCGGGGGTGGCCAGCAGCTGCACGCCCGAGCGGTACACGCGGCTGATGTTGATGCCGTAGGTGTTCCGCAGGCGCAACTGCGAGAGTTTCTTGCCGTTGATTTCGGGGCGTGTCACGAGGATGCGCTGCGAGATGAGCTGGCTGTCGACGGAGTTCCAGTCGATATTTTCCGTGTTCCAGTCCTTGGTCTCCTGCTCGCCGAAGATCAGCCGCAGGGCGTCGGCCTCGCCGGGCGTGGTGATGACCAGGATCAGGTCGTTCTCCTGTAGGGTCTTGTCCGAGGTGGGGATCGAAACCCGCCCGTCGCGCCACAGGCGCGAAATGACGAAATGGTGGTGGCTCTGCGTCGCGATTTCGTGGACGCTCTTGCCGAAGACCGCGGGATTGGTGAGGTGGTAGCTGGCGATGAAGACGTTCTTGCGGTGTTCGGCGTCGGGTCCCGGCATGTCGCAGGGACGCACGAAGAGCTTGCGCAGGAAGACCACGGCCAGAATTACGCCTACGACGCCCAGCGGGTAGGCCACGGCGCAGCTCAACGCCGCTCCGTTGGCGTCGATGCCCATTTGTTGCAGTGTCTGCTGCGCGGCGCCCAGCGCCGGGGTGTTGGTCGTCGCGCCGCACAGAATGCCCGACATGTCGGGCATCGAGACTCCGAAGGCGTAGCTCATCGCCATGGCCAGGGCCGTTCCGAGCAGCACGATGGCGATGGCGGGCGAGACGAGCCGCAGTCCGTCGGCGCGCATCGAACTGAAGAAGCCCGGCCCCACCTGAAGGCCGAGGGCGTAGACGAAGATCACCAGTCCGAAACTCTCGGCATAGGTCAGCATCGCCGGGTCGAGCGAAAGCCCGAAATGCCCGGCCAGAATGCCCACGAAGAAGATGAAGGCCGTTCCGAGCGAGATTCCGAAAAAGCGGATCTTTCCCAGTCCGATACCGATCGTCGAGATGAGCGAAACCACCACGACGGCCTGCAAAGCCGAGTGCTCGACGAACAATTCTTTAAGCCATTCCATTCCTTCAACTGTTGAAACCGTTGCAAAAGTAGGTCAAATTTTCCGGATTGCCGCTTTTTTGCAGAACGAAAAGTGGTCCGTATGCGTCCGGGCGTATTATTTTGCCTTTTCGGGGTATGACATTTTGGTCGAGCCTTATTACAAAAACGCTCTACCTATTGTGGGTTGGGATAATTTGTCTACTTTTGTATTGCTGGGATAAACACAGATCATCAGTGACGCACGAAGGACTTTTCTGCCGGAGAAGGTCCGGGATTCAATCCGGCAGCCGCCTGGATTATTCAGGAACTTGATGTTCCGGGTAGCAGCGAGGGTGACCGTTTTAGGTCACCCTTTTTGTTTGAATTCGTTTATCAGAATCTCCCGTTTTCAGAGTTGCAACGGCTTCCCGCGGTGGAAATCGGGAATCTTCGACGGAAAACGAACTCGTATTTGGCCTGCACGGTTTGGGTGACGGCGAGCTGCTGGCTGCGCACGGCGAGCTGCGCCTTGCTGATGTCGTTGCGCGCGGCACGGCGGTTGAAGATCGGGATGTCGAGCGAGACGCCGGCGTATTCGCGGCTGTTATGGCGCATCTGTGTCCCGGACGGCCACCGCGTGTTCCGAGCCTTCGGGCCGCAGCCGCTTCGCGGGGGCGGTTCCCGGTTCCCCGGGCGCATGACGGATCACGCCGGTCGTGCGGCGGCCGTCGGGGGCGAAAAAGAGGTGATTGCGGAATATCTGCCTATCGGTAAAAAGGCCCGCCCGGTCTTTTCGGGGACCGGGCGGGGGTTTATGCTTTGAGGCGCAGGAACGAATAGCCGAAGCGTTCGGCTGCGGCGCGTTCCAGCTCCTCGCGGACCGAGGGGTGCGCCACGGCTATCAGCGCCCGGGCGCGTTCTGCGAGGTTGCGGCCCCGCAGGTGCGCCACGCCGTATTCGGTGACGACGTGCTGGACCATGTGGCGCGTTGTGACGACGCCCGCGCCGGGCGACAGCAGCGCCCTGATCTTCGATTCGCCCTTGGGTGTGGTCGAGGGGATGGCGATGAAGGTCTTGCCGCCTTCGGACAGCGCCCCGCCGTACATGAAATCGTGCTGGCCGCCCACGCCCGAGATGATGCGCATTCCGACCGAGTCGGCGCACACCTGCCCCGTGAGGTCCACCTCCACGGCCGAATTGATGGCCATGACCTTCGGGTTTTGCCGGATGCGGAACGGGTCGTTGGTCCATGCCACGTCCTTCATCACGAGGTCTTTGCGGTAGTCCATGTAGTCGTACAGCCGGCGCGAGCCGAGGGCCAGCGAGGCCACCGTCACGCCGGGCATCACCGCTTTCTGCGAGTTGTCGATCACGCCGCTTTCCAGCAGCGGCAGCACGCCGTCGGTCATCGCCTCGGTGTGCAGTCCCAGATGCCGGTGGCCGCCGAGGGCCGCCAGTACGGCGTTCGGAATGCCGCCCACGCCGATCTGCAACGTCGCCCCGTCGGGAATCAGTTCGGCGATGTAGCTGCCGATTTTCCGTTCCGTTTCGCTCGGCACGGCCGTCGGGACCTCCACCAGCGGAGAATCGACCTCCACGGCCGCCGCCAGGCGCGAGGTGTGGATCACGGCGTCGCCGTAGGAGTAGGGCATCGCCCGGTTGACCTGCGCGATGATGGTCTTGGCGCACTCCACGGCGGAAACCGCCAGATCGGCCGAGACGCCGAACGAGCAGTAGCCTTCGGCGTCGGGCGGCGAGACGTTGATGAGTGCGACGTCGAGAGGCAGCGTGCCGTCGCGGAACAGCGCGGGGATTTCGCCCAGGAAGGCCGGAATGGTCTGTCCGTAGCCGTCGGCCAGCCACCTGCGGATGTTGTTGGCGACGAACAGGCTGTTGACGAGGAACGACTCCTTGTATTCGGGGCGGCAGTAGGGGGCGTCGAAGGCTCCCACGGCGAAGGCCGAATAGACCGTCACATGCTCCAGTTCGCCGCCCCGTTCGGCCATTGCGGCCACGAGCGCTTCGGGGATCGAGGTGCTGCCCTGAATGTAGACGCTGTCGTTGGATCGGATGAGTTTTACCGCCTCCGCGGCAGTCGTGTAGTGCATGTTGTCAGCGGTTATTTTCTGCAAAAGCGGTTAAACGTTCTTCGAGCATTTCGAACTGTTCGGGGCGGTTCATCTGCGAGACGCAGACGCGGATGCCGCTCTGGCGGCTGCCGGTCGAGGTGAGCGAGATGGCGCAGATGCCGTAGAGCAGCAGCTCGCTCAACAGTTCGGCGCTGGTCATCGCGCCGTAGCCGACCGTGTAGAAGAATCCGTCGCTGACCGGCTCGTCGCGGTCCTTGTCGTAGACGATGCGGAATCCGTGGCGGAGGAACGTCTCCTTGGTCAGCCGGGCGCGCCGGGCGTACTCCGAGGCTTCGCCCACGAAGTCCAGTTCGCCGTCGGCCGCCGCGCGGAACATTGCCGCTAGGGCGTGCTGCGCCGAATGGCTCGTGCCGGATGAGGCCGCATAGAGAAAGACCAGTACGTAGGCGTCGCCCAGCCGTCCGATGTTGTAACGCCGGCGCAGGGCGGGGTACTCGCGGCGGAAAAGCGCATCGGAGATCGCCGCCACGGCGATTCGCTGCCCGGCGTAGCTGAATATCTTCGACCCGGAGACCAGCAGGATGTAATTGTCCGTGTAGCGGGCCACCGAAGCCTGGTAGGGGGCTTCGAAAGGCCGTCCCAACGGTTTGCGGAAATCCATGCAGAGGTAGGCGAGGTCCTCGATGACGATGGCGTCGTACCGCGTGGCCAGCTCGCCGATCGTGCGCAGCTCGTCCTCCGTGAGGCAGATCCACGCCGGGTTGTTGGGGTTCGAGTAGACGATGGCCGCCACGTCGCCTGCGGCGAGGACGCTCTCGATCTTCGGCCCCAGCTTTTCGCCCCTGTAATCGTAGATGTCGAACGACTCCGAGGGAATGCCGAGAATGCGTACCTGACTGCGCTGCACGGGGAATCCGGGGTCGATGAAGAGGATTTTGCGCCGCTGCGGGTCGAGCTGCGAGCAGAGCAGGAATGTGGTGAAGCTGCCCTGCATCGACCCGACGGTGGGGATGCAGCCCCGGGGGGCCACCTCCACGTCGAGGAAGGCTTTCAGGAAGCGCGACGCCTGCGTCTTGAGTTCCGGAATGCCGAACATGTTGGGATACTGCGACGCGACGCCCGCCTGCAGGGCCGCGCATTCGGCCTCGACGCCCGCCCGTTCGGGCGGCAGCCCCGGCACGCCCATTTCGAGGTGGAGGAACTCCACGCCCGTGTCGCGCTCCATCGTGCGGGCGATGTCGCCCGACTGGCGGATCGTGGCCTGCGCGATGTCGGCTATGTCCATCCGCTCCAGCGCGGAGCGCAGGCAGGACCTGTCGAACGGTATTTTCATGGCTTTGCCTGTTTTTGGGCCGCTTCGTAGCCGGCGTGGAACGCCGCGAGATTCGTTTCGACGACCTGTCCGCCCTTGCGGGCGAAGATGGCGCGGATGCCGGACTCCAGTTTCGCGGCGTCGATTCCGAGCAGCGGCGCGGCGGCTCCCAGCAGCGCCATGTTGGCCGAGCGGGGCGCCATGGCGGCTTTGGCGACGGCGTCGGCGTCGAGGACTACGGCGTGCGGGAGTTTTTCCAGTTCGCGCCGCAGGGCCTCGCCCTCCGGGTAGTTCGGGATGTTGATCAGCGGCGTGATGCCGGTGATTACCCATCCGTCGTCGGCGAGCCACGGCAGGTAGCGCAGCGCCTCCATCGGCTCCATCGAGACGATGAGATCGGCCGCGCCGCGCGGGATGAGATCCGAACGGATGGCCGACGACGAGATGCGCAGGTTCGACTGCACGTCGCCGCCGCGCTGGCTCATGCCGTGGACCTCGGCCTGCTTGATGTGAAGCCCGTCTTCGAGGGCGGCCCGTCCGATGACGGCGGCGATCGAGAGGATTCCCTGGCCTCCTACGCCCGAGAGTATGATGTCGCGTTTCATAAGCCTTTACTTTTTAGCAGCGTTGTGTCGCTTTGCGGTCTGGATACATTCTCTTCGCGGGATGATCACCGAGACGCCCCGGTGGGCGATCTCCTCGCGGATCACGGCCTTCATCTCCTCGCGGTTCTTGGGCAGGGGCACGACCGTGCGGATATGTGCGGGATCGACGCCGATGCCGGCGCAGATCTGTTCCAGACGGCCCGTTCCGGCCGAATCCTGCCCGCCGGTCATGCCCGTCGTGAGGTTGTCCGAGATGATGACCGTGATGTCCGCGCGCTCGTTCACGGCGTCCAGCAGGCCCGTCATGCCCGAATGGGTGAAGGTCGAGTCGCCGATCACGGCCACCGAAGGGTGCTGGCCCGCGTCGGCCGCGCCTTTGGCCATGGTGATCGAGGCCCCCATGTCGACGCATGTGTCGATGGCGTGCAGCGGCGCCAGCCACCCCAGCGTGTAGCAGCCGATGTCGCTGAAAACCTTGCCCGCGGGGTATTCCTCGCGGATCACCTCCGTCAGGGCTGTGTACATGTCGCGGTGTCCGCATCCCTGGCAGAGCGCGGGCGGGCGGGGTACGACGATTCCGCTTGCGGCGTGCGTCCGGCGGGGCGCCATGCCGAGGGCCGCGCGCACGCTGTCGGGCGTCAGCTCCCCGGTGCGGGGCAGTTCGCCGGTCAGGCGTCCGCGGATCGCCACGGGATTGGGCAGCACGCCCCGGACGATCTCTTCCACGACGGGCTGGCCCTCTTCGAGGATCAGCAGCGTGCCGCACTCGGCGGCGATACGGCGCACCAGCGTGCGGGGCAGCGGGTACTGCGCGATTTTCAGCACCGGGTGCGGACATCCGTCGGGGTAGTTCTCCATCAGGTAGTTGTGTGCGATGCCGCAGGCGACGATGCCCAGCCGTTTGTCCGGACCCTCCGTATAGGCGTTGAACGGGCTGGCGGCGGACTCCTCTTCCAGCCGGGCGTAATCCTCCAGCAGCGTCTGGTATCGCACGCGCGAGTTTCCCGGCATCAGCACCCACTGGCGGGGCTGTTCGGGATGGCTCAACGGGTTTTCGGCGCGCGCCTCGCCCGTCTCGACGACGGCCCGCGAATGGGCCATGCGGGTCGTCAGGCGCATCAGCACCGGAATCCGGAACCGTTCCGAGAGGTCGAAGGCGGCCTTCGCCATGTCGTATGCCTCCTGCTGGTCCGCAGGCTCGAAGGTCGGCACGAGGGCGAATTTCCCGTAGAAGCGCGAATCCTGTTCGTTCTGCGACGAGTGCATCGAGGGGTCGTCGGCTGCCACGACCACCAGTCCGCCGTTGGCTCCGGTCATCGCCGAGTTGACGAAGGCGTCGGCCGCCACGTTCAGCCCCACGTGTTTCATGCAGACCAGCGCGCGCTTGCCGGCGAACGACATGCCGAGCGCCTCCTCCATGGCCGTCTTTTCGTTCGACGACCACGTGCGGTGCACGTTGCGCTGCGCAGCCAGGGGATGCTGCTGGATGTATTCCGTGATTTCGGTCGAGGGTGTGCCCGGATAGGCATAGACACCCGACAGTCCCGCGTGGAGCGCCCCCAGTGCGAGGGCTTCGTCTCCGAGTAAGAGTTCTCGTTTTGCCATGAGCTTACGGTCTGGTTCACTTTTTACAAATTTAGGAAAATTTAATTAAAATCCAATATTTGGCGATAATTTATCAGACATTCGGCTGGAATCGGGAAAAAATATAGGTTTCAACCCGGTTTCTGGTTGAAAAATGTAAAATGCGCTCCGGGACGCCGTGCGGCCCGTATCCGGCCTTTCGGCTTTTCCCGGAGGCGGGGACTTTGCGGAGCGGAATCTGCGGGACGTTCACGAAATTGCCGGAATTGTTTGGTTTGATTGGTTTTTTTGCGATCTTTGTGCTGCAAAAGAATAACCCATGAACAACTCGCCGAACATCAAACAGGTGGAAACCGTCCTGAAATACATCAAGAATGAGCTTTATTCCGGACGTTTGCAGCCGGGCGAACGCCTCCCGGCCGAGCGGCGGCTGGCCGACATGTTGGGCGTCGGCCGCGCCCATGTGCGTGCGGCGTTTCAGAAACTCGAATTTTACGGCATCGTCCAGACCTTCCCCCAGAGCGGCACGGTGGTCGCCCAGGAGAAGATGCAGGTGCTCGAACGCATGATCACCGACGCGCTTCAGATCAGACAGTACGACTTCGCGTCGCTGGTCTACGTGCGTGTGCTGCTCGAAATCGAGGCCATCAAGCTCTGCGCCCGCAACCGTACGGCGGAGGATCTGGAGAACATCGAACGGGCGCTGGAGGAGTGCGAGGCGAAATTCTATACCGAGGAGCGTGTCTCGAAGGACTTCGCCTACCACCAGGCGCTGGCCCGCGGGGCGCACAATCCGGTGATCGCGTCGATGCTGCTGGTCATCACGCCCGACGTGCTGCGTTATTACCAGCGTTACCGTGTCTGCACGGTTCCGCAGGAGGAGGTCTATTTCGAGCATCGCGAACTGCTGCGCTGCGTCCGCGAGAAGGACGAGGAGGGGGCCGTCGCGATGCAGCGCCGCCACCTCAAGTCGTTGAGCGAATTCGCTGCGGCCTTCAACGACGAGAACCATTTTCTCGAATAGCGCTCCTGCCGTCCCGAAACGACAAACGGCTGTCCCCGGAAGGACAGCCGTTGCTGTGTTTGGTTGCGTCACGTGCTACCCGCAGAGCCAGTCGCGCAGGATTTCGGGTGTTTCCACCTCCCGGCAGCTGACCGAAGCGAGCAGTTCGCGTCCTTGTTGCGTGAGTGAGTAGTACATCTGGCGCCGGTCTTCGTTGCAGAGTTCGCGGGTCACCAGTCCTTTCTGTTCCACCGAGCGGAGCACTTTCGAGGTGTTCGACGGCGTGAGTCCCAGCAGTTCTCCCAGCTCTCCCGGGCAGAGACGCCCGGTTTTCGAGAGGCTGCACAGCGTCATGCCCTCGTTCAGGCAGATGCCGTAGCGTTTTTCGAACGCGCTTTCGAACTGGTGCACGGCGCGCTGAAGGTCGCGGATCTTACAAAGTTTGTCCATGTTCCTTCGCTTTATATACCGCCTGCATGCCGCAGCGTTTCACGCATTTGCCGCATTCGATGCATTTTCCGGGGTCGATCCGCGGAAGGGAGTTCCCCTCCTGCGAGATCGCGCCCGCGGGGCAGATCGGGATCAGCGGGCAACGGTGGTTCTGCGGGCATAGCAGGGCGTCGACCGTCAGTGCCATTATTTACCCAGCATCACTTTGTCGATGGCCTCCTTGAGCGAAGCCTTGGGCAGGGCGCCCTGGGCCATCTGGGGTTTGCCTTCCATCGGGATGAACAGCAGCGTGGGGATCGAGCGGATGCCGAACGCCGCGGCAAGCTCCTGCTCCTCCTCGGTGTTGATCTTGTAGATGTAGATCCGGTCCCCGTATTCGGCGGCCAGTTCTTCGAGCACCGGTGCGAGGGCCTTGCAGGGACCGCACCACGAGGCGTAGAAGTCGATCAGGGCGGGTTTGTCACCGAGGTATTTCCACTCCTCGGGATTTTTTTCATAGTCGGCGACCTTCTTCAGAAAGTCGGCTTTGGTCAATGCGATCGTTTTCATATTCTTTGCGTTTTTGTTGTTTGTCTGTGCCTGGCTTCCGGCGGCGAAGGCCAGCAGCGCGAAAGCGGTTATGAGCAGTTTTTTCATCTTGTTTTTTATTGTTCTCTATCAATAACGATGCAAAGATAGAATTTATTTTCCGATAAAACAAATTTCCAATGGAAAATATTGTGATCTAATGATTCACTGATTTGAAAACGGCGGGTTTCGCCCGCGGGAATTTTATGTACTTTTGATGTCAACCGACACACGCAGCGCGAGCAGAGACCGCTTGCGGGCTATGCCGTGCCAGAAGGAGGAAAACGAGCGTAGCGAAGTTAAAAGCGCCAGAACCATCCGCATGTCGTTCTTTGCGGGAGTCTTCTCCGTCCCGTGCTGAGCGGGCGCAGTAAGATCAGGCCTTCACGGCGCAAAAACACGCGCCGTAAAGGCTGTGGCGGCTCGGCAAACAGCACGTATCTGCCTTCGCCTGCGGACGCCTTTGCCAGCCTCCCGCTCCGGGCACGCAGGCTGTCGGTTGTTCTTGTTCCGCTCCAAGCGATAATGCGCCTGTTTTATGAATGTTCGCGCAGTCCCCTAAAACCCGCCTCTTAGGCGGGCGAACGTTAGACGGGACGAAGTCGGCGAAGGCATCTGTCGGAGAGTTTTTGGTACTTTTTGCGGTCAAAAAGTACATAAGCTTCCGCGGGCCGAGACCGCGGTTAACCGCCGACCAAAAAGCGGCAAAGAACAGCCGGCGAAGCGTGCGAAATGTTTTGATGGCGAAGGAATGCGAACTCTCGCGGATTATTCCAGGTAGACCATCACGTTGCCGCTGATCTGCTGCAACGAGATTTCGCACAGTTTGGTGTTGTACTGCGCCGTGAGGATGCGCTCCTCGGCGTCCAGCAGGCTCTTCTGCGCCTCGCGCATCTCGATGCCCGGCAGGTCGCCCAGCAGGTAGCGTTCCATGGCGATTTCGTAATTCTCCTTGGCGGCGATCAGGTTCTCCTCCTCGAGCAGGATCACTTCGAGGTTGTTGCGGTAAGCCTGCCAGAAATTCGACAGGTCGGCGCGCAGCGACTGTTCCAGCCGTTGCTGCGTCAGCTGCGCGTTCTCGACGCCGATGCGGGCGTTGCGCTGTTCGCGGCGGCGGTTGCCGTCGAAGATCGTGAAGCCCACCTTCACCCCGGCGTTCAGCCCGAGCGTTCCCCGCGAAAGGTTCCCTCCCGTGCCGTAGCGGTTGTAGGTGTATCCGTAGCCCGTCGTGAGGTTCACATAGGGATAGTTCCGGGCCAGAACGGTCTTCAGGTCCAGTTCGGCCAGCGAACTGTTGTGCTCGGCCATCAGCAGCGAGGCGTTCGCCGAAAGGGTTTTGGCCAGCAGGTCGTTCCAGTCGAGCGTGGCGTTGACCCGGATCACCGAGTCGGGGATGCTGAACCTCTCGTCGAGGTTCTCGTTGGCCAGCAGTTCGTTGATGCGGATGCGCGAGGCGGTCACCAGTTCGTGCTGGGACATGTATTTCGAACTGTCGGCGTTGAAGTCGACGCGGGCTTGCAGCAGGTCGAGGCGCGAGAAGTTGCCCACCTGGACGCGCGCTTCGGTGATGCGCAGCCGCTCGCGCGAAAGCGAGACCGCATAGCGGAAGTTCTCCAGGCGCAGCGTCTGCTGGATGTAGTTGTAATATTCGGCCGTTAGGCTGGCCATGAAGTCCTCGATGGTGATGCGCGTCTTCAGCGCGCCCATCTGCTGCATCTCCTTCAGGCGTTTGTAGTTGGTGCGGATGCGCAGTCCGTCGAACAGCGTCCAGTTCACCGCCAGCCCGACGTTGGCCGTCTGGTCGTAGACGCCGGTCTCGGTCGTGGCGTCCCCGTTGCGCGGGGTGACGGTGCGGTCGTTGTCCAGCGTGCCCGTGTACCCGGCCGAGAGGTCGACCGTGGGGAGCATCCCGGCGTTTCCCGCCGTGGCGTTGTTGTCGCTGACGCGCTCTTCGTTGCGCACGATGCGCACGTCGTAATTCTGTTCAAGCCCGATCTCCAGACATTTGCGCAGGGTCAGCGGAGCGGACGCCTCCCGGGCCGGCGGCGCCTCCTGCGCTCCGGCGGCGCTGCCGATTCCCAGCAGCAGGGCCGCTAAAAATGCTATTTTCATGCGTCGTTGTGTTTCGATTTCTTGATTCGGTTCGTCGATACGTAGCTGTAAATGGCCGGAACGATGTAGAGCGTCAGCAGCGTCGAGACCACCATGCCGCCCACCACGGCGATACCCATGGCGATACGTCCGTTGGCGCCTTCCCCCGTGGCGACGGTCAGCGGCAGCAGGCCCAGGATGGTCGAGGCCGAGGTCATCAGGATCGGGCGCAGGCGTTGCAGCGAGGCCTCCTCGATGGCTCGCATCTTGTCCAGTCCGGCCTCCTGTTTCTGGTTGGCGAACTCGACGATCAGAATACCGTTCTTGGCCACCAGTCCGATCAGCATGATGATGCCGATCTGGCTGAAGATGTTCATCGTCTGGTCCGCGCCCCACATGAAGACCAGCGCGCCGGCGATGGCCAGCGGCACGGTGAGCATGATCACCAGCGGGTCTTTGAAGCTCTCGAACTGCGCGGCGAGGATCAGGTAGATCAGCATGACGGCCAGGATGAAGGCGAACATCAGGCTCGACGAGCTTTCGCGGAACTCCTTCGAGTCGCCGGCCAGCGCCGTGCGGAAGTCGTCGCCGAGCGTCTCGTCGGCGATGCGGTCCATTTCGTCGAGTCCCTGCCCGATGGTCTTGCCCTTGGCCAGCCCGGCCGACACGGTGGCCGACAGGAAGCGGTTGTAGTGGTAGAGCTGCGGCGGCGCGACGTTCTCCGCGAGCGAAATGAGGTTGTCCATCTGGATCATCTCGCCCTTGTCGCTGCGCACGTAGATCGAACGCAGGTCGGCGGGCTTGTTGCGCTGCTGGCGGTTGATCTCGGCCAGGATTTCGTATTGCTTGCCGTTCATGTAGAAGTAGCCGAGACGCTGGCCGCTCAATCCGTACTGGAGCGTCTGGGCGATGTTGCGCGTCGAGACGCCCAGCAGGTTGGCCTTGTCGCGGTTGACCTCGATGCGCACCTCGGGCTTGCTGAACTTCAGGTCCACGTCGGCCATCTGGAACACGGGGCTTTCGTAAACCTTGCGCATGAATTCGGGCAGCACCTCCTGCAACCGTTCGAGGCTGGTGGCCTGGAGCACGTACTGCACGGGCATGCGCCCGCGGCGTCCGCCGAAGGTGCTCTGCTGCTGCACGAAGGCGCGGGCCTTGGTCTTCGAGCGCACGGCGGCCGAGATCTGCTCGGCGATCTCCATCTGCGAGCGTTTGCGGGTCGCGATGTCCGTCAGGGCGATGCGGACGTTGCCCGAGCCGCTCGACACGCGGGCCGTCACCGACGAGGCTTCCGGCACGAGCGAGTCGACCAGGCGGTTGATGTCCTCGGTGTAGTCGCGGATGTATTCGTAGGTGGCGCCCTCCGAGCCGCGCGTGTTGATCGAAATCTGCGAACGGTCCTCCAGCGGGGCCATCTCGGCCGGGATGGCGCTCCACAGCCAGCCGATGAGTCCCATCGTCAGCAGGACCAGCGGCAGGGCCAGCCACCGGCGGCGCAGGAACGAGGCCAGCGTGCGGCTGTAAAAGTCGTTGAGCCAGACGAAGAACGGCTCGGTCTTGCTGTAAAACCAGCTCTTCTTCTCCTGCCGCACGAGCAGCTTGGTCGCGAGCATCGGGGTGATCGTCAGCGCGGCGAAGGTCGAGATGACCACCGCGCCCGAGATCACCATGCTGAATTCGCGGAACAGGCGGCCCGTCATGCCCTCCATGAAGACGATCGGGAAGAAGACGGCGATCAGCGTGATCGAGGTCGAAATTACGGCGAAGAAGATCTCCTTGGCCCCTTCGATGCCGGCGTCGAAGGGCGTCATGCCCCGTTCGATGCGAATGTAGATGTTTTCGGTCATCACGATGGCGTCGTCGACGACCAGTCCCACCGAGAGCACCACGGCCAGCATCGACAGCACGTTGATCGAGAATCCCGCGGCATACATCACGAAGAACGTGCCGATCAGCGACACGGGGATCACGATGCAGGGGATCAGCGTCACGCGCCAGTTGCGCAGGAAGAGGAAGATGATGATGATGACCAGGATGAAAGCCTCGTAGACGGTGGTCCTCACCTCGTCGATCGAGGCGCGGATGAAGCGCGTGTTGTCGAATCCGTAGGAGGTGACCACGTCGTCCGGGAGGTCCTTCTTCATGCTCTCCATGCGTGCGTACACGGCATCGGCGATCTCGATGTGGTTGGCGCCCGGCTGGGGGATCACGACGACGCCCACCATCGGAATGCCGTTCATTTTCATGTAGCTGCGCGTGTCCTGCGGACCCAGTTCGGCGCGTCCCACGTCGCTCATGCGGATGATGCGGTCGGCGTCTTCGCGCACCACCAGGTCGTTGAACTCCCGCGTGGTGTGCATCAGTCCCATCGTGCGGATCGTCAGCTCCGTGGTGTTGCCCTCGATGCTGCCCGAAGGCAGTTCGACGTTCTCGCGGTCGAGGGCCGTCTTGATGTCGGTCGGGGTGATGCCGTAGCCGGCCATCTTCGCGGGGTCGAGCCACAGGCGCATCGAGTAGCGTTTTTCGCCCCAGATCTGCACGCCGCTCACGTCGCTGATGGTCTGCAACTGCTCCTTGACCGTCAGGTCGGCGATCTCGCTCAATTCGAGCAGCGACCGCTTGTCGCTCTGGATCGTGACCATCAGAATCGGCGAGGCGTCGGCGTCGGCCTTGGTCACGGTCGGGGGGTCGCAGTCGCGCGGCAGGTAGCGCTGGGCGCGCGAAACCTTGTCGCGAACGTCGTTGGCGGCGGTTTCGAGGTCCACCGAGAGTTCGAACTCGACGGTGATGCGGCTCTGGCCCTGGCTGCTGACGCTCGACAGCGAGCGGATGCCCGGGATGCCGTTGATGTTCTGTTCGAGCGGCTCGGTGATCTGGTTTTCGATCACGTCGGCGTTGGCGCCCGGGTAGGAGCACGAGACCGAGATGATCGGGTTGTCGACGCTCGGGAATTCGCGCACGCCGAGGTAACTGTATCCGATCAGACCGAATAGCAGGATGATGATCGTCAGCACCGACGCCAGGACGGGCCTCCGGATGCTCAGTTCGGAAATGTTCATGCGGCGGAGGGTTTATTCGACGGTGTCGAGTTTCACGGGAAGCCCCTCGCGCAGCTGCAACGTGCCGGAGGTGATGAGCGTGTCGCCGACGTTAAGCCCGTCGATGATCTGGATGCTCGAATCGGTCCGCAGTCCGGTTTTCACCTCCGCGGCGTGCGCCTTGCCTCCCTTGTAGAGGAATACCTTGTCGACGCCCATCTCCGGCACGAGGGCCTCGGTCGGGATGGCGATGGCGTCGGGAATTTCGTGCATGCGGATCTGCACCGTCGCAAAGCGTCCCGGCAGCAGTTTGCCCCGCGTATTGGGATACTTCGCCCGGACGGCCAGCGTGCGGGTGGCGATGTCGACCTTCGATTCGGTGGCGTAAACCGCGGCTTCGAAACGCTCCTGCCGTCCCTCGATGGTGAACGAGAGGCGCGTGCCGGGCTTGATCTGGTTGGCATAGCGTTCGGGAACAAAAAAGTCGATCTTCAGGGGCGAAATCTTCGTGAGCTTGGCCACCACGACGCTGGGCGAGGCGTAGGCGCCTTCGCTGACGTTGCGCAGGCCGATCACGCCGTCGAACGGCGCCCGCAGCTCCGTGAGCGCGATGTTCGACTTCACGATGTCGATGTCAGCGTTGAGCATCGCCAGTTCCGTGCGGGCCTGTTCGTAGGCCTCCTGGCTCACGGCGTCTTTTTTGAGTAGGGCGCTCTGGCGGTAAACGCGGTCTTCGGCCAATTTGAGCTGCGCCTCGTAACGCGAGAGCTGGGCCACGAGCGGCAGGTCGTTGACCTTGGCCAGCAGCTCGCCCTTGCGGACGACGGTGCCCTCCTGGAAGTTGATCGCCACGATTTTGCCCGAGGTTTCGAACGAGAGGTCCACCTCCTCGTCTGGCAGCAGGTTGCCCACCGTGGTGATGCCGTCGGTGAGCCGCTGCGGACGGACGATGCGTCCGTTGACGTTGAGGGTGCTCTGTCTGCGGGGCGCGATCGGCGCTTTGGCGGCGTCATCCGATGCCGGAGCTTTGTCGTTCAATAGATTGTAGAGGCTCAGGATCAGGCAGAATACCACGAGAACGATGGCTGTGATGATCCATTTCTTTTTCTTATTCATTGCGAGAGTCCGGTTTTGCGTAGGGTATTGTATGCAAAGATACGAAAAAGGCGGATGGATACAAAACCGAATGGGCGTCCGGTTCTGGTGCCCTTTCCGACGAATAAAAGTGTCGTAACGATGCCGAAAATGCCTAAAAAGCGTGTTGACCGTCGGCTTTTGACAGCGAAACGAGCCGGTTGCTGAAATATAGAATTAGAAAACTTTGTCCGATTGTCCGGTTTCGGACGGGTGAAACGGAAAAATTCGGAGGTGAAATAATGCCGGCTTTACGCGTCACTGCATTTTTCGATCGTCTCGATGGCCGTGTTCATCGGGATTTTTCGGTTTACGCATTGGTTTAAATAAATTCCCGATTTCGCCGTGAAAACCGCTCGAAACAAGATGCGAAAAAACCGCCTGCAAGTTGCAAGCGGCTGTAAACAACAGAGGGAAAAGCATTTGCCTTTCCCTCCTTGTGACACCGACAGGACTCAAACCTGTAACCTTCTGATCCGTAGTCAGATGCTCTATTCAATTAAGCTACGGTGCCGAATTGCGAATGCAAATGTAGGGCAAAAATCCGAAACACGCAAATAATTGCTTAAAAAATTTAGTAAAAAAGATGATCCGGACGACGGGTGTTATGCCATCGTTCGGATTATCAGTCGTTTAAAAAATGACGCTATTTCATCAATTCCTCCAGCCGGGACTGCAATTGCCTGCCGGGAAGGTTGCGGGCGACGATCACGCCGTCGGGCGAGATCAGGAAATTCGACGGAATGAAGCGGATGCCGTACATTGCTGCGGCAGGGCTTTGCTTGCCGCAGCCGGGGGACAGCACGTTCGTCCACGGCAGGTCGTTTTCGGCGAGAAACCGCTGCCAGCGTGCCGCATCGTGGTCGATCGACACCGCGTAGATCGAAAATCCGCGTCCGCTGAATGCGGCATAGGCTTCTTTCAGGTAGGGGATTTCCCGGCAGCAGGGACCGCACCACGTGGCCCAGAAGTCGAGCAGCACCCAGCGGCCGGGTCCTGCGAGCGACGAGAGGGCGACGGTCTCTCCGTCGGCGTCTTTCAGCGTGAGGTCCATGTAGGGCCGGCTGACGGACGAGCGTTCGACGGCTTCGATCTCGCGCCGTACGCTCGCCAGCACGGGGTGGTTCTGCAATTGGGCGGGGAACTGCGCGAGCCGTTCGCGGGCCTTCGCCGGGTCCGCATCGGTGCGGCGGGCGTAGAGGAATGCGCCCAGCAGGTTGTCGCGGTTGGCTTCCAGCGCGTCGCCGGGAATCTGCCGGTAAATCCGTCCCAGCGAGTCGAGTTTCCGCCTGCGCTCGGGTGTGTCCGGTTCGTTTTCCAGTGCCTGCAGGACGTTGCCGAGCGATACCTGCGCGGCATTCATGGCGTTGAATGCATCGTTGAGCGGCGTCCCGGTGAACTGGAAGCCGCGTACGTCGCCCGTGGGCTCGAGCCGGATGTCGGCCGCTTCGAGCTGGATCGGCGCCCCGATACGGCGGTCGTTGTGCATCAGGTTGGCGATCGTCGGTTCGGAGACGTGTCCGCGGATGCGGAATGAGCTGTCGCGGCGTATGACCGTCGTGGCCAGCACCGAGTCGTTCTCGTAGGGCGAGCACAGGCGGAGCGTGTCGCCCGGAGCGAGGCCAGCCCTGCCCGAAAGGGTGTAATTGGGGCCTCCGCAGCCGGATAGCGCTACGGCGGCGAGGATTGTCGGGCAAATTCTGTTCATCGGAAAGTCTTTATTTGAGTACTTCTGCGAGTTTTTCTTCGAGGTGTTCGCCGCGCAGGTTCTTCGCTACGATTTTACCTTCGGGTGAGATCAGGAAGTTTGCGGGGATGGAACTGACGGCATAGAGCGCTGTTGGATCGAATCCTCCGCCTTTTTTCTGTGCCACATTGATCCAGTTCATGTCTTGTTCGCCGATGGTGTTTTCCCAACGGGTCAGGTCCGTGTCGAGCGATACGCCGTAGATTTCAAAGCCTTTGGCGTGAAAGGTTTCGTAGGCTTTCTTCAGGTGGGGCACTTCGTTCATGCAGGGCGTACACCATGTGGCCCAGAAGTCGAGCAGCACCCAGCGGCCGGGACCTGTGAGTGACGAGAGCGCAATGGTCTCTCCGGCGGTGTTTTTACAGGAAAAATCGGTATAGGGTTGGCCGACAGCGCTCCGTGCGGTGGCCTGGGAGGCATCCTGCGACTTTTTCAACATCGGATGCGCTTGTATTCCGGGGGTGAATTGCGCCAGCCGGGCTTTGACTTTTTCGGGATTGTCCTTGATGTTCTGGAATTCGTAGCTGTTGAAGACCCAGGCTCCGAAAACATTGTCGAGGTTGGCGTCTACGGTTTGGGTATAGAGTGCATTCATTTCGGCCAGGATCGCTTGGAGCGACTGCCCCGGGGAGCCTTTGCGGAGTTTGTCTCCGAAAGCGTACATTGCTTCGTCGAATGCTTTTTTCCGGTCGTTGAGCGGTGTTCCGCAGACGACATAGCCGAATGCGGGATCGTATTTCTCGATTCGGATTTTTCCGGGTTCGAGGAAAAACCAGGCGGGGTGGTTGGTTCGCTTCGCGTTGGCCAGGAAAACCAGGTCGGGAGTCGTAACGGTCCCTTGCAGCGAAACGGTCGTGTCGGCGTTCACGACACCGGCGGCGAGCACCGTGTTGTCGGAAGCCAGCAGATAGACCGAGTCGCCCGGAGGCAGTTCGTAGCGGCCTGTGATGGTGTAGTTTGCGCCTCCGCAACTGCATAGCAGGGCGGCGAGGGCGGCGGTCAGAAGGTTTTTCATGGCGGTGGGTAGTTTGGTGTTGGTTTTATTTGATCTCCCGGTCGGGATTCTTTTTCAGGAATTGCTCCCAGCTCTGCGAGCCGCCCTTCGAGGCGGCTTTTTTGCCGCCTCCGAGCCCCTTGACGCGTTCGTCGCCCAGCGCGGCGTTGAGCGGACTGGCCGAGGTGAAGTAGTGGCACAGAGCGACGGCCATGCCGTCCGTGGCATCGAGCCGCTTGGGAGGGCGGTCGATGGCGAGCGTGCGGCAGACGATGGAGGCCACCTGCTCCTTGGCGGCCGATCCGCGGCCCGTGATCGACTGTTTGATGCGCATCGGGGCGTATTCGAAAACGTCGATGCCGCGGCTCAACGCTGCGGCCATGGCCACGCCCTGCGCCCGTCCCAGCTTGAGCATCGACTGCACGTTCTCGCCGAAGAACGGCGACTCCAGCGCCACTTCGCGCGGGGCGTACTCGTCGACCAGCGCTCCCACGCGCTCGAAAATGTAACGCAGTTTGGCGTAGGGGTCGGGGAGCTTGTGCAGGTCGATGTCGCCCAGCACCACCGAGCGCACCGTGCGCCCCTCGATCTCCAGCACGCCGTAACCCATGTAGTTCGTGCCGGGGTCGATGCCCATGATTCTGTATTTCTCGACGGATTTCATCTGCATTTTATGGAAAAAGCCCCTCCTTCCGGCTGTACGGAACGGAGGGGCCGGAATGTTGTTGGGAAATTACTGGGCCAGCAGCTCCAAGATCTTCTCGTAGAGCGCCTCGCCGCGCAGGTTCTTGGCGACGATCGTACCCTGACCGTCGATCAGGAAGTTCGACGGAATGCCCTGGATGGCGTAATCCTTGGCGGCCTGGTTGTCGAAGCCTTTCACCTCGCTGACGTGCAGCCAGTTCATGTCGTTCTGCTCGACGGCGCCGAGCCAGTCGCCGCGGTCCTCGTCGAACGATACGCCGTAGATTTCGAAACCCTTCTTGCGGAACTCGTCGTAGGTCTTCTTCAGGTGGGGAACTTCGCCCATGCAGGGACCGCACCACGAAGCCCAGAAGTCGAGCAGGACATATTTGTTCGCCGGATTTCTGACCACCGATTCGAGCGATACCTGCTCGCCGTCGGCATTGGGCTGTGCGATGTCGATGAACGGCTGGCCGATGTCGGTTTTCATCTTCTGCTCGGCGTTCTCCTTGAGCCGCATCAGCGCGTCGGTCTGCTGCATCTCGGCCGGGAATTTGGCGATCTCGTCGAGCAGTTCCTGCCCCGAAAGCTCGTAGCCGAGCTGCTGGGACAGCAGCATCACGCCGAAGAGGTTGTCGCGGTTCTGGTCCAGGACCGTGCGGGTCAGCTGTTCGTACTCCTGTTCGATGGCCTCGCGACGCTCGGCGGTGGTTTCCGGATTGCGGAACTCCTGCACGAGGGCGCTTCCGGCCGTGGCGTAGGCGTCGCTGGCGTCGTTGGCCGGCGTGCCCGTCACCTTCTTGCGGTAGGGGTTCTGTGCGTCGTCGGTCACGTTGATCGTGCCCGGTTCGAGGATCAGCATGGCGCCGAACGTCGCCCCGTCGTCGCGTGCGTCGCGCAGAATGGCCGCCTGCGGATTCTCGGCCACGCCCTCGAAGCGGAACACCCCGTTGGCCACGGCCGCCGAATCGAGGATGTTGTCCTTCTCGTCGAAGAGGTAAACCATGCTGTTGGCTCCTTCGACCTTGCCGTCGACGGCGTACTTGTTTTTGTTGGCGCAGCTGCACAACACGGCTGCCGCCGCTGCGAGGATCAGGATTTTTTTCATCGAATTATTTTTTTGTGAGTTCTGCAAGTTGTTTTTCCAGCGCGCGGACCTGCTGCGCCAGTTCGGGCAGGCGTTTGAACACGGCTGCCGAACGGTGGTACTGCATGCCCGGGAGGGCGGGGTATCCGAAGCGGATTTCGTCGTCGGGAACGTTCTTGTCGAGTCCGCTCTTCGAGCCGACCTTCACGCGGTCGCCGATGGTGACGTGGTCGGCGATGCCCACCTGACCCGCGAGGAAGCAGTTGCGGCCGACCTTCGAAGTTCCCGCGATGCCGGTCTGGGCCGACGACACGGTGTTCTCGCCGATCTGCACGTTATGGCCGATCTGGATCAGGTTGTCGAGTTTCACGCCCCGGCGGATGACGGTCGAGTCGGTCTTGGCGCGGTCGATGCAGGTGTTGGCGCCGATCTCCACGTCGTCCTCGATCACCACGTTGCCCAGCTGGGGAATCTTGTCGAATCCGCCCGCGGCGTTGGGCATGAACCCGAATCCGTCGGCGCCGATCACCGCCCCTGCGTGGAGGATGCAGTTCGCACCCACGATGCAGCCTTCGTAGATTTTGACTCCGGGGTAGAGCGTGGTGTTGTCGCCGATCCGGACGCCGCGGCCCACGTAGACCTGGGGGTAGATCTGGCAACCCTCGCCGATGACGGCCTCCTCCTCGACGACCGCGAAATCGCCGATGTAGCACTCCTGACCGACCTGCGCCCGTTCCGAGACCGATGCGCGGCCGCTGATCCCCTTGCGGCGGGGTTTGGCGGCGTTGTACATTTCGAGCAGTTTCAGGACGCAGGCGCCCGCGTCGTCCACCTTGACGAGCGTCGCGGCTACCGGCTGCGAAGGCTCGAACGCACGGTCGACCAGCACGATCGACGCGCCCGTGGTGTAGAGAAACGGTTCGTATTTGGGGTTCGTGAGGTAGGCCAGCGATCCGGCCCTGCCCTCCTCGATCGACGAAACGATGTGTACCTTGGCGTCCTTGTTGCCGACGATGTCGCCGCCCAGGAATCCGGCGATCATTTCGGCTGTAAATTCCATCATATGTTTCATATGTTACAGGTATTTGTTAATATCTATTCCTATGGGCATGAACTCTTCCACGGTGCGGCCGAACGAAAGCACCTCGCGCACGGTCGACGACGAGATGTCGGCCACGGGCGAGGGGGTGAACAGCATGACGGTCGTGATGTCGGGGTAGATGCGGTGGTTGGTGGCCTCCATCGTGCGTTCGTACTCGAAGTCGGTGGTGTTCCTCACGCCGCGGATGATGGCGCAGGCTCCTGCCGCCTCGGCGAATTCGCCCGTCAGCCCGGTGTAGATGCACGCCTCGACGCGCTCATCGCCGCGGTAGATGTCGTCGATGAGCCGCTTGCGGTTCTCGACCGTCAGCAGCCCCTGCTTGGAGGTGTTGTTGCCGATGCCGATGATCACGCGGTCGAACAGGTTCAGCGCTTCGTCGACCAGAGCCGCATGGCCGCGCGTGAAGGGGTCGAACGACCCGGGGAAGATTGCAGTGCGTTCCATATCGGACAAAGGTAGAAAAAAAACGGAAAAACAGCACGTTTTCCCGTTTTTATTCATTGCGGCCGCGGCGGGTCACTCCTTGTGGAGCAGACCGCGCAGGCGACGCAGCGCCTTGCTCATCTGCGCTTCGACGGTCTTGACGGAAATATGCATTTCGGCGGCTATTTCGGCGTTCGAGAGCTGCTCGTTGCGGCTTTTGAGGAAGATGTCGCGGCAGCGGCCGGGCAGCTGCGAGACGGCCTCGGCCACGAGCTGCGTGATCTCGTCGGTCTCGATCTGCAACGACTCGGGGCTGGCGAAAACCTCGCCTAACTCTTCGAACGGAATGTAGGAAAAACGGTCGTCGCGCAGGCGGTTGAGCGCCCGGTTGCGCACGGCGCGGAACAGATAGGCGCGTACCGAGACGGTGATCCGCAGCTCGGCGGCGTGCTGCCAGACATGGGTGTAGACGTCGAGTACGACCTCTTCGGCCGAAGCGCGGTCGCGGAGCCAGAACTCGGCGAAGCGGCACAACGGCGCATAGTAACGGTCGAACAACTCCCGGAAGGCGGCGATTTCCCCCCCCCGTTCGATTCTCAACCACAGGTGAACGTCGTATTCGTTATCTGGCATGGCGTGTCGTAAGACTGTGTAAAAGTACTAAAAATCGGGATTCCCCGAAAAGCCGTTGCGGAAAAGCAGGCCGCAGGGTGGGGAGGCGACCCGCTTTTCCGCGGCTTTGTTCACTCGATGTCCTCGAAGAAGAATTCCGAGAATTTTAGTTTTGCGTTTCCGTAAAGTTCCGGCAGGAGCCTTTTGGCCCGTTTTTCGAAATCGTCGTAATCCTTCCGGTCGTATGCCCAGGCGATTTCTGCGATGGCGGCCATCCTGGGGAGCGTCATTCGCTGCACATGGCCGAAATCGGCGATATATTCGGTCCATACGTTTCCCTGAATGCCGAGGATATTCCTGTACTCGGCGGGTTTCAGGCGGTCGTAGGGATCGAGTCGGTAAACCTGCCTCATGGAGAGGTACCGTGTGGGTCCTATCGGCTCGTACTTCTCGGGATCGGAAGTCTGCGAGTAGTCGAGGTAGCAGTTCCACTTGGGTGTCATGATGACTCGGTTTCCCTTCCTCGCGGCGTCCGTTCCCCGGAACTGATCCGTCCAGGCCATGATTACCGCTGACTTCGATATTCCGCCCTGCATGATCTCGTCCCATCCGATCAACTCGCGTCCGTGCTCGTGGAGCCACTTTTCGACGCGGTGCATGAAATAACTCTGAAGTTCGTTTTCGTTTGCCAGTCCCTCCTCCCGGATGCGCCTCTGGCAGGCGGGGCACTCCTTCCAGCGCTCCTTGGGACATTCGTCGCCCCCGACGTGTATGAATTTCGAGGGGAACAGGTCGAGCACCTCTGCGAGCACGTTTTCCACGAATTCGAAGGTCTCCTCCTTTCCGGCGCAGAGCACGTCCTTGGAAATCCCCCAGTGGGTCCATACCTCGTAGCCCTTGCCCCGGCATCCCAGCTGGGGATAGGAAGCCAGCGCCCCGAGCATATGCCCGGGCATGTCGATCTCGGGAATGACCTCGATGTAGCGCTCTGCGGCGTAGGCCACGATGGCGCGTACGTCGTCCTGGGTGTAAAAACCGCCGTAGGGTTTTCCATCGTATCGGTTGCGGCTTTCGTCGGTCTTGTCGTATCGGCCGATGACGGTCTCCCTGCGTACGGACCCGATCTCGGTCAGCAGGGGATAGTGTTTGATCTCGATGCGCCATCCCTGATCTTCGGAGAGATGCCAGTGAAATACGTTCAGCTTGTGCATGGCGAGGATGTCGATGAAACGCTTCACCTCGTCTACGGTCCAGAAATGACGCCCGGAGTCGAGCATTCCGCCGCGGTGTGCGAAGCAGGGTTTGTCGCGGACGACGACCGCGGGTACTGTTCCGTCGGTAGCGACGAGTTGGCGGAGTGTCTGCAAGGCGTAGAACACGGCTTGCGGGGAGCCTCCGAGAATTTCGACGGTACGGGGCGTCACGGCAAGAGTGTACTCCTCGGCGGCGAGGGACGGGGATGTCCGGAGACGGATTTCGCCCTTCGCGGCCACGGGTATTTCGCGCCCGATGACGGGTTCGATGTCCGTTGCGAAGATTTCGGCGGGACGCCGGAGTTCTCCTTCGGCGGCGATGGCGGTCTGGGCCGTGATCCGAAACTCTCCCCTGGCTTCGGTGATTTCCGCGGGGCGCGGGATGATGTCGATGCTCCGGGCGGAGCCGGCTGCCGCGAGAAGTGTGACGAAGATTAATAAAATGCTCTTTCTCATTGGATTGGGGAAGGGTGGTGGCTGAAAAAGCCGCCTGCGGGAACGCTCCCGCAGGCGGGTGATAAGGGATTAGTCGAGGTCCAGTTCTTCGAGGTTGCCCCAGACTTCGAATTCGGCGAATGTGCCGCCTTTGTAGGTCATCGGCGTCGGTTTTACGCTCGACCCGCTGTTCCACGACATGTGGAGCGTGAAGCGGATGTAGCGCGCCCGCTGTATTTCACCCAGATAGACCGAGTTATGGAGCGAGTGGGACATGATTCCCTCGTCGGGCTTCGTCCCGGTGAATCGTTCGCTGTATGTCCAGTCCGCGTCGTTCTCCATGCCGTCGCCCGTGATGGTCTTGGCCGTTTCGATCGTGATGTCGCCCGGAGGATTGTTCAGTACGCCGCCGGCTTTGGTGCGGGCCGTGATGCGGACGCCGCGCACGGTCACCTCCTTGCCCATGTCGAAGACGAAATAGAGCGGAACGTAGACCACCGGACCGACGGATGCCTTGAAATTGTAGGTCCAATAGCTCGCCGGGTTGCCGTCGAGCACGTCCTTGGCCCACCCGGTCTTGGGATTGCCTTCGCCCGGGGTGTATTCCGAGGTGCAGTGGACCACTTTCCAGCCTTCGCGGTCGAGCAGCTGGGCGGGCGGCAGCACGCGCTTGTTGAAGAGGATGTAGTAGACGTTGCCCTCGTCGGAGGTCTGCGCAGCGTCGTCGCCTTTGATCTGTTCGATGGTGATCGGTAGCAGGTACTGCTCGCCGTCGGGCATCTTCTCGCTGTTTAGCGTCACCTGCGCCGTCGACGAAACCTCGTTGTAGCGGGGCAGGATCACCTCCTTCTTCGAAAATTCGTAGGCCTCGGCCGGCACGAGTTCGTACGACGTGTCGTGGGCCTTGTTGTAGGCGTCGACCAGCGTGCGGTCGACCTTGAAGGTCACGGTGAGGTTCTCCGCACTGACCGACCGGGCGACGGCCCGGATGTCGATCGTCTGGGTTTTGGGTTCGAGCAGCGAGATCTGGAGCGGCTCGGCCCCGGCGTTCTGGATCGCCAGCACCGCGGGCCCGTTCAGCCCCGTTCCCGGATTGTCGTCCTTGCAGCCTCCCGACGCAATCAACAGCGCGGCGGCCGCAACGAGACGGATGGAAGCATATCGTTTCATGGTCGTGTTCGTTTTGGGTTCTACTTGTTTTTGGCCGGGAGTTTGATGTCGAGCATCACCGGCAGGTGGTCCGAGGCTTTCGTCACGTCGCCCGACTTGAACCAGCGCAGGATCTGCGAGCCTACGACTTCGCACTTCGGCGTGCCCTTGAGCTGCATGATGTAGTCGATGCATTTCGAGGGATTGTCCGACGGGAAGGTCCCGAATCCGGTGATGGTCAGGATCTCCCAGTCTTTCTGGAGCAGTTTGCCCGTCTCCGACGAGGGTGTGGCGTTCATGTCGCCGCCCAGGAAAACGGGCTTCCCGGAGTCGCCGTAACGTTCCTTCATCGTTTTGGTGATCAGCTCCACCTGTCCCAGCTGCGCCTCGGAAGAGACATGGTCGAGGTGCGAGGTGCAGATCACGTAATCCTCCATCTCCATGACGACCAGTACGCGCGGCTCGGCGCCCACGCCCTTGGGCAGGGCCACCGAAAACTTATTCACGGCCTTCTTGCGGGTTGTCACGCCCTCGCCGTATTCGCCTCCGTCGTAGGGCATGGCCGCACCGTATTCGAAGTCCCAGCTGCCCATCAGGGATGCGAAATGCTTGAGCTGGTAGACGTGGCGCGTGCGGTTGGTGTTGTTGTCGAGCTCGTTCATGCAGATGGCGTCGGCGTCGATCTCCTTCATCATGTCGGCGATGAGCTGGTAGTCGTCCTTGATGTATTTGTTGAAGATTCCGACATTGTAGGTCACCAGACGTGTCACACCCTCGCCCTTGGAGTTGTCGATCGAGACGTGGGGCGGAATTTCGGTGTCGTAAAACGGTTCGTCCTCCATGCAGGCTGCGGCATTGCAGGCCAGGCCGAGCATCAGCAGGGTCATCAGGTATTTTTTCATGAGTTCCAACATTTTTCGGTTTGTTTTGCGGTTAAAAATTCAGTCCGTCGTTCCATCCGGGGTTCTGGGTCAGGGCGCCGCCCGTCAGCGAGCGGTCGTCGGTCGGAATCGGATAGAAATAGTCGCGGGTTTCGTCCCAGATGCCGGGGTTGTTCTTGTGTGGCGAGATGTAGCCGTGGTCGCCGTCGGAGAAGAGAATGTCCTGGTCGATCACCAGTGTCAGTTTGGCCGTGGTCGAGGGCGTTTCGCCCTTGGTGGCGAAATAGACGTCGGGCGTTCCGTCGCCGTCGATGTCGTACTCGCCCTTGGCGGGGATGTAGAGGCCCAGCAGCGGTTGTTCGAAGGTCTTGCCCTCCTTCCAGCGCATGATGTCGTAGTAGCGGAATCCCTCCATCGCCAGCTCGATGGTGCGTTCGCGGCGGATTTCGAGGATCACCCCCTTGTTCGCACCCGTGACGTTGGGATAGCCGGTCTTCGCATCCGACAGGTAGGGGTCGGGGTTTTTGTTGGCGTCGTCGAGGATCAGGTTGGACATGCCCACACGGTCGCGCAGCCGTTTGACCGAGAGGTTGATGTCCTCCTGCGTGAGGGTTCCCAGCTCGGCCTTGGCCTCGGCGAAATTGAGGTAGACCTCCGCCGAGCGGAAGATCGGCAGGTCGTTGAACGACTTGTTGTAGGCGTCCTGCGCCGTTCCGGTGACGAACTTCACGACGTGGTAGCCGGTGATCGAGTTCGCCAGGTCCGGCGCTAGCTTGGTCGTGGCTCCGATACGCGTGTATCCCGGCGTGCGGATGGTCTGGGCCAGGCGCGGGTCGCGGTTCGAACACTGCTGCTTGAACTCCATGGTTTCCCAGCCGGCCTTGTCCGTGAATCGCGAACCGTCGGCCATCAGGTAGCTGTCGACGATCTTGCGCGTCATGCCCGGTTTGCCGTACGAGGCGCTGATGGTGTAGAAATTGGCGTTGTGGAAGACGCCCAGCGCCGAATTATAGTCGCGGGCGAGGATGACCTCGACGCTCTGCGCGTTCTCCGAGGCGAACAGGTCGCGGTAGCTGGTGGCCGGTCCGGTCGCGGTGTAGAGCGAATAGCCGCTGTTGGTGATGAATTCCTCGGCTGCGTCGGCGGCCTGTTCGAGATACCATTTCCAGTCGTGTTCGTAGCCGTCGATGCTGTGGTACTTGCGGAACGTGCCTTCGAAGAGGCAGAAGCGCGACTTGAGCGCCAGCGCCGTCCATTTCGTCACGCGGTAGAGATCGCGTTCGGCCGGCAGATAGCGGATGGCGAAGTCGATGTCCTCGATCATGCGCTGCATGACGAATTCGCGCGAGTCGCGGGGACGCTTCAGCTCGGGGTCGGCCGAACCGAGGGGCTTGGCATACCAGGGCACGTCGCCGAAGCGCTTCACCTTCTCGAAATAGAAGTAGGCGCGGAAGAAACGGGCCACGGCGTCGTAACGGTTGCGCACGTCGGTGTCCTTGCAGTTGCCCGAGTATTCGAGCAGGGTGTTGAACTTGCGCAGGTCGGTCCACGTCCAGCCGCCTCCCGAGGCGGGAATCGTGCGGCCGTCGCGCATTTCGGCGGCGATTTCGTTCTTCACGATGTTGTCGTAGCCTTCGTTGTAAAGGCCGTCGCCGGGGAAGATCGTGTAGAAGGTGTTGCTGAAGGCCTGCAACTCGTTTTCGTTCGAGAAGAAGGTCTCGGGCGACATCTGCGCCAGCGGATATTTGTCGAGCCAGTCCTCGCACGACGAAAGCGTCAGGGCGCAGCCTACGGTCAGTATCGATAGAATCTTTTTCATAACTCTTCTCATTTAAGCGGTTAGAAGGTGACGTCCACGCCGAACATGTAGGTCCGCTGCCAGGGGTAGAGACGCAGGTTGCCGTTCGTGGCGGCCATTTCAGGGTCGATGTAATCCGAGCGGATGCCCGACCAGGTAAAGAGGTTTTCGCCCGTGAAGTAGATGCGCAGGCTCTCGATCAGCGCCTTGCGGGTCCATTGTCTGGGCAGCGTGTAGCCCACCGTGAGGTTTTTCAGACGGCAGTAGCCGATGTTTTGCAGGTAGCGGTCGTTGACGGCCGTCAGCTCGCGGTTGGTTCCCTGCAGGGCCGTGTAGCCGCGCGGACGGGGGAAATAGGAGTTCGGATTCTCCTCCGACCAGATCTGCGTGTGGAAGTTCTTGGGGAGGTAGGTGGCGTAGGGACGTGCGTAGGGACCCCAGAAGGCCAGTGCGTTGGCGGCCGGGTACCAGTCCTGGCGGCCGATTCCCTGGAAGAAGATCGAGAAGTCGATGCCTGCCCATTGCAGCGCCAGCGTGGCGCCGTAGTGGTAGCGCGGCTGGCTGTTGCCGATGATTTCGCGGTCGCCCGGATCGTCGACGGTGTTCTTGCCGATGGAGATTACGTTGTTGCCGTCCAGATCGCGGAATTTCAGGTCGCCGGCGCGCAGTCCCTTTTCGGCTCCTGCCGAGGCGTTGATGATCTCGTTCACGGTCGTCTGGTCGACGGGGTAGTTGCGGGCTTCCTCGTCCGAGGCGAACAGTCCGTCGATGCGGTAACCCCAGATTTCGCCCCAGCGCATGCCTTCGTAGTATTTCTTGGCGAAGGAGCGGTCGGGGTTGTCGAACTTGGTGATGTTCGAAACGTAGTCGTTGAAGGTCAGCGTCACGCTGTACGAGAACGGACGGCGCAGCAGCTGGAACTCGTCGCGCCAGTTGAGCGAGAGCTCGTAGCCCTTGGTGCGCAGGTCGGCGCTGTTCATTTTCGGCGAGTCGGCGCCGTAGGTGGCCGGCAGGGCGATGCCCGCGGTGAGCATGTCCTTCGTGTCGCGGATGTAGAAGTCGGCGGAGAAGGCCAGGCGGTTGTTCAGGAAACTCATGTCCACGCCGAGGTTCTTGTGGATGCTTCGCTCCCACGAGAGGTCGGAAGCCACCGGGGCCGAGATGGTCGCCGTGGTGGGCTTGTCGCCGCCGAACAGGTAGTTTTGACTCCCGATCGAGATTTTGCGGATATAGTCGTAATAACCGACGTTCTGGTTGCCCAGTTGGCCGTACGAGAAGCGCAGTTTGAGGTTGTTGAACTGGTCGCGGATGCCGTCGAAGAAGGCCTCTTCCGAGACGCGCCATCCCAGCGAGAACGAGGGGAAGAAGCCCCAGCGCTGCCCGCGCTTGAAGCGCGATGTGCCGTCGTAGCGGCCGCTCGCCTCGACGAGGTATTTGCCCTTGTAGTCGTAGTTCAGACGGCCGAAGAAGCCCATCAGGGCGTATTCGTTCTGACCGCCGCCTACCTCCATGCGTTTTTCGCCGTCGGCGCCCTGGCCCACGAGGTTCAGGTCGTTGAGCGTTTCGGAGAGCAGGTTGTAACCCGTTGCGGCCACGTCCTTGAGGAATTTGGTCTCCCAGTTGAAGCCGACCATCGCCTTGAAGTTGTGGTCCCGGGCGAAGGTGCGTTCGAACGTGCCGTAGAGGTTGGCCTGATAGTAGGTGTGGGTCATGCTCTTTTCATAGAGTTTGTCCTCCATCTTTCCGGACGTGAGCGTGTTTATTTCACCCGGATACTGCGAGTACTCGGTGTTGACCTGACGGTTGGTGTAGCGCGTGGTATTGAACATGTAGGTGAAGTTACCCTTGATCTCCAGCCCTTTGACCGGGGTCCAGGTCAGCTCCGTCGTGGTCGACATGTTGTCCGTATGGTCGTCGTTGGTGTGGCCGTCTTTGTTGAGGATCGTGGGCAGTCCGTCCATGATCTGGTAGTTCGAGAACGACGTGTTGTAGACGCTCGTGCCGTCGGGGTTGACGGGAACGAACGAAGCCAGTCCGTGTACGGTGCTCCACGAGAAGGCCGTATTGACATCGCTCGGGCCGGGGTAGAAGTACTTGTAGTTGTAGTAGCTGGTGTTGTTGCTCACCTTCAGCCACTTGTTGATGTCGAAGGTGATTTTCGACCGGAATGTGATCTTCTGGAGCTTGTCGGGATGCTGGCGAAAAAGTCCCTCCTCGCTGTAATAGCTGCCCGAGAGCAGATAGTCCACACGGTCGTTGCCTCCCGAGAGCGAGATGCTGTGGCTCGTGTTCGGGTGCTCATCCTTGAACAGGTAGTGATACCAGTCGGTGTTGCCGTAGTAGACATAGGTGTCGCGGCCGTCGCGCTGGTCGATCTTGACCCACGGGCGGTCGGGATGCTCCGTGCGGTCGTTGCGGCGCGCCCACAGCTCCATCATGTCCTGTTCGGTGTAGCGCGTGTAGTTGTTTCCGGCGTAGGAGCGCCAGAAGAGGTCGTTGAGGTAGACCGAGTAGTAGCCGCGGGTCTCGTAGTCGGTCGAGGTGGTGGGTTCGTTCCAGCCCCAGCGGCCGCTGTACGAAATGCGGGTCTTGCCCGAGGAGTCGCCGCTCTTGGTCGTCACGAGCACCACGCCGAATGCCGCACGGGCGCCGTAGATGGCCGCCGCCGAAGCGTCCTTGACCACCGAGATCGAGGCCACGTCGTTGGGGTTGATCTTCATCAGGTCGCCTTCGGCGCCGTCGACCAGCACCAGCGGCGAACCGCCGTTGATCGAGGTGATGCCGCGGATGTTGAGGCTGGCCGGATTGCCCGGGCGTCCCGACGAAGTCGAGACCGTGAGTCCCGGGACGGAGCCTTGCAGCATGTGGGCCACCGAAGGCGCCGACCGGTTCTGCAGCTGTTTTTCGTCCACCGTGGCGATGGCGCCCGTGAGGTTCACCTTTTTCTGGGTTCCGTAACCCACGACCACCACGTCCTCCATCTTCACGGCGTCCTCCGTAAGGAACACCTTCACGTTGTTCTGCGTGGCGGGGACGGCGACTTTCTTGCTCACGTAGCCCAGATAGGTGAAGCTGAGCGTTATGTCGGCGTCGGGGACCGTGAGCGTGAAGCTGCCGTTGGCTTCCGTTACCGCACCGCGGGTGTTGTCGCCCACGAGCGTGACGGCCACGCCCGCCAGCGGCGTTTCGGACGAGTCGTTGACGACGCCTGCGATCGTGCGCTGCCGGGCCGCGGCCTTGCGGGCCGGGATCAGGGCGATCTGGCGTTCGGTGATGGTGAAGTTCAGCCCTGTCGGGGCGAGCATTTCCTTCAAGGCGGCTGAAATCGGCATTCGCTTCGCCTTGAGGTTCACGCGTTGGGAGAGGTCGGTCTGCTTGGCGTCGTAGAAGAACGTGTAGCGGGTGTTCTTCTCGATACGGGATATGGCCTCCGAAAGCGGGATGTCCGTGAACTCCATGTCGAGCGCCGGTTCCTGCTGCGTCTGGCCGGATACAACCGTCGTACTGCCTGCGACCAGCAGCAAGAGGATTGCAAATAGTCTGAAGTGCATCATGGTTGAAATTTTAAGTTTGTGGAAAGTTTGCGGCGGCATTGGTCATGGGCCGCTGCGGTAAGGTCGGGTAGGGGGGCGGTTTATCGCTTCATAGGCAATCGGGTTTTTAAAGGTCGTAATGCAGGGTTTATTCGAGTTCAGAAATCGTGACGGTGTTGTCTTCGGCGAACGTGTAGGCGATGGGGTTGATGCGGCTCATGATGCGCAGGATCTCTTCGAGCGGTTCGTCGGTAATGGTGAACGTGTAGGCGTAGTTGTGTGCGAGGGCCGGGGTGATGTGGATTTCGGTGTCGTACCAGCGCGCCATGTAGTGACAGATTTCGCCCAGCGACTGCCGTTCGAACGCGAGTTTTCCCGCGGCCCAGCAGGACTCCATCGCCACGTTGCCGCGTCCGATGACCACTTTGCGCGTGTCGGGGTCGTAACAGGCGATCTCCCCGGGACGCAGCAGTCTGCGGCTGCCGCGCCCGGTGTCGAGCGACACCGAGCCTTCGACCAGCGAGACCGACACGTAGCGGTCGGCCGCGGTGCGGACGTTGAATTTCGTGCCGTGGACGCTGATTTCCAACCCTTCGACCTCGACGGTGAAGGGGCGTTCGGAGTCTTTGGCCACCTCGAAGAACCCTTCGCCGCGGAGTTTCACGCGGCGTTCCCCGGCGGCGAAACGGGCGTCGCAGGTGAGCGTCGATCCGCCGTGGAGCCAGACCGTCGAGCCGTCGGAGAGCCGCGCCTGCGACTTGCCTTCGAAGGCGCAGAGCCGCTGTTCCGCCGTCTCTGCGGCGGAGCGGAAGAGGTCGGCGCGGGTTGCGAAAAGGGTCACGGCGACTGCCGCGGCGACAGCTATGGCCATTTGCAGCAGGTGGCTCCGGCGACGTTTCGGAAGCTGGTCCGCATGCGGAATTTCGTAGGTTCCGATCCGTTGCTGCAACTGCCGCCACAGCCGGTCGCGGTCCGGCTCGTAAGCCGCGGCCCGCTGCTGTATTTCGCGCCATACGCGGGTCAGGTTGTTGTAGAAGCGGCGGTTTTCCGCTTCGGCGGCCCATCGGTCGAATTCGCGCTGTTCGGCCTCGCCGAGCGTGCCTTTGAGGGCGCCGACCAGAAGGTCCCAGGTATGGTTGTCCGGATTCATGGTTTGCTGTCGTTTCCATTGTGACACGAAAAATCCGGCCGACCCCTACGGGACAGCCGGATTTTTGCGGAAAATTTTTCAGCGTTCGATTTTCACGTACTCCGCATAGACGATCCGTGTGTGGGGATTGGTCGAGACGATCTCCTGCCGGAGGGCCTTCGTGCCCCAGCGGATGAAGAGGAAACGGCGCGGGATGCGGTGGACCGCCTGGCGCAGGGTGTCGACGCTGCGGATGCGGCAGGCGGCCGAGTCGCGGCCGATGCGTCCTTCGACCGAAATCCACGGGTCGCGCCAGCGGAACATCCGGACGGTGTCGCGCACGGGGAGCGTGTCGTGTATCCGGACGACGACGGTGTCGCGCAGCGGGGTGCGGATTTCGGCGTCGGTGACGGCGACGGCCTTGGCGGCGGCTTCGAGCCTGCGGAGCCGGATGCCGAGACGCCGGATCTGCTCGGCGTCGGCCGCGCGCAGCGTTTCGAACTCCCCGCACCGCAGCCGGAGGGCCTGCACCGAGGCCGCCTCCGCGCCCAGCCGTGTGCGGTAACGGGTGACGTCGGCCGCCAGGGCCGTCTGGTTTTCGACCAGCCGCCGGTTCTCGGCGCGGTAATGGCGGCAGGTGAAAAACAGCAGTGCGGTTGCAAGAACCGCATACGCAAAGAGGTATTTTTTCACGATTTTCGGGTTTTGGTTCCCCGAAAGATAAGACGGTTGCGTCCGGTCCGGTTTCTATTTTTTCGGAAAAAGACCCTCCATCGCTTCGGCGATGCGTTCGGCGACGAAGGTCATCAGCGGCAGCCCGTCGCAGCGCGAAAGCGAGGTGACGCCCCGGTGGTCGGCGAAGAAAAGTTCGTCGAGCGAGGGCAGGTCGGCGCGTCCGAAGGCCTCTTCGCGCAGTTCCAGCCCTGCGGCCTGAACGGCCAGCACGGCCAGGCGGCGTTCGACGCTTGCGGGACCGGGGGCCGTCAGGACGGTGCGGCCGGCGATGGCCAGCAGCGGCGCGTCGTCGGCCGAGCGGAGAATTCCCGCGCTGTCGCAGCGCACGGCGACTTCCGCCCCGCGTCGTTCGGCCAGCCTGCGTGCCAGCTGCGCTGCGGCCTCGCGCGCGGAGGTCGGAGCCTCGGAGAGCGTCAGATCGTATCCGACGGTCACGGCTTCGGGCTGAAGGCTCCGGAAGGCGTAGCCGTCGTAGAGCGACACCCCTGCCGGGAGCAGACGTTCCGTGCCGTCGGGGTCCAGTTCTATGCGCACGAAGCCCGACACGCCCGCCGGATAGCGTTCCGCGGCGGAGAGCGTCTCGATACGCTTCGCGAGCCGCTCTGCGGCGGGGGCGTAGGGGCGTCCGAACAGTTCGCGCGACGCGGCGTCGAGCACGGCGATGTGTCCGGCGACGTTGCGCGCGCGGCCCCGGGCCAGATGCACGGTCTGGTATAGGTAGAGACCGGTCAAAGCAGAAAGATTTTCAGCAGCAGTTCGCGCAGCAGTTCGCCGTCCGACGCGCCGCCCGCACCCAGTCCCTTGCTCTTGGCGTCGTATTCGCGCAGCAGCCCGAGGATGTTGAACACCTTGCGGTTGTCCCATCCGGCGGCGTTCTGCTTGATCTCGCCGATGACGAACGTGTTGTTCTTGCGCAGGATGCGCATCAGTTCCGTGTCCGGCGGAAAGGGCCGTCCTTTGTGGCGTGCGAGCCAGCGCAGGTAGTTGACCACGAACAGCTCCTTGAACTGCCCGAACAGCGCCATGACGGTCAAGAGCAACGGGTTGTCCTTGGGGTTGCGGGCGAAGTGCTCGGCGATCATCAGCGCGCGGGCCATATCCCGCGTGACGACCGCCTTGCAAAGTTCGAAGTTGTTGAAATCCTTCGAAATGCCGATGTTGGCCTCGATGTCGGCGTCGGTGATGCGCTGCGTGCCCTCGGGCAGCGAGACGGTGAGTTTCCGGATTTCGTTGGAGATCTTTGCGATGTCGGTTCCCAAATGGTCGGTCAGCATCGAAAGCGCCTTGGGGTCGATCGTGAATCCTTTCTGCCGGATGAACTGCTGTAACCACGCCGCGATCTCGTAGTCGCGCGGGCGCACCGATTCCAGCACCGTGCCGTTCGCCGCACAGCCCTTGTAGAAGGCCGAGCGTTTGTCGGCGTTCTTCTCCTTGTGGCAGATCACGAGAATGGTCGTCGGCGAGGGCTTCTGCGTGTAGAGCGCGAGCTTATCCAGCCCCTTGAGCTGCTGCGCCTCCTTGAGGATCACCACCTGGTATTGTCCCATCATCGGCATCTGGCGGCAGAGGTTGATCACCTGCCCCGCTTCGGAGTCGCGCCCGTAGACGGTGATCTGGTTGAAGGCCCGCGCGGCCTCGTCGAGGATCGTCGCGGCCAGCTGGTCCGAGAGTGCGTCGATGAAGTAGCTCTCCTCGCCCATCAGCAGGTAGATGCCGGAAAACCGGCGGGCCGCGACCTCTGCCGCGATCCGTTCGTACTGGGCGACGGAATCCTTGAATTTCAGAGCGCTCTTTGCCATTTTAAACGATTTCTTTGGTGATGCGCAACACGTTTTCCGTGTCGGGCGTAAGGCGGTAGCGGTCGTCGATGCGGCGTCCGACGAGCCAGACGATCTCGTCGCCCGACAGCAGCACGAACTGCCGCTGCTTCTCGGCCACGGAGACCTTGGCGTCGACGAGGAAGTCCGACACCTTTTTGCGGCCCGTCATGCCGAACGGCACGAACCAGTCGCCGTCGCGCCAGCGGCGCAGCGTGAGCGGGAATTGCAGGCGGTCGGCGTCTATCTGCGCGATGTTCTCGGGAACGCCGAAATTCTTGATCGTGTCGATGTCGCAGTATTCGTAGTAGAGGACCGAGTTGCCGCAGTAGCTGCGCGGGGCGCCTTTGCGCACCGTCGTCAGACACGCGTCGTCGGGGGCTATCGGCGCTATGACGATCTTTCCGCGGTCGATCGAGGCCACCCTTTCGCGGGCGTAGAACCGCCGTCCCGTGGCGTCCTGTTCGAGCGAGTGGCACAGTGCGTCGATCACGTCGCCCTTGAATCCGTAGCCCGAACTCAACAGTTCGTAGATCACGAATCCCTGCGGAAAGGCTGGATCGAGGCGGTCGAGATGGATCGTGTCGATCCCCGTGTCCGAGGTGACGGCTTCCGAGCGGATGCGTTCGATGCCGTGGTTGATGAACAGCTGGGCGTCGGTCAGGCGCGCGAGGTTGCGGCTCATCAGGCTCGTGAACTTGGGGTTGATTTCGCGGATGCGGGGGATCAGCCCCAGCCGGATCTTGTTGCGCAGGTATTTGGTCGACCGGTTCGACGAATCCTCCCGGAAGGGGATGCGGTTCTGGACGGCGTATTCGAGAATTTCCTTGCGCGACGCGAACAGCAGCGGGCGGATCACCTTTCCGACCTGTGTCGAGATTCCCGTCAGCCCCCGCAGCCCGGTCCCGCGCAGCAGGTTGATGAAAAAGGTTTCGATCGAGTCGTCGGCATGGTGGGCGATGGCGATGGCCGTGTAGCCGTGCTCGCGGCTCAAGGCGTCGAACCATGCGTAGCGCAGCCGCCGGGCCGCCATCTCCATCGACTCGCCCGTGCGCTCCATTTCGGCCCTGGTCTCGAAGCGCCTGTTGTAGAACGCCGCGCCGTGCTTTTTGGCCTCGTCTTCCACCAGCACTTCGTCCTCGTCGCTCTCTGCGCCGCGCAGCTGGAAGTTGCAGTGGGCCACGCCCACCCGGTAGCCGCAGCGGGTGAACAGCGAGAGCATGACCATCGAGTCCACGCCGCCCGAGACGGTGAGCAGGATACGGTCGTCGTGCGTGGCGAGGTCGTTCTCGTCGATGTAGCGTTGAAAAGAGTCCAAAAGATTCATAATATGTTCACTTCAGTATCTATTTCGATGCCGAATTTTTCGCGGACCTTCGCCTGCACCGTGCGGGCGAAGGCGATCACCTCGCCGCCCGTGGCGCCGCCGTGGTTCACCAGCACCAGCGCCTGCCGCTCGTGAACCCCCACGCTTCCCTCGCGGTAGCCTTTCATCCCGGCCCGGTCGATCAGCCACCCGGCGGCCAGCTTTACGCGGCCTTCGGGGGCCGCATAGTGCGGCATGTCGGGATATTCGGCAAGGAGCCGTTCCGCGACGGGGGCTTCGACCACGGGATTCTTGAAGAAACTGCCCGCGTTGCCCAGCACGGCCGGATCGGGAAGTTTCGCGCGACGGATCGAGCAGATCGCCTCGCGGATGTTGCGCAGCGTGGCGCCTCCGCGGGCTTCGACCTCGCGCTCCACGTCGCCGTAGCCCAGTTTCGGACGCGGCGTATGCGAGAGGCGTATTTCGATGGCTGTGATGATCACGCGCCCTTTCAGGTCGTGCTTGAAGACGCTTTCGCGGTAGCCGAATCCGCAGTGCGCGGCGTCGAGCGTCAGCAGGTTGCCCGTTTCGACGCAGTACATCTCGACCCGGCGGATCGCGTCCTTCGCTTCGCAGCCGTAGGCCCCGATGTTCTGCACCGGGGCGGACCCCGCCTTGCCGGGGATCAGCGAGAGGTTTTCGATGCCCCACAGACCGCGTTCGACGGCCCATTCCACCAGGTCGTCCCATTCGACGCCCGCCTCGACGCGCAGGCGAACTTCGTCGCCGTCGTCGCTCAAAAGGGCGATCTGCCGGGCCACGGGGGTCAGCAGCACGCCGTCGTAATCTTCGGTGAAAAGGATGTTGTTGCCCCCGGCGAGCACCGTCCACCGCCCGGGAATCCCCGCGGCGAAAAACGTGCGCAGATCCTCGGCCGTTTCGAATTCTACGAGGCGTGCGGCCCGCTGGTCGACGCCGAAACTGTTGCGCCCGCGCAGGCTGATTTGGTGAAATTCTCGAATCATGGTATGCAAAGTTAGAAATTATTTTTAACTTTGAGATTCAAACCTGAATAACTCAATGGTGTGGCTGATCTGCATACTGCTGTCCTTGCTTGCGCTGATCCGTTTTTTTGGCGGCGATTCCCGGCGCAAACGTCGGAGGCACCGCAGGTTTGGCAATCGGTGACCATGTAAACGATAACAGAATATGTTCGACGAAAAAGATTTGCAGCAAATCCGGGAGCACGGACTCACTCCCGAACAGGCGGAGACCCAGTTGGAGAATTTCCGCCGCGGATTCCCTTTCCTGAATGTCGTGCGGGCCGCATCGCCGGGCGACGGCGTGCTGGTTGTCGGCGCGGCGGAGGCCGATGCCGCCGTGGAACGCTATGAAAAAGAGTCTGCCGGACTGGGGGTGGTGAAGTTCGTGCCCGCTTCGGGGGCCGCCACGCGCATGTTCAAGGAGCTGTTCGAGTTCGTCAACGACGGCAAACGCGGCAAGGGCATCGACACGCTGCTGGAAAATATCGGGAAGTTCGCCTTCTGGCCCGAACTTCGCGCCGTGCTGCCCGCCGGGGCCGACGACCGTGCGATCGTGAATGCCATCGTCGGCGACGGGCTGAACTACGGCCGCAAGCCCAAGGGCCTGGTCACCTTCCATGCCTATCCCGAAGGGGCGCGCAAGGCCGTCGAGGAGCACCTGGTCGAAGGGGCGGCCTACGCCGCGGCCGGAGGCGTCGTGCGCATCCATTTCACCGTCTCGCCCGAGCACGTCGCGGGCTTCGAGGAGCTGCTCGCCGCAAAGGTCCCCTTTTATGAAAAGCGGTTCGGCGTCCGTTACGAGATCTCGTTCTCGGTGCAGAAACCTTCGACCGACACCCTCGCCGTGAATCCCGACAACACGCCTTTCCGGCAGGACGACGGCATGCTGCTGTTCCGTCCCGCGGGCCACGGGGCGCTGATCGAAAACCTGAACGAGATCGACGCCGACCTGATCTTCATCAAGAACATCGACAACGTGACGACCGATGCCCGCCGCGGGGACACGGTCCGTTATAAAAAGGTGCTTGCAGGGGTTCTGCTCGACCTCCAGGGGCGCGCCTTCGAGTACCTCAAGGCCCTCGAAGTGGGTGGCGCCGAGCTGGAACCCATCGCCGAATTCATCGAGAAACAGCTCTGCGTGAAACTCCCCGCCGAGTACGATTCGGCGCTGCTGCGCGCCGTGTTGGACCGTCCGATCCGCGTCTGCGGCATGGTCCGCAACGAGGGCGAGCCGGGCGGCGGCCCGTTCTGGGTCGGGAACCCCGACGGCACGGAGTCGCTTCAGATCGCCGAGTCGAGCCAGATCGCGCCCGACGACCTGCCGCTGATGCAGTCGGCCACGCACTTCAATCCGGTGGACCTCGTCTGCGGCGTGCGCGATTCGAAGGGATGCAAGTTCGATCTGCGCCGGTACACCGATCCCGCGACGGGATTCATCTCGTCGAAATCCTCCGGCGGCCGCGATCTGCGTGCGCAGGAGCTTCCGGGACTCTGGAACGGTGCGATGGCGAAGTGGAACACGGTCTTCGTCGACGTTCCCGTCACGACATTCTCTCCGGTGAAGGTGGTGCAGGATCTTCTGCGCCCCCAGCACCAATAGGTTTAAGGTTTTGCGGGTGTCTTTCGCCCGTCTTGTCCGGGCCGGCCGGGGAATGCGTTTGTATCTCCCGGCCGGCCCGGATCGTGTCGCGCCGAAGCCGGACTGCCCTTATTGCAGATGCAGGACCAGTCTGTCGAGTCCGAAGAAACACTCCGTGAATCCGGGAGCCGGGGCGACGGCCTCTATCGTCAGCGTGTTTCCGCCCTTGTGGATCTGTCCGTTGCCGAACGCAACCTCTTTGGTGATCAGTTCCGGGGCATGTCCCGGGCCTGCGGCGGCCGCCATTGCGGTGCGGCGGGCCTGCGGTTATACATCTGCTCCATTTGTGCCGGAAATTTGTCAAAATAGGATAAATTGCTGTTCAGTATCCCCGATTGTAGATAATCTTTTTTATATTTGTGCGTTAAAACCGAAAAACAATAATCAAAACTAAATAACGCTATGGAAAACAAACTTCAACAGTTGACGCAGAAGCTCTACGACGAGGGGCTGGAGAAAGGGCGCGCCGAGGCCGACAAGCTGGTGGCCGACGCCAAGGCCGAGGCCCGGAAGATCGTCGCCGAGGCCCGCGCCGAGGCCGAAGAGATCGTCAAAAAGGCGGAGGCCAAGGCCGAGGACGTTTCGAAGAACACCATGACCGAGATTTCGCTGGCCGGCAAGCAGGCCGTCGGCAGAATCAAGTCGGAGATCGCCTCGCTGATCATCGCCAAGGCTACGGCCCGGGGCGTGAAGGAGGCCGTCGTGGACCCGGCGTTCATCAAGGAGATGCTCGTCGCCGTAGCTAAAAACTGGAACGGTTCCGATTCGGGCAAGGTCGAATTGCAAGCCCTGCTGCCCGAGGGCGAGCGCAAGAAGCTCGACGCGGCGTTCGAGGAGAGTGCGAAGGAGCTGCTCGCCGCCGGTGTCGAGGTGGGCTGGTCGAAGGAGGTGAAGACCGGCTTCAAGGTGGGCGCCAAGGAGGGCGGCTACTACATTTCGTTCGCCGACGCCGACATCGAAGCGCTGTTGGCAGAGTACCTGCGCGACAAGGTGTTCCAATTGTTGTTCAAGGCGTAAGGCATGTTTGCGACCCAATATTATTGTCTGGTAGCCTCCCTGAAGGAGTACGCGCTCGACGCCGACACCAAGGGCTTCGACGCCCGGGCCATCGTCTCCGGGATTCTGGAGGAGGTGAACCGCGGCGACGCCCGCGAGGTGCGGCTCCTGTACGGCTACTACGACTGTGAGAATATCGCCGCCCTGCGTGCGGGGCGCTCGGCGCACAATCCGCTGGGCAACTTCACGCGCGAGGAGCTGGCGGAGGAGCTGAAAGCTCCGAAGCGGCTTCCCGAGGCGGTTGCCCGCGTGGTGAGGGCCTATGCCGATCCCGAGGGCGAGGACGCCGAGACGGTCGACACGTCGCGGCGTTTCGAGAAGGAGCTGTTCGGGGCCTACTACGCCGCCTGCGGGAAGGCCGGGAGCCGCTTCCTGCGCGAGTGGTCCGCTTTCGACCGGAACCTGCGCAACGTTTCGGCGGCCGTCACGGCGCGCGCCGCAGGTCGTGCGGTCGAGGAGGTCGTCGTGGGCGGCGGCGATGTCGCCGAGCAGTTGCAGCGCAGTTCTGCGGCCGATTTCGGGCTTCGGGGCGAACTTCCCTATATCGACGCGGTGATCGCGGCGGTGAACGACGAGGCCAACCTCGTGGAGAAGGAGCACAAGATCGACCTGATCCGCTGGAACGAAGCTGCGGAGCTGGCGACCTTCGACTATTTCGACGTCAACGCCATCCTTTCCTACCTGGTGCGGATCAACATCGTCGCCCGCTGGACGCTGCTCGACGCTGCGCGCGGCCGCGAGATGTTCGCCCGCCTGCTTGCCGAACTGGACGGCAAGGAGCTGATTAATAAGGAATAAACAATAAAAACATACAATGAAAACTACAGGACGTGTAAACGGTATCATCTCCAACATCGTGATCGTCAAGGCTGACGGACCCGTGGGTCAGAACGAGATCTGCTATGTCTGGACGGGCGATACCAAAATGATGGCCGAGGTCATCAAGGTCATAGGCGACGCGGCCTATGTCCAGGTTTTTGACAGCACCCGCGGTCTGAAGATCGGCGACCGGGTCGAATTCGAGGGTCACATGCTCGAAGTCACGCTGGCTCCGGGCCTTTTGTCGCGCAACTACGACGGTCTTCAGAACGACCTCGAAAAGATGGACGGTCTGTTCATCGCCCGCGGTTCGATCACCGATCCGGTCGACTACGATGCCGAGTGGGAATTTTCGCCGCTGGCCAAGGCCGGCGACAAGGTCACGGCGGCGTCGTGGCTGGGCGAGGTGAAGGAGCAGTGGGTGATGCACAAGATCATGGTTCCCTTCACGATGACGGACAGCTATACGGTCAAGAGCGTCGCCGAGGCGGGCAAATACAAGATCACCGACACGATGGCAGTCCTGACCGACGCCGAAGGCCGCGACCACGAGGTGACGATGGTGCAAAAATGGCCCGTGAAGCAGGCCGTGCGCTGCTATACGGAGAAACCCCGCCCGTCGCGCATCATGGAGACCGGCGTGCGTCCGATCGACACCTTCAACCCGATGGCCGAGGGTGGTACGGGCTTTATCCCGGGGCCTTTCGGCGCGGGCAAGACCGTGCTCCAGCACGCCATTTCGAAGCAGGCCGACGCCGACGTGATCATCATGGTGGCGTGCGGCGAGCGCGCCAACGAGGTGGTCGAAATCTTCAAGGAGTTCCCCGAGCTGATCGACCCGCATACGGGCCATACGCTCATGGAGCGCACGATCATCATCTGCAACACGTCGAACATGCCTGTTGCCGCGCGTGAGGCGTCGGTCTATACGGGTATGACCATCGGCGAATACTACCGCTCGATGGGCCTCAAGGTGCTCGTGATGGCCGACTCGACGTCGCGCTGGGCGCAGGCGCTGCGCGAGATGTCGAACCGTCTGGAGGAGCTTCCCGGTCAGGACGCCTTCCCGATGGACCTTTCGGCGATCATCTCGAACTTCTACTCGCGTGCGGGACTGGTGAAACTCGTCGGCGGCCAGACCGGATCGGTGACGTTCCTCGGCACGGTGTCGCCTGCGGGCGGTAACCTCAAGGAGCCGGTGACCGAATCGACGAAGAAGGCCGCGCGTTGTTTCTACGCCCTTTCGCAGGGCCGCGCCGACTCGAAGCGCTATCCGGCCATCGACCCGCTGGAGTCCTACTCGAAATACCTCGAATACCCCGAAATCCGCGAATACCTCGACGAGCACATCGAGAAGGACTGGGTGGACCTGGTCTACGCGGGCAAGACCATCGTGCAGCGCGGCAAGGAGGCCAACGACCAGATCAACATTCTGGGCGACGACGGCGTGCCGGTGGAGTACCACGAACGGTTCTGGAAATCGGAGCTGATCGACTTCGTCATCCTGCAACAGGACGCCTTCGATGACATCGACGCCAACTGCCCGATGGAACGCCAGCAGATGATGTACAAGATGGTGTTGGGCATCTGCAACCAGGAATTTGCGTTCGCCGATTTCGAGGCCTGCTCGCAGTTCTTCAAGGGGCTGATCAACCTCTTCCGCCAGATGAACTATTCGGAGTGGAAGTCGGAGAAGTTCGAGGGTTACCGGAAGCAGATCGAGCAGTATGTGAGTGAACAATCCAAATAAGCGGGAGAAATTATGACAACACGAGCATTTCAGAAGATATATACCAAGATTGACAACATCACCAAGGCTACCGTGACGCTCCGCGCCACGGGCGTCGGCAACGACGAACTGGCCACCGTCGGCGGCAAGCTGGCGCAGGTGGTGAAGATTATGGGCGAGAACGTCACGTTGCAGATTTTCGCCGGAACCGAGGGCCTGTCCACCGACTCCGAGGTCGTCTTCCACGGCGAGCCTCCCAAGCTGCGCGTTTCGGACAACCTCGCGGGGCGTTTCTTCAACGCCTACGGCGAACCGCTCGAGGGCGGCGAGATCATCGAGGGCGAGGCCCGCGAGATCGGCGGTCCGACGGTGAATCCCTTCCGGCGCATCCAGCCTTCGGAGCTGATTGCCACGGGCATCGCCGGCATCGACCTGAACAATACGATCGTGACGGGGCAGAAGATCCCCTTCTTCGCCGACCCCGACCAGCCCTACAACGCCGTGATGGCCAACGTGGCCCTGCGCGCCAAGGCCGACAAGATCATCCTGGGCGGCATGGGCCTTACGAACGACGACTTTCTGTACTTCAAGTCGGTCTTCGAGAACGCCGGCGCGCTCGACCGCATCGTGTCGTTCGTCAACACGACCGAGAATCCGCCCGTGGAGCGTCTGCTCGTTCCCGACATGGCGCTTACCGCCGCCGAGTACTTCGCCGTCGACAAGGGCGAGAAGGTGCTGGTGCTGCTCACGGACATGACCTTGTACGCCGATGCCCTGGCCATCGTGTCGAACCGCATGGACCAGATTCCGTCGAAGGACTCGATGCCCGGTTCGCTGTATTCGGACCTTGCGAAGATCTACGAAAAGGCCGTGCAGCTGCCCAACGGCGGTTCGATCACGATCATCGCCGTGACGACGCTTTCGGGCGGCGACATCACGCACGCCATCCCCGACAATACGGGTTACATCACCGAGGGCCAGTTGTTCCTGCGCAACGACTCCGACACGGGCAAGGTGATCGTCGACCCGTTCCGTTCGCTGTCGCGTCTGAAACAGCTCGTCATCGGCAAGAAGACCCGCGAGGACCATCCGCAGGTGATGAACGCCTGCGTGCGCCTCTACGCCGATGCGGCCAACGCCAAGACCAAGCTGGAGAACGGCTTCGACCTCTCGGACTACGACGAGCGCACCCTGAAGTTCGCCTTCGACTACTCGGAGAAACTGCTGGCTATTGATATCAATATCGAGATCAACCAGATGCTCGACACCGCATGGGGGCTTTTCGCCAAGTACTTCACCCGGGAGGAGGTCGCCATCAAGGAGGAACTTATCCAAAAATACTGGAAGGAGGCGTAACGCGCAATGGCAATCAAATTCCAATATAACAAGACCTCGCTGGGCGAACTCGGCAAACAGCTGAAAATGCGCCAGAAGGCCCTCCCTACGATCAAAAGTAAGGAGTCGGCCCTGCGCTCCGAAGTGAAGAAGGCGAAGGACTCCGCAAGCGACTACCGTCGTCGGCTCGACGCTCTGAAGGCCGAGTACGACTACATGGTGTCGCTCTGGGGAGAGTTTGATTGTGATCTCCTGCGCATTGCCGACGTCGATTTGTCGGTCCAGAAAATCGCGGGTGTGCGCACACCCGTCCTGCAGGAAGTGAAATTCGAGGAGAAACCCTACGATCTGTTCTCCTCGCCGGTGTGGTTCGCCGACGGAGTCGGCATCCTCAAGCGCATGGCGCAGCTGGGGATCGAGCTCGAGGTCTACAACCGGAAGATGGAACTGCTGGACCATGCGCGCCGCAAAACCACTCAAAAGGTGAACTTGTACGAAAAGGTTCAGATACCCGGGTACGAGGACGCCATACGTAAGATCAAACGCTTCATGGAGGACGAGGAGAACCTCTCCAAGTCGGCCCAGAAGATCGTGAAAACCAAGCAGCAGGCCGCCGGGGAGGGCGCGATGTTATGATAGCCAGAATGTCAAAATACAACTTTGTGCTCTTTGCGGCGCAGAGTGAGGATTTCGTCGAGAAGCTGCGCGGCCTCGGGCTGGTGGACATCACCACCGCGGGTTGGGAACCCTCCGAGGAGGACCGCCAGCTGCTGCTGGACATCGAGAGCCTTGCGAAGGCCGCGGAGTTCCTGAAGAACTTCCGCGCCGGGGAGCGCTGCGACGCTGCCGCCGCGCCGTTCGCTTCGGGCGAGGAGGCCTATGCGCATTACGCCGCCGTGCACCGCGAGGCCGCGACGCTCAACGCCGAGATCGGGCGGCTGGAAAAAGCGGCCGAGGAGCTGCGTCCCTGGGGGGCGTTCGACGTGGAGGCGACGCGGAAACTCGCCGCCCGGGGCATTGTCCTGCGCTATTTCTTCACCCAGCGCAACACCTTCGACAAGCAGTTGGCCGAGTGGTCGGAGCGCTATACGGTTTCGGAGGTCAGCCGCACCGATGCCATGGTGTGGTTCGTCGTCGTGGCCAAGCCCGGCGAGGAGGTTACGCTCGACGCGCAGGAGATGAAGACCCCGACGATGGACATTCGCGAGGCGGAGCGCCGCATCGCCGAAGCCGAAGGGAAACTCCGGACCCTCGACGCTGAATTTTCGCGTGCGGCCGCTTCGGAGGCCCTGCTCGCACAGCACGCCTGCTCGCTGAAGGAGCGTTTGCAGGGCGTGCGGGTGAAGGCTACGGCGCAGGAGGCCGCCGACGGTACGCTGGTCGTCATGGAGGGCTGGGCCGAGAAGGAGACTTCCGGTCGGGTCGACGCCCTTTTGGAGGAGTACCCCAACGTGGTCTTCCTCAAATCGGACCCCACGCCCGAGGACGAAACGCCCGTGAAGCTCAAGAACCGTTGGTTCGCGCATGTCTTCGAACTGGTGGGCGACATGTACGCCCGCCCGAAATACGGGACGATGGACCTCACACCCTTCTTCGCTCCGTTCTACATGCTCTTTTTCGGCATCTGTCTCAACGACGCCGGCTACGGACTGATCCTGACCCTGATGGGGTGGTGGATGCTCGCCAGGAACCGAAAGCCCGGCATGATGCGTCAGGCGGCGTGGTTCGCCACGCTGTGCGGCGTGTCGACCGTCGCGTTCGGACTGCTGTGCGGCTCGTTCTTCGGCATCAACATGAACACGTGGTTCCCCTCGGTGAAATTCCTCGATTTCCAGGGACAGTTCTTCTCCATCGCGCTGGTTATCGGCGTGGTGCAGATTCTTTTCGGCATGCTGCTCAACATCTGGATGACCGTTCGCTGTTTCGGTTTCGGCCGTGCGCTGGGACTGCTGGGGTGGTTCATCATCCTCGTCTCGTGCTGTCTGGCCATGGGCCTTCCGATGGCGGGTCTCGCCATTCCGGGCTTTACGGCCGGATCGGTGGCCTTCTATGCGGCGCTGGGCGTCGGCGGCGTGCTGATGCTGCTTCTGAACAATCCGAAGCGCAATCCGCTCATCAACCTCGGCGCGGGTTTGTGGGACCTTTACAACAACCTCACGGGACTGTTGAGCGACGTGCTGTCCTATATCCGTCTGTTCGCCATCGGGCTTTCGGGCGGTGTGCTGGCGCTGGTGTTCAACACGCTGGCGTCGGGATTCGTGCCCGAAGGCGCGAACATCGTGGTCCGGCTGCTGATTATGATTCCGATTCTGCTGATCGGTCACGGCATCAACCTTTTCATGTCGACCATCTCGTCGTTCGTGCACCCGCTGCGTCTGACGTTCGTCGAGTTTTTCAAGAACGCCGGTTTCGAAATGGCCCCGCGCAATTTCGACCCGATTCGTAAAATGAACGATACTAACGAATAATAACAATTAAAAAAACTCAAAACATTATGGAAACAACAGCATTGGTATTGGCTTACGTCGGCGTAGCGCTGATGGTGGGTCTGGCAGGTGTCGCTTCGTCGATCGGTACCGCAATTACGGGTCAGGCCGCAGTAGGGGCCATGAAGAAGAACGGCGGCGCTTTCGGCAGCTACATGATTCTTTCGGCGCTTCCCGGTTCGCAGGGTCTCTACGGTTTCGTCTGCTTCTTCCTGGTGCAGAAGGGTCTGACGGACCCGACGATGGTGCAGGGCGCGGCTATCTTCGGCGCCGGTCTGCTGGTCGGTCTGGTGAACATCGCCGCTTCGATCTATCAGGCAAAGGTCTGCGCCAACGGTATCGCCGCTATCGGCAACGGTCACGACGTGATGGGTAAGACGCTGATCCTCGCGGCTTTCCCCGAGCTGTACGCCATCCTGACGGTGGCCGCCACCTACCTGATCGCAACGCTCGACGGCGTGAATCTCTTCTGACGGGGCGGAACGCCCGTCACCGGAAAGGGAGACCCTGCGGGGCCTCCCTTTTTCGTTGCCGTCCTGCGGTCGGGGCGCTCTCCGAATACGAAGGAACGGTTGTCGTGGGACACCACGACAACCGTTCCTTCGGGGGATATGGGTATTACGGCCGAACCGGCGCTCGTTCCGTGACTACCGTCCTTTGCGGCGCGACGAGGTGCGCACCTTCGGGCCTTTGCCGCGGGGCTCTTCCGTACGGCGCGCCGCGGCCCCGGGCAGCAGCAATTCGAAGTCTAACTGGCGTTTCTGCAGGTCGGCGCGCTTCACGCGGATGCGTACCGGGCTGCCCAGCGTCATGCGGATGCCCGTCGAGCGGCCGATGATTTCGTAAAGCTGCTCGTCGAAGGTGAAGAAGTCGCCCTCGATGTCGCGCAGGAACGACATGCCCTCGATGTGGGTTTCGTCCAGCTCGACGTAGACGCCCCATTCGGTGAGTCCCGAGATGTGTCCCTCGAACACCTCGCCGATGTGCTCTTTCATAAATTCGACCATCTTGTATTTGATCGACGCGCGTTCCGCCTCGGCGGCCACGACCTCGCGGTCCGAAGCGCGTGCGCAGAGGTCTTCCAGTTCCGTTTTGTCGGCCGGCTTGCCGCCCGCGAGGTAATGCGCCAGCAGACGGTGGACCATCATGTCGGGGTAGCGGCGGATCGGCGACGTGAAGTGCGTGTAGTAGGGGAACGCCAGACCGTAGTGTCCGATGTTGTCGGTCGTGTAATAGGCTTTGGCCATCGAGCGCACGGCCATCGTCGCCACGGCGTTTTCCTCCGTGGTTCCCTTTATCTGTTTGAAGAGCTTGTTCAGTTCCTTGGCCACGGCGCGGCCCTTCGTAGCCTTGAAGATGTGCCCGAAGCGGAGGATGAACTGCCGGAAGCGGTCGAGTTTCTCCTCGCTCGGGGTGTCGTGCACGCGGTAGACCATCGTGCGCTCCGCCGAGCGGCCGCTCTCGGTCCTGCGTTTGCCGCAGAACTCCGCCACGCGGCGGTTGGCCAGCAGCATGAACTCCTCGATCATCTGGTTCGACTCCTTCTGCTCCTTGAAGTAAACGCCTAACGGTTTGCCGTTCTCGTCGAGGCGGAATTTCACCTCTTCGCGGTCGAACGAGATCGCGCCGTTCCTGAAGCGCTCCTTGCGCAGCGCCTGCGCCAGCCGGTTGAGCGTCAGCACCTCCTCGGCGTAGTCGCCGCGTCCCGTTTCGATGATCTCCTGCGCCTCGGCGTAGGTGAAACGGCGGTCGGAGTGGATCACCGTGCGTCCGAACCACTCTTCGAGGATGTCGAGGTTTTCGTTGAGCGTGAACACCGCCGAGAAGCAGAGGCTCGTCTCGTGGGGGCGCAGCGAACACAGCTCGTTCGAAAGCCGTTCAGGAAGCATCGGCACGGTGCGGTCCACCAGATAGACCGACGTGCCGCGCTCCACGGCCTCGTCGTCGATCACCGAGTGGGGCCGCACGTAATGGGTCACGTCGGCGATGTGCACGCCCACTTCCCAGACGCCGTCCTTTATTTTGCGCACCGACAGCGCGTCGTCGAAGTCCTTGGCGTCCGCAGGGTCGACCGTGAAGGTCGTGACACCCCGGAAGTCGCGCCGCTGGGCGATCTCTTTGGCCGTGACGCGGGCGTCGATGGCCTGGGCGGCCTCCTCGATTTCGGGTTCGAAGCGGTAGGGAAGCTCGTATTCCGCCAGGATCGAGTGCATCTCCGTGTCGTTGTTGCCCGCCATGCCCAGCCGCTCGACCAGTTCGCCCACGGGGCTTTTGCTGCCCGGGAGCCAGTCGGCGATGCGCACCACGACCTTCTCGCCGTCGCGCACGTCGGGATAGGTGCGCTTCGAGAGATAAATGTCCATCGGCATGCGGCGCGAGTCGGCCCGTACGAAAATCTGGTGTGCCCCGACTTCGGCCACGCCCACGTAGGGCTTGCGGTTGCGTTCGATGATCCGCGTGATCTCGCCCTCCAGCTGTCCGTTGCGGCCGCGGTGCATCACCACGACCTCGACGCGGTCGCCGTTCAGGGCGTTCGCGGCATTGCGCTGGTTGACGAAGATGTCGCTCTCCTGCCCTTCGACCTTCACATAGACCGAACCCGAGGGGGCCATGTCGGCCACGCCCTCGTAGTGGGGCAGGTGGGTCTGCATCAGACGGTATTTTTCGCGTGCGCACTCCTCGACGACTCCCTCTTCGAAGAGGCGTCCGAGGATTTCTAACGTTTCGCGGCGGCCCTCTTTCGTGGCGCCTCCGGAAGCCGAAGCCAGGTGCTTCAGCGAGAACTTATTGTTGGGGAATTCCCGGAACATGCTCAATATGATCGAGGTGCGGTCCGTCTTCCGTGCTCCGTTTTCGGAGCGTTGTTTCTGTTTTTTCATCATTTCTTAAAAATTTGCAGGGCTTCGGTCCTCCGTCGGATTTCCGTTGTGCCCGTTTTGCCGCTGTCGCGGCCGGCCTGTGTGCGTTTTGCGGAACCGGGCGTTATTTTTCCAGGAGTTGCAGGGCCAGTTTCCGCATGTAGGCGATGCCCACGCCGATAGCCGCTTCGTCGGGGAAGAATGTCGCCGTGTGCGGGCGTCCGGCCGCGGCGCCCACGCCCAGCCGGTAGAACAGCGACGGGTATTGCTTGCAGTAGAACCCGAAATCCTCGGCCGTGGTGCGCAGGGGCAGCATCTCGACCTTCAGCTTCTCGGCTTTGGCCAGGGCCGTGGCCTGCTTCACGAGGATCTCGTCGTTGACGACGCACGGATAGCCGCGGCCGATCGTCACTTCGGTCTTCACGCCGTGCCGGGCGTCGATGTCCGCGGCGATGATCTCGATGCGGCGGTGGATGATGCCGCGCTCGCGTTCGTCGAACGTGCGCAGCGTTCCCTCCATGTAGATCTCGTCGGGCACGATGTTCGTCGCGCCCCCGGCCTCCACGCGGCCGATCGAGAGCACGCACTCCTCGCCGTTGAGCGCGATGAGGCGCGTCAGCAGTTCGGCGCCGGCCGCCACGGGGTCTTTGAGCTGCTTGCGCATGGCGCCGTGCCCGCCCGTGCCGCGGACGCGGAAGCGCAGTTCGTCGCTTGCCGCCATGTACTTTCCGGCCCGGAATCCGAGGGTCCCGACCTCCAGCTGCGGTTCGACGTGTTCGCCGACGACGGCCCGCACGTCGTAGCCCTCGAACGGCTTTTCGGCCAGCACCAGCGAGGCTCCGCCCGGGTTGCACTCCTCGCCCGGCTGGAACAGCCCGAAGAGCGTGCCCCGGAAATCGGGCGCCTCGGCGAAGGTTTTCAGCACGCCGAACAGCACCGCGGCGTGCATGTCGTGGCCGCAGGCGTGCATCACGCCCTCGTTCTGCGATCTCCACTCGCAGTCGTTCCGCTCCGTGACGGGCAGGGCGTCGATGTCGGCGCGCAGCACCGCGGCGCGCCGGTCGCCTTCGGGGGTCTTGCGGCCCTTGATGCGGGCCACGACGCCCGTCGATGCGATCCGGCGGTGTTCGATGCCCAGTTCGTCGAGCTGCTGTTCGATGAACGCCGCCGTGTCGTGTTCCTTGAACGACAGTTCGGGGTGCGCATGCAGGCGGCGGCGGAATTCGACAGGTTCCATTGATTCTCTGTTTTATCGGTTTGGGTCAGAAAACCGCCTTGACGATTTTCTGTATGTTCGTCGTGCGGCTCATCGTGTAGTAGTGCAGCACGGGCACGCCTGCGGCCATCAGTTCGCGGCTTTGGGCGATGGCCCACTCGGTTCCCACTTCGCGCACGCCGTCGGGATGCGCCTTGACTTCGCGCACGAGTTCCTCGGGCAGCTTCACGCCGAACGTTTCGGGCAGTATTTCCAGGTGGCGCAGCGTCGAGAGGGGCTTGATGCCGGGGATGATCGGCACGGTGATCCCCGCTTCGCGGCAGCGGCGCACGAAGTCGAAGTATTTGGCATTGTCGAAGAACATCTGCGTGATGACATATTCCGCCCCGGCGTCGACCTTGTCGCGCAGGCGGGCGATGTCCGAGGTGATGTCGCGCGCCTCGGCGTGCACCTCGGGATAGCCCGCCACGCCGATCGAGAATTTCGAGTGGTGGCACTCCTCGACCTCGCCGTCGATGAATTTTCCGCGGTTCATGTCGGCGATCTGCCGCACGAGGTCCACGGCGTGGGCGTGGCCCTGCGGATGGGGCATGAAACGCTTTTCGTTCTGCGACTTGTCTCCGCGCAGCGCCAGCACGTTGTGCAGGCCCAGGAAGTCCATGTCGATCAGCGTGTCCTCGATGTCGTATTTCGACAGTCCGCCGCAGATCAGATGCGGGACCACCTCCACGCCGTAGCGGTTCTGGATGGCCGCCGAGATGCCCACCGTCCCGGGGCGGCGGCGCACGACGTGCCATTCGACGCTGCCGTCCTCGCGCTCGGTCTCCTTGATTCCCTCGCGGTGGAAGGTGATGTTGACGTAAGCCGGGTCGAGGGCCATCAGCGGCTCCACGGCGGCGAATATCTTCTGCATGCCGTCGCCCTTGAGCGGCGGGAGCAGTTCGAACGCGAAGCGGGTGCGCCCGGAGGCGATCGCTTCGTTGATGATCTCTACGACGTTCATACGTTGTTCGGTATAATCTTTTTTACGGTTTCGGCCTCCATTCCGCGGCGGCGTGCGTAGTCGAGCAGCTGTTCGGCGCCGATGGTCCCGACCGAAAAGTAGTCGGCGTCGGAGAACATCAGTCCGCACAGCGCCTCCCCGGGGTCGATCATCCAGTTTTCGGTCAGCCGCATTCCGGTCGTCACCTCGACCGCGAGCAGGTCGAAGACCTCGCGTTTGAGCGAATGGTCGGGCGAGGCCGGGTAGCCGAAGGCCATGCGGCGGCCGCGGTACTGGCCGCGGACTGCCTGCTCGGGGGTGGGCGGCGTGCCTGTTTCGTAGCCCCACATCTCGCGCCGCATGAAGGCGTGCACGGCCTCGGCGAAGGCTTCCGTGAGGCGGTCGGCCAGCAGTTTGGCCATGATGGCCGAATAGTCGTCGCCCCCGGCGCGGAACTTTTCCGCCAGCTCCTTCAGCCCGATGCCGGCCGTCAGGGCGAAACAGCCGATCCAGTCGCCGTCCGGTGCGATGAAGTCCGCCAGCGACAGGTTCTCCTCGCCGCGCGTCTGGTTGCGCAGCATCGGGAGGCGTTTTTCGCGCCCTTTCGCGTCCGTCACCAGAATGTCGTCGCCCTCGGAGCGTGCCGGGAAGATGCCCGCGACCCCTTGCAGCGTCAGCAGCCGCTCGTCGCGGATGCGGGCCAGCAGGGCCTGGGCGTCGGCGAAGACCTTGCGCGCCTCGGCGCCCTTTTCGGGGTGGTCGAGAATCTCGGGGTAACGCCCCTTGAGTCCCCACGCCGCGAAGAAGAAACTCCAGTCGATGTACGGTTCGGCGTCGGCCACGTCGAAGTCGGGGAAGACCATGCGCCCCGTGTGGAGCGGCACGACGGGTTCGTGCTGCGCCGCGCCGCGCCGCGCCGCGCGCGCTTCGGCGATCGGAATGAGGTCGCGCTCCCGCAGCCGGCGGGCGTACTCCTCGCGCAGGGCCTGCTGGTCGGCTTTCACCTTGTCGGCGTAAAGGTCGCCGTCGGGGCCGAGCAGCTGCGCCAGTATCTGGCTGTTGCGGCTGGCGTTCGCGGAGTGGACCGCCACGCCCGAATAAACCGGGGCGATCTTCACCGCCGTGTGGAGGTCCGAGGTCGTCGCGCCGCCGATGATGACCGGAATGCGCAGCCCCCGCCGTTCCAGCTCCTCGCAGACGCGGGCCATTTCGTCGAGCGACGGGGTGATCAGCCCGCTCAGGCAGATGCACTGCGCGCCCCACGCCACCGCCTCCTCGACGATGCGTTCCGGCTCGACCATCACGCCCAGGTCCCGGATTTCGTAACCGTTGCAGGCCATCACGACCGCCACGATGTTCTTGCCGATGTCGTGCACGTCGCCTTTCACGGTGGCGATCAGCACTTTCCCCGAATTATGCGCATTCGCGGCCGACCCCTGTTCGATATAGGGCGTCAGCGCCGCCACCGCGCGTTTCATCACGCGGGCGGTCTTCACCACTTGCGGCAGGAACATCTTGCCCTCGCCGAACAGCGTGCCGACCTGCTCCATGGCAGGCATCAGCAGCGTGTCGATCACGGCCATCGGGCTTCCCAGCGCCTCGTAACCCTCCAGCGCATCCTGCTCCACGTAGTCGGCCACGCCCTTGAGCATCGCATGGGCGATACGCTCTCCGAGCGTCCCCGCACGCCATGCGTCGGGGGCCTGCGGCTGCGCCTGGGCCGTCTGCTGCACCCCGTGGGCATACTCCGCGAGCCGCTCCGCGGCGTCGGCCCGGCGGCAGAGGATCACGTCCTCGACGCGGCAGAGCAGTTCGGGTTCGATCTGGCTGTACACTTTGAGCATCTGCGGGTTGACGATGCCCATGTCCATTCCGGCCCGGATGGCGTGGTAGAGGAACGCCGAGTGCATCGCCTCGCGCACCGTGTTGTTGCCGCGGAAGGCGAACGAAAGGTTCGACACGCCGCCCGAGACCTTCGCATGGGGAAGGTGCTCCTTGATCCAGCGCGTCGCGTCGATGAACGCCTTGGCGTAACCGTCGTGCTCCGCAATGCCCGTTGCGATGGCCAGCACGTTGGGGTCGAAAATGATGTCTTCGGGCGGAAATCCGTTGTCCGTCAATAGCTTGTAGGCTCTCTCCGCAACCTCTGCTTTACGTTCGAAGGTGTCGGCCTGGCCCCGCTCGTCGAAGAGCATCACCACGGCCGAAGCGCCGAAGCGGTGGATCTCCGCGGCCCGGCGCAGGAATTCCGCTTCGCCCTCCTTGAGCGAGATGGAGTTGACCACCGACTTACCCTGCGTCACTTCAAGTCCCGCTTGAAGTACCTCCCATTTCGACGAGTCGATCATCACCGGCACGCGGGCGATCTCCGGCTCCGAGGCCATCAGGTTGAGGAACGTGCGCATCGCCGCCGGACCGTCGATCAGCCCGTCGTCCATGCAGACGTCGACGATCTGCGCCCCGGCGTCGACCTGTGCGCGGGCCACCGAGAGCGCCTCTTCGTAGTTGGCTTCGCGGATCAGCCTTGCGAAACGGGCCGATCCGGCGACGTTCGTGCGTTCGCCGACGTTGATGAAGTTGGCTTCGGGGACGATCCGCAGCGGCTCCAGACCGCTCAAGGTCGTGATGTGTTTCGGCGCGGGAACGGGCCGCGGGGCGTAGTCTCCGGATATTTTCGACAATTCGAATATGTGGGCGGGCGTCGTGCCGCAGCAGCCGCCCACGATGTTCACCAGTCCGCGACGCATATACTCGCCGACATCCCCGGCGAACATTTCGGGCGTCTCGTCGTAACCGCCCATCACGTTGGGAAGCCCTGCGTTCGGGTGCGCCGAGATGCGCGTTCCGGCCACTGCCGCCAGCCGTTCGAGGTAGGGCAGCAGCTGCTTGGCCCCGTAGGCGCAATTCAGCCCGACCGACAGCAGGTTCGCGTGCGACACCGAGACGGCGAAGGCCTCGACGGTCTGCCCCGAGAGGGTGCGGCCGCTGGCGTCGGCGAGCGTTCCGGAGACCATTACGGGGATCGCGCGGCCCAGCCGCTCGCAGAGCGTGTCGATGGCCCAGAGGGCCGCCTTGGCGTTGAGCGTGTCGAAAACGGTCTCCACCAGCAGGATGTCCGCCCCGCCGTCCACCAGTCCCCGCACCTGATCCGTATATGCTTCGACCAGTTGTGCGAAGGTCACCTCGCGGGCCGCGGGATTCTGTACGTCGGCCGACATCGAGGCCGTGCGGTTCGTGGGACCCACCGATCCCGCCACGAAACGCGGCTTCTGCGGGTTGCGGGCCGTGAACTCGTCGGCCGCGCTGCGTGCGATTCCGGCTGCGGCCTTCGAAATCTCGTAAGCGCACTCTTCGAGCCGGTAGTCGGCCAGCGACACGGCGTTGGCGTTGAACGAGTCGGTTTCGATGATGTCGGCTCCCGCCCGCAGGTATTTTTCGTGAATCTCGCGCACCACGTCCGGGCGGGTCAGCGCGAGCAGGTCGTTGCAGCCCTTGAGCTGCACCGGCCAGCCGGCGAACCGCCGGCCGCGGTAGTCCTCCTCTTGCAGTCCGTAGCCCTGCACCATCGTGCCGAAGCCTCCGTCGAGCAGCAGGATGCGGCGCTCCAGTTGGTCGTATAGCGTTGTCGTCATTTATTTTTCGGTAATTTCTATTTCGTAGAGTTTCGGCCAGTTTTTGCCCGTCACGAAGATGCGGTCCCCCTCGGCGTCATAGGCAATGCCGTTCAGCACGTCGGTCGTCGCGGTCATTTCCGTTTCGGGCAGCAGCCCCGCGAGGTCGACGACGCCCTCGACGACGCCCGTCGCGGGGTCGATGACGACGATCTGGTCGGTGGTGTAGACGTTGGCCCATATTTTGCCGCCGATCCACTCCAGTTCGTTGAGGTATTCGACCGGCGCGCCCTTGTAGGTCACCGTCACGCGCTTTTCGCGGCGGAACGTCGCGGGATCGACCGTGTGGATCGTGGCCGTGCCGTCCGACATGTAGAGCTTCTCGCCGTCGGTCGTGAGGCCCCAGCCTTCGCCCGGATAGCGGAAGTCGCGGATCTTTTGCAGTTTCCCGTTCTCCAGCGAATATACGTGCGCGGTGTTGGACTGCCAGGTCAGCTGGTAGAGCTTTCCGCCGAGCAGGGTGATTCCTTCGCCGAACTCCGAACGGGGCAGGCGCGCCATGACCTCGGTTTTCCCCGTCGCGAGGTCGGTCTTCCGAACGACCGATTCGCCGTGCTGGCCCGTGCCTTCCCACATCGTCCCGTCGACGTATTGCAGCCCCTGGGTGTAGGCGCCGGTCGAGTGGGGGTAGGTCGCCGCGATGCGGTAGGTGTACGTTTTCGGCTCGGCCTGCACGGCCGCCGCGGCCTGCGTCTTTGCGCCGGGGCGTTTGGCGCGCGCCGCCGGACCGCCGCATGCGCCCAGCAGCAGGATGGAAAACAGGAATATCGGGGTCGTTTTCATTGTTTCGGAACAAAATAGCTCACAAAGATACGAAAAAGTCGGATGGGATCAAAACGGAATTGCGTGCGGTTCGGTAAAACCTTTCGGCTGGCAAAAGGGGCGTTGCGACTCCAAAGGCTGCGGAAAAGCCGGATGGGATCAAAACGGAATTGCGCACGGCTCGGTAGAACCTTCCCCGGCAAGCGGGGGCGTTGCGGCCCCAAAGGTACGAAAAACAAACCGTATATCATAATTTGACCGTATTATTACGGGTAATGTCTTGCCGGAAATGGAATAATTTCGTATCTTTGCCTCCCGATTCTGAACGGAAATACGAAGAATAACAAATATAATTCATTCATTATGAACATTGTAAGAGAACAACGCGGCGAGAATAACTCGCTGATCCGCGTGACTGTCGGCGAGGCGGATTACGGGCAGGAGGTCGAAAAGTCCCTGCGCGAGTACAAGCGCAAGGCCAACATCCCCGGATTCCGTCCGGGCATGGTCCCCATGGGCATCGTCAAGAAGATGTACGGCAAGGGCGTCCTGGCCGAGCAGTCCTACCGTCAGGCTTCGAACGCCGTTTTCGAATATCTCCAGAAGGAGGGCATCGACTATCTGGGCGACGTGATTCCCGCGGAGGAGCAGGGCGACTTCGATTTCGACAACGCCACCGAGTTCGAATTCGTGTTCGAGATCGGCGAGGCTCCCGAGATCAAGCTGGAGCTTTCCGACAAGGATAAGCTGACCTACAACAAGATCAAGGTCGACAAGAAGATGCACGACGACTACCGTTCGAACTACCTGCGCCGTTTCGGCCGCCTGGTGGACGCCGAGAAGGTGACTTCGGACGAGGCGCTGTCGGTGACGCTCGACAACGGCGAGATGAACGTTGCGGACGCTTACGTGGGTCTGATCTCGATGGACGAGGCCGACCGCAAGCCTTTCATCGGCAAGAAGGTCGGCGACAAGATGAAGGTGAATATCAACGAACTCTATAAAAATCCCGCCCAGCGCGCCGCCTGCCTGCAGGTCAAGGAGAACGAACTGGAGGGCGTCAACCCCGAATTCGAACTGGAGATCACCAAAATCCGCAAGTTCGCCGAGCCGGAGCTGAACGAGGAGTTCTTCAAGATGGCTTTCCCGCAGGGCGGCGTCACGGACGAAGCCGGGCTGGACAAGTTCATCGACGCGCAGATCGAGGCCGAGCTGCGCCGCGAGAGCGACTACCTCTTCACGTTGCAGGTGCGCGACTATCTCGTGAAGAAGGCCGACCTGAAGATGCCCGCGGCGTTCCTCAAGCGTTGGCTCTACACGATCAACGAGGGCAAGTTCTCGATGGAGGACATCGAGAAGGATTTCGACCAGTTCCTGAAGATGTTCACCTGGAACTACCTCCAGAAGCACTTCATCAAGACCGACGGCATCTCCGTTTCGAAGGAGGAGGCGCTCTCCGAAGCCAAGGCGCTGGCCGCCTCGCAGTTTGCACAGTACGGCATGCCCTCGGCGCCGGACGACATGCTGGAGGGTTACGCCGAGAAGATTCTCGCCGACAAGGATCAGGGCCAGAAGATTTACGAGAAGCTCTATGAGGTGAAGGTCGTCGAGGATGTCAAATCGAAGGTCAAGGTAACTGAAAAAGCCGTATCTGCGGACGATTTCGCTAAATTGGCGAAGGAACTTTAAGTTTCGCGGAATTTTATCTATCTTTGGACTTTGCAGGCGTGATGTTTGCAAAGTCCTTTGTGCTTTAAGAACGCGCTTTTAGGGGCGGCTGTGGGTTTTCACGCTTTCCATCCGGTTCTGCGCTCCCGTCCGCCCGCCTGGGAGGCGGCTTTCGGGAGCGACGGGGGCCGGATCGCTTGCGGCGGTTTTCGCGCCCGCTTTAAGAAGCGGGTTTCGGGGGCGATGGGGAATCCGGAATGCTTCCGGCGGCTTGTGCGCTCCCGTCCGGCAGAAGGCAGAATATGAAGAGTAAATAAATACGACTATGTCAGAATTTGAAAAATACGCACGGAACCACTGCGGGATCAGTTCGCTGAAACTGCACGATTTCCAGTCGGTAAGCGCGGCCTACGTGTCGCCTACGATCATCGAGGAGCGTCAGCTGAACATCGCCACGATGGACGTTTTCTCGCGCCTGATGATGGACCGCATCATCTTCCTCGGCGCGCCGATCTACGACGACGCGGCCAATATCATCCAGGCCCAGCTGCTGTTCCTCGAATCGGTCGATCCCGAGAAGGACATTCAGATCTACATCAACTCGCCCGGCGGGTCGGTTTCGGCCGGACTGGGCATTTACGACACCATGCAGCTGGTGAACTCCGACGTGGCGACCATCTGCACGGGGCTTGCCGCCTCGATGGGCGCCGTGCTGCTCACGGCGGGCGCCAAGGGCAAGCGTTCGGCGCTCCCGCATTCGCGGGTGATGATTCACCAGCCGCTGGGCGGCGCGCAGGGTCAGGCCTCGGACATCGAGATCACGGCGCGCGAGATTCTGAAAACCAAGCGCGAGCTGTACGAAATCCTCTCGGTCCACTCGGGCGTCCCGGTCAAGAAGATCGAGAAGGACGCCGACCGCGACTACTGGCTGTCGGCCCGCGAGGCGAAGGATTACGGACTGATCGACGAGGTGCTTTCCAAACGAGACAAGTAAACCGCATGGCACAGAATAAGAACAACAACAAGAACGGCGGCGACTGCTGCTCGTTCTGCGGCGCCAAGCGCACGGACGTGGAGATCATGTTCCAGGGTTCGGACGGCGCGAATATCTGTAACAAATGTATCGAGAACGGCTATAAGATCATCGTCGACAACGACATCGCCTCCGAACGGGGACGGCGTCCGGCGGCGGCTCCGCTCAAGATGGAGGAACTGCTCAAGCCGGCGCAGATCAAGGAGTTCCTCGACCAGTATGTCATCGGGCAGGATGCCGCCAAGCGGTATATGTCCGTGGCGGTCTACAACCACTACAAGCGGCTGCTGTACGCCCCGAAGGAGGACGAGGTCGAGATCGACAAGTCGAACATCGTGCTGGTCGGTCCGACGGGCACGGGCAAGACGCTGATGGCCCGCACGATCGCCAAGCTGCTGAAAGTGCCGTTCACGATCGTCGACGCGACCGTTCTGACCGAGGCGGGATATGTGGGCGAGGATGTCGAGAGCATCCTCTCGCGGCTGTTGCAGGTCGCCGACTACAACGTCGAGCAGGCCGAGCGCGGCATCGTCTTCATCGACGAGATCGACAAGATCGCGCGCAAGGGCGACAACCCCTCCATCACGCGCGACGTTTCGGGCGAGGGCGTGCAGCAGGCCCTGCTGAAAATCCTCGAAGGAACGGTGGTCAACGTGCCTCCCCAGGGCGGCCGCAAGCACCCCGAGCAGAAATTCATCCAGGTCGACACGCGCAACATCCTCTTCATCTGCGGCGGTGCGTTCGACGGCATCGAGAAGAAGATCGCCCAGCGGCTGAACACCCGCGCGATGGGTTACGGGCGGCTGAACGCAGATCCCATCGACCGCTCGAACCTGATGCAGTACGTCACGCCGCAGGACCTCAAGTCGTTCGGACTGATTCCCGAACTGGTGGGACGTCTCCCGGTGCTGACCTACATGCAGCCGCTGGAGCGCGCGGCCCTGCGTTCGATCCTCACCGAGCCGAAGAACGCCATCGTCAAGCAGTACAAGCGTCTGTTCGAACTCGACGGCGTGAAACTCGCCTTCGACGACGACGCGCTGGACTACATCGTCGACAAGGCCGTCGAGTTCAAGCTCGGCGCGCGCGGCCTGCGCTCGATCTGCGAGGCGATTATGATGGACACGATGTTCGACATCCCCTCGACCGATGCCCGAAAGTTCACCGTCACTTTGCCTTATGCAAAGAAAAAGATAGAAAAGGCAAATATTTTAGAACTTAAACAAGTCGGATAATTTCTTTTTGGCTATCTTTGCCGGGAATAAACAGCTAAAACGCATAAAATACTAACTCCATGTCTACAACGAATTCAAAACTTACGCGCGTTGCCGATAATATCCGCATCCTTTCGGCCGCGATGGTCGAGAAGGCCAAGTCGGGGCATCCCGGCGGCGCCATGGGCGGCGCGGATTTCATCACGGTGCTCTTCACCGAGTTCCTGCGTTACGACCCCGATAATATGGCGTATCCCTACCGCGACCGTTTCTTCCTCGATCCGGGCCACATGTCGCCGATGCTCTATGCGACGCTCTCGCTGGCCGGGCACTATTCGACCGAAGATCTGCAATCGCTGCGCCAGTGGGGCAGCGTGACGCCGGGGCACCCGGAGGTGGACGTGATGCGCGGCGTGGAGAATACGTCGGGACCGTTGGGACAGGGCCACGCCATGGCGCTGGGAGCCGCCATTGCGGAACGCTTCATGGCCGCCCGTTTCGGCGAGTGGATGGCGCACAAGACCTATGCCTATATTTCGGACGGCGCCGTCGAGGAGGAGATTTCGCAGGGCGTGGGCCGCATCGCCGGCCATCTGGGCCTGTCGAACTTCGTGATGTACTACGATTCGAACAACATTCAGCTCTCGACGAAGGTCGACGAGGTGATGACCGAGAACGTGGCCATGAAGTACGAGGCGTGGGGCTGGAACGTGCTGTCGATCGACGGGCACAACATCAATGAGATCCGCGAGGCGCTGGTCGCCGCCGAGAGCGAGACCGAGCGTCCGACGCTCATCATCGGCCATACCGTCATGGGCAAGGGCGCCAAAGGCCCCGCCGGAGAGAGTTTCGAAAACAAAGTCTCGACCCACGGCCAGCCGCTGACGGCCGCCGGGGCCGATTTCGCCGCTACGGTGAAGAACCTGGGCGGCGATGCGGAGAATCCGTTCGCCGTCTTCGAGGAGAGCCGCGAGGTCTTCGCCGAACGTCGCGAGGCGTTGAAGGAGTGGGCCGCGAAGCAGGCCGCCGTCGAGAAGTCGTGGCGCGCGGAGCATAAGGAGCTGGCGCGCAAACTCGACGATTTCCTTTCGGGCAAACTTCCCGAAATCGACTACAAGTCCATCGAGATGAAGGCCGACGTGGCTACGCGCGCCGCATCGGCGACGGTGCTGGGCGTCTTCGCCGAGAAGATCGACAACATGATCGTGGCTTCGGCCGACCTGTCGAATTCGGACAAGACCGACGGTTACCTGAAGAAGACCAAGGCGTTCACGAAGGGCGATTTCAGTGGGAAATTCTTCCAGGCGGGCGTCTCGGAGCTGACGATGGCCTGCGTTGCGAACGGCATGGCGCTGCACGGCGGCGTGATCCCCGTCTGCGGCACGTTCTTCGTCTTCTCCGATTATATGAAGCCCGCCGTGCGCCTCTCGGCGCTGATGCGCCTGCATGTGGTCTACGTCTGGACGCACGACTCGTTCCGCGTGGGCGAGGACGGCCCGACGCACCAGCCTGTGGAGCACGAGGCGCAGATCCGCCTGATGGAGCACCTGCGCAACCACCACGACGAGCGTTCGATGCTCGTGCTGCGTCCGGCCGACGGCGATGAGACCGTCATGGCGTGGAAACTGGCCGTCGAGGAGCACCGCCCTGTGGCGCTCGTGCTGTCGCGCCAGAACATCAAGACCCTGCCGACGCTGGGCGCCATCCGCCGCGAGGAGGCCGCGCAGGTCGCCAAGGGCGGTTATGTGGTGATGGATGCCGCCAAACCCGCCGCGGTGCTGATCGCCACGGGTTCGGAGGTCGCAACGCTGGTCGAAGGCGCCGAACTGCTGGCCGCCGAGGGCATTCCGGTCCGTGTGGTGAACGTCCCGAGCGAGGGGCTGTTCCGCGACCAGCCCCGTTCGTACCAGGAGAGCGTGCTGCCTGCGGGCGTTGCGCGCTACGGCATGACTTCGGGCCTTCCGGTCAATCTCCGGGGACTGGTGGGCGAGAACGGCGTGATCCACGGTCTCGACCATTTCGGCTGGTCGGCCCCCTACAAGGTGCTCGACGAGAAGTTCGGCTACAACGGGGCAACCGTCGCCGCCGAAGTGAAGAAGATGCTCGGGAAATAGCGGAGACCGTCCGGGTTCGGCGGCAACGATTTTCGAGTTGCCGCCGAAGTGACCTATATATAAAATGTGCAGGAGCCACCGCCCGACGCGGTGGCTTTTGTTTTGCAGATTCCGAAATTATGCCTATCTTTGCAGTCCCGTCTGTCAAGCGGGGAAATGTGGAAAGATTTGACTGATTGCAAACCACAATAAAAAATCGCTAAAACAGCACATTTTTTATTTTCAACAGCCAATTTTTCCCATTTTATACGTTTAACCATTAAAAATGTATGAAAATGGGCTTTTTATTTACATCGGAATCGGTGTCCGAAGGACATCCTGACAAGGTTTCGGATCAGATTTCCGACGCAATCCTCGACGAATTCCTGCGCCGCGACGCCAACTCGAAAGTCGCCTGCGAAACCCTTTGCACCACGGGACTCGTGGTCGTGGCGGGTGAAGTGCGCTCGGAGGCGTATGTCGATGTGCAGGGCGTGGCGCGCCGCGTGATCAACCGCATCGGCTACACCCGGAGCGACTATCAGTTCGACGGCAACTCGTGCGGCATTCTGTCGGCCATTCACGAACAGTCGTCGGACATCAACCAGGGCGTCGTCCGCGAAGCCGAGGAGGAGCAGGGCGCCGGCGACCAGGGCATCATGTTCGGCTACGCCTGCAACGAGACCCGCGAGATGATGCCCGCGACGCTGATCCTGTCGCACGTGATCCTCAAGGAGCTGGCCGTCATCCGCCGCGAAGGCGAGGTGATGACCTATCTGCGTCCCGACTCGAAGTCGCAGGTCACGATCGAGTACGACGAGACGACGAACAAGCCGCTGCGCGTGCATACGATCGTCGTCTCGACGCAGCACGACGAGTTCATCCTCTCGGGCGAGGGCCGCAGCGAGAAGGAGGCGGAAAAACAGATGCAGGACAAAATCCGCGAGGACGTGCGCACGATTCTCATTCCGCGGGTCAAGGCGCGTCTGGAGCGCGCCGGCGACCAGCTGGCCGCACTGATCGGCGACGACTACATCCTGCACGTGAACCCCACGGGCAAGTTCGTGATCGGAGGGCCTCACGGAGACACGGGACTTACGGGCCGCAAGATCATCGTCGACACCTACGGCGGCCGCGGCGCGCACGGCGGCGGCGCCTTTTCGGGCAAGGACTCGTCCAAAGTGGACCGTTCGGCGGCCTATGCTGCGCGCCACATCGCCAAGAACCTCGTGGCGGCGGGCGTCGCCGACCAGATTCTGGTCGAGTTGAGCTACGCCATCGGCATCGCGCAGCCGCTGTCGATCTACGTCGATACCTACAATTCACCCCGTCCCGCGGCGTTGGCCGGCATGACCGACGGCGAGATCGCCCGCCGCATCGGGAAGCTCTTCGACCTGCGTCCCGCGGCCATCGTGAAGCGTTTCGGCCTGAAAAACCCGATCTTCGAGGCGACGGCCTCCTACGGGCATTTCGGCAATCGTCCTTACACGAAGGTGGAGAAGGTCTGGGAAAACGGCGTCGAGACCGAGCGCGAAATCGAGTTCTTCGGCTGGGAGAAACTTGATGCCGTGGAGCAGATCAAGCGGGAGTTCGGCCTTTAGCGTCCGGATACGCTGAAAAATCGGGGCGTCCGCGCAGGATGTCCCGATTTTTGTGCGAAAAGGACATACTAACCGGACGTTATTGTGCGTTTGTCCTTCGAAATTGAAATTTAAACGTACAGCTTATGTAATGAAGTTGCCTCTGATTAATAGAACCAAAACATTTAATTCATTATGAAAAAGGCATTTTTGATTTTAGGACTCGTAGCCGTGTCGGCCGCAGCCGGCGGACTTACGGCTTGGACGGTTTCCGCGGACCGCGGAGGTTCCGTCGCATACATCGAGCGCGAGGTGGAACGTACGCCCGCGCTGGGAACCCAGTTTACGTCTTACCAGGCCGAGCAGTATCCCGACCTCACCTACGCCGCCGAGAATGCGGTGAAGGCCGTCGTGAACATCGAGGCCATCCAGCAGGTCGAGATGCCCCAGCGCCGGGGCTACGATCCGTTTCTGGAGTTCTTCGGAATCCCGCAGGATTACGGCCGCGGCGACGGAGGTCCGCAGTACCGCGAGCAGCGGGCCGGCGGTTCGGGCGTGATTATTTCGGAGGACGGCTATGTCGTGACGAACAACCACGTCGTGGACGGGGCTTCGAAACTCAAGGTGAAGCTCAACGACGGGCGTTCGTTCGACGCCAAACTCATCGGCAAGGATTCGGCGACGGACCTCGCGCTGCTGAAGGTCGAGGCCAAGGGGCTGCCTACGCTGGCTTTCGGATCGTCCGATGCGCTGCGTCTGGGCGAATGGGTGCTGGCGATCGGTTCGCCGTTCGACTTGCAGTCGACCATCACGGCCGGCATCGTGAGCGCCAAGGCGCGGCAGCTGGGAGCCATTCCCAACGATTTCAGGATCGAGTCGTTCATCCAGACCGACGCGGCGGTGAACCCCGGCAACTCGGGCGGTGCGCTGGTCAACACCCACGGCGAGCTGGTGGGCATTAACACGCTGATCAAGTCGCAGACGGGAAGCTACGTGGGCTATTCGTTCGCCATTCCCGAGTCGATCGTCCGCAAGGTGGTGGTCGATCTGAAGGAGTTCGGCGTCGTGCAGCGCGCCCTGCTGGGCGTACAGTTCCGCGTCGTGGATCAGGATTTCCTCGATACGGAGGGTAAAGAGTTGGGCATCAAGGATCTGGGCGGCGCCTACGTGGCCGCAGTTGTCGAGGGCGGAGCCGCTTCGGAGGCCGGAATCCGCAAGGGAGACGTGATTCTGGACATTGATGGCGTGAAAATTGTTGAGCCTTCGACGCTTCAGGAGCAGATCGCCAAACGCCGACCCAACGATACGGTTAAATTATCCGTAAAAAGAGACGGAAAGGTGAAACAATTTGACGTTACTTTGCGTAATAAAGCAGGTAAAACGGAATTGGTTACCAAGGAGGACGTCGATGTTGTCGATGCGCTCGGAGGTAAGTTCGCCGATGCGGGCGCCAAACTGTGCCGCGAACTTGACATCAAGGGCGGCGTGCAGGTGGTCGGCATCAAGGCCGACGGAATTCTGGCCCGCGCCCGTGTTAAACAGGGATTTGTGATCACTCACATCAACGACCGCCCGGTCTATTCGCTCGGCGACATGCAGCGGATGACGGAGAAGGTCCGTTCGATCGACGGCGTTTATCCCAACGGCCGTTCGGCAAGCTACACGCTGGTGGAGTAAATCGCAGCCCGGGCGGGTTTATGGATTGCAGTATTATTAGGATAGTTAGAAAAAAATATGCGTCAATTAAAGATTACAAAGTCCATCACCAACCGCGAAAGCGCCTCGCTGGACAAGTACTTGCAGGAAATCGGCAAGGAGGAGCTTATCACGGTCGAGGAGGAGGTGGAACTCGCCCAGCGAATTAAAAAAGGAGACCAGGAAGCGCTTGAGAAGCTCACCAAAGCCAACCTGCGTTTCGTGGTGTCCGTCGCCAAACAATACCAGAATCAGGGATTGAGCCTCCCGGACCTGATCAACGAGGGCAACCTCGGGCTGATCAAGGCCGCCGAGAAGTTCGACGAGACCCGCGGTTTCAAGTTCATCTCCTATGCCGTGTGGTGGATTCGTCAGTCGATTCTCCAGGCTTTGGCCGAGCAGTCGCGCATCGTGCGTCTGCCGCTCAACCAGGTGGGTTCGCTGAACAAGATCAACAAGGCGTTCGCACGCTTCGAGCAGGAGCACGAGCGCACGCCGTCGCCCGAAGAGCTGGCTACGGAACTGGAACTCCCGAAGGAGAAGGTCACCGACACGCTGCGTGTCGCCGGCCGCCACGTATCGGTCGACGCTCCGTTCGCCGACGGCGAGGACAACTCGCTGCTGGATGTGCTGGTGAATCCCGATTCGCCCAATGCCGACCGCGGGCTGATCAACGAGTCGCTGTCGACCGAGGTGGACCGTGCGCTGGAGACCCTCACGGAGCGTGAGCGCGACATCATCAAGTACTTCTTCGGCATCGGAACCTCGGAGATGACTCTCGAGGAGATCGGCGAGAAGTTCGACCTGACGCGCGAGCGCGTGCGTCAGATCAAAGAGAAGGCGATTCGCCGCCTCCGGCATTCGTCGCGGTCGAAACTCCTGAAATCCTATTTGGGATAAAGTTTATGGGATTAGAAAACCGGTCGTGTTGTATACACGACCGGTTTTTTGGTGTCTAATCTTCGTTGATCGGTTGTGGCTTGCCGTTGCGCAGGAAACTTTTCAGGTCGGGTAGTGTGACGTAGCCGTACGACGTTCCCGAAATGTAGAGCGTATCGCCGCAAATGCGTAGGGGCGTGGTCTCTGGATCGAATGGGCTCCAGAAACCGAGCGTTTGCGAACTTTTTCGTCCCCGACTGGCTTGGATGTAATTGTCGCCTTCGACCGAGAGAACGTGGATCGAAGTCTTTTCCAGTTGTGTAATGAGCGCTTTGCCCGATGCTTCGGCCCGTTTGTACTCCTTCAGGATTGCCGCGCTGTTGCCGGCGGTAAAGAGCAGGTAGGCAGCAAATGCCGTCGAGAGGATTTTATTGCTTGTTTTCATGACTTTTCCGTTTTAAATAGTTGTTGTGGAGAGTCTGCAGGTCGTTCATGTCAATGCCCAGTTCGTCCATGCGGGCGAACATGGTGTGCAGTTCGCCCCGAATGAATTCGTGTCGCTGGGCTTCGAGTGTCCGAGCCTGCGAGCCTTCGGCGACGAAGAATCCCATGCCGCGGCGGATAAGGATCAGTCCGTCGCTTCCGAGTTTATCGTACGCCCGCATCACCGTGTTGGGGTTGACTTGTAGTGTCACGGCGAGTTCGCGTATCGAGGGGATGCGCTCCCGCTCGGGCCAACGGCCGGAGACGATGGCGCGGCAGGCGTGGTCGTAGATCTGGAGCCAGATCGGCTGGTTGTCGTTGAATTGCATGGCCGGATTATTTGAGAGTTTTTTCCCGGAGCTTGAAATATCCGGTCACCCAGCTTACGAGAGTCCAGTATCCGAAGATCATCGTGTAGGCGCCGTATTCCGGGAGTTGCTTCCGGAGCGGAAAAGAGAGCCTTGCGGTGTCGGAGTGTATGTTGACAGTGAATTCGGAAAAGGGAATGCGGACGAATAATCCGTCTGATGGCATCAGTACCCAGTAGTAGATGATGAAGAATAGGATGAAAGCTCCGGCGAGCAGCAGGAATATTTTCATCGGGTATTCCTTGCCCCAGCAACAGGCCAGCAGCAGCCCGGCCTGCACCGTGAAGATCGTCAGCCATGTAGGATAGATCATGATTCGGATGATGTTGCCGTCGGGGATGTCTGCCGCGGCTGTGACAGGCCACAAGACGAGGCTGAAAAGCAGGGTGGCGATAACCGTTGTGTTGAACCAGATGAAGAGGTATTTCTCCGCCGCCGTGACAGGCAGCGTGTAGGAGCGTACCATCGGCAGCCGCTTGTAGAGGTTACGGCAGCTCAAGCGGGTGACGTAATACATGAATCCCAACATCGTGAAGCAGGCGGTTACGCGGAATTCCCCCGGATCACTGCGCCATGATCCGTAAAACCACGCGAAGACAGAGAGCAGAATCAGAATTGCCAGCAGGCCGTAGCCGTAGTAGCGGGCATTTTCAACGTAATGTTTGCGTGCATATAATACAGTGCGCCGAAAAGAGATGGAGTTATTCATGATTGGTGGGATTTGTGTGAAGAATCGAGGGAATGGTCATGCGGTCGTGGGTGGTGGCTGCGAAGATCAGTTCGAGGTCCGGACGGCTTTCCCGGCCGGTCGTATTGAGGGCGATGCCCTCTTCGCCCGAGAACGAGGGGGTGCTGTAAATCGCTTTCGCGTCTGCGGGCAACGGCCCAAACGTGAGGCGGTGCGACAATTCTTCCGTGGTTGCGGCGAGCACAAGGCCCTGTTCGTCGAGGATGACGATTTTGTCGATCAGGTTCTCGACTTCGCGGACTTGATGGGTCGAGATCACGATGGTGCGTTTCTCGTCGGCGTAGGCCGCCAACAGGCTGCGTAGGATTGTTTTCGACGGGATGTCCAGACCGTTGGTCGGTTCGTCGAGTAGCAGGAACTGTGGATTGCAGGCGAGTGCGAAGGCGATGTAGCCTTTTTTGCGCTGGCCCATGGACATGTCGTGGGGATTTTGTGACGGATCGATTTCGAGTGCTTCGCAATGACTTTCGAACATTTCTGCTGAATAACCGGGGTAGAAGACACCTGTGTGTGAGGCAAAACGGCGGAGTGGAATATTCGGCAGGCTCAGTTCTTCCGGGATCAGCATCAGCCTGGACAGAAAATCCACGCTCCGCTGCCGCGGGGTGAATCCATCGACGGCAATGTGCCCTGTATCGGGTTCGAGCAGTCCGCAGATAAGTTGCAGCAGCGTGCTTTTGCCAGTGCCGTTGCGTCCCAGCAGGCCGTGGATGTGCCCTTCGCCGAACGTCAGCGAGAGATCTGCGAAAACCTTCCGGCGACGGTTGTAACCGAAAGAAACGTTTTGAAAAGCAATCATGGCTGTTATTGTTTTTGTGTATTAGTGTAGTAGTACACTACAAATATAGGGCGATAATTTTATATTCCAAATTTTTTCGGAATTTTAAAAAAAGGAAATGGCTACGCGTCTTAATGGATCGTGGCGTTTTTGTAACCGTGTGTTCGGTGGGTCTGGGGAGCAGGCTCCAACAGCATGACTGTGATCAGAAGTGCGAGTTGTCTAATTGGGTGATTCTGTTAAATGTTGTTACCACACGATCGGCTCCTTGCCCACGGAGCGGAGGTATTCGTTGGCGCGCGAGAAGTGGCGGCAGCCGAAGAATCCCCGGTAGACCGACAGCGGCGAAGGGTGCACGGCTTTGAGGATCAGGTTGCGCTGCGGGTCGGCGATGGCGCCTTTCTTCTGGGCGTAGCTGCCCCAGAGCATGTAGACGATGCCCTCTTTGCGCTGGGCGATGGCGCGCACCACGGCGTCGGTGAAGGTCTCCCAGCCGCGGCCGGCGTGCGACGCGGCTTCGTGGGCGCGGACCGTGAGCACGGCGTTGAGCAGCAGCACTCCCTGTTCGGCCCAGCGGTCGAGGTTGCCCGTAGACGGTATGGGCGTGCCGGTGTCGTCGGAGACCTCCTTGAAGATGTTTTGCAGCGAGGGCGGGAAGGGAACTCCGTCCGCGACCGAGAAACAAAGCCCGTTGGCCTGTCCGGGACCGTGATAGGGGTCCTGGCCGATGACGACCACTTTCAGGCGGTCGAACGGGCATTTGTCGAAGGCGCGGAAGATGTTGCTGCCGCGCGGGAAGATGCGCCGCGAGGCGTATTCCTGCCGTACGAACTCCGTGAGCTGCGCGAAATAGGGTTTTTCGAACTCCGGGGCGAGGAGTTCCTTCCAGTCGGGGGCTATCTTTACATCCATGTTACGAGCGGTTAAAGTCGTGTAAATGTAGTAAAAAGTTTCCGGAATGCCGTGTTTTTGCGGCGGATTTCGGCGGGCAGGGCAAAAAACGGGCGGCATCCGCTGAACTTGGGGTGGACGCCGCCCGTCGCTGATGGTAAGAAGGGGGTTATTTTTGGGTTGCGCCATAGCCCACGACGAGGATTCCGTCGAGACTGCCTTGGGGTTTTTCAGGCCGTTCGGAGAGCTTGTCCCCGCTGCCTTGGAGGTAAAAATCGACGGGCAGCGTATATTTCACGCGCACCTTCTCACCGCGCTGTTCGCCGGGCGTCCATGCTCCGGCGGGCGAGGAGGCGATCACGCGGAGAGCCTCGTCGGCAAGCAGTTTGTCGGGCGATTGCAATACCAGGATATTGCTTACCGAACCGTCCTTTTCGACGATGAACGAGACGATGACACGTCCCTGGATATTGTTTTTCATCGCTTCGGCCGGGTATTGGATGTGCATCTGTATCCAGTTGCGGAAGTCTTTGATCTCGCCGCTCCGGAACGAAGGCATCTTCTCGGTGACCAGGAATGGTTCGTTACCGTCGGGAGCGCCCTGCACGGTTGCGCTTTCGGTCTGGGGCAGGCGGAAATCGACGGGCAGCGTATATTTCACGCGCACCTTCTCTCCGCGCTGCTCGCCGGGCGTCCATGCTCCGGCGGGCGAGGAGGCGATCACGCGGCGGGCCTCGTCGGCAAGCAGTTTGTCGGGCGATTGCAATACCAGGATGTTGCTTACCGAACCCTCCTTTTCGATGGTGAACGTCACGACCACGCGGCCCTGAATGTTCCGTTCCACGGCCTCGGCGGGGTATTGGAGGTGCTCCTGCACCCACGCGCGGAAGTCGTTGAGGTCGCCGCCGCGGAACGAAGGCATCTTTTCGACGATCAGAAACGGCATGTCTTCCGTGGACGCGGAGGCGATTTCGACCGATCCGGGTTTCTCGTTGAAAACGGCTTCGTCAGCCGCCGGTTTGGCTGCGCCTTTGGTGGTGACCACGATCACGCCGTTTTTACCCCGCGAACCGTACACTGCGGTGGAGGACTGATTTTTGAGGACGCTGATCCGTTCGATCGTATTGGGGGCGATGTCGTCGATGCTCGTCCGCTCGACGCCGTCGACGATATAGAGCGGTTTGGCTTTCCGCTCCTTTTCGGCTCCTGCGGCGCTTTGGGGCGCGGGCGTTTTTTGGTCGCCGGGGGTTACGCTGACGGGGTCGAGCTTGTTGCTCTCGGTCTCCAAGGTGATTTCAAAACTCTCTGCGCCGGATTTGTCGGAGACGCGGACTTTCCGGGTCTGGCAGCCGACGTAGGAGATGACAAGTTCATTGCCGGGAGCCGCTGAAATCTGCGCCGTGCCCTCCTTGCCGGTCACGGTTCCGACGTTCGATCTGCTGATCAGTACGATTGCGCCCGGAAGCGGCTGGCCGTTCTGGAAGACGGTTACGGAGACTTTTTTCTTCGTTGCGTCCTGGGACGCCGTTTCGTCGGCCGGGGCCTTTTCGGTTTCTGCAATCCGGACCTCGGCGGCGCGCGTGGTCAGCGAGAAAGCGCACAGGAGTCCTATCACGGCGGGAAGCGTTCCCGCCAGCCGCAGCAGGGAGTGCCTGCCGGAAGTTTTCGTTGTCATCATTTTAAAGCGTTTTTTGGTTAAGGAATCCCGCAGCCCGTTGGCTATTTCCGGACTATAACCGAATAGCTGCCTGAATATGGTTTTCATGTAATGTTCGATGTCGTACCCTTCGGCCAGCACGTCGCTGTCGGCTTCGAACTCCTCGGCTTCGGTGAGCCGCCGTGCGGCGAGCCATACGAAAGGGTTCCACCACAGCGCGGCCTTCATGCATTCCATCGCCACGCGCTCGGCGGAGTGGCGGTGGGCGACATGGCTCGCCTCATGGGCTACGATGGCCTGCAACTCTCCGGCCGGGATCTGGTCCCAGAGGTAGATCGAGCGGAAGAACGAGAACGACGCGATCCGCTGCGGGGTGCGCACGAGCGTGAAACGCTCCGTGCGGGTGATCGCCGCACCGCGCCGCAGCCGGCGGATGCGCACGACCTGCCACAGCATGACGCCCGCGACCAGCCCGACCCCGATCAGGTATACCGCCAGGCATATCGCTTCGGGCGTGACGGCCGGAGCCGCCTCTTCGACCACCTCGGCGGTCCATTCGGCCTCGGGCAGTGCGACCGTCGGGGCGACCTCGATCACCTTGCCCGGCCAGACGGGGATGCGCAGCAGCGGAATGACCGCCGCCAGGAGGGTCGATGCGAGCAGGTAGGCCCTGCACCAGCCGAACCGCACGTGCCGTTCGAGCAGGATGGCGTAGGCCGCCAGCAGCACGCCGCTGCAAGCCAGCACTTCGAGGGCGTAGATGGCGAGGGTTTTCACGGCGGTTATTTTTTGGCGTTGCGCATGATTTCGAGAATTTCATCCATCTCCCGGGCGGGGATGTTTTCATGGCGCGAGAAGAACGACACCAGTTGGGCCAGCGAGCCGTCGAAATAGCTGGAAAGCATCGACGACATGACGCCGCGAGCATACTCCTCGCGGCCGATCAGCGGAAAATAGCGGTGGCTCTTGCCCTCGGCCGTATGGCTGACGAAGCCCTTGTTCTCCAGAATCTTGAGAAACGTGGCGACGGTGGTGTACTTGGGGTGGGGTTCGTCGGTCCGGGCGATGATGTCGTTGACCACCGCGTCGCCCAGACGCCAGAGAATCTGCATGATCTCCTCCTCGCCGCGAGTCAGTTCCGTAATCTTGGTATTCATAGGTCGTGTTGTTTCGGGTTTACGACACAATATTACTACTAAATTTTTAGTAAAACAAATTTTCGATCTAAAAATTTAGTAGATAAGCCCAAAATAATTGATACCTATGTTTATAAGAGAGGTGGAGAGGCCTGGTCGGAGTGGTCGGAGCTGGGAGCGAGGCTATCGTAGCTGCCGTTCGGCCTCGTTGTCTTTCTCCTCCTTGTCGTCCTCCTCCCAGTCGAACCACGGGAATTCGTGCCGGCCGCCCAGTGCGAAGCGCGTGTAGGTGATCGGAAGTCCCATTTCGAGAAAGCGGGTTTCATAAGCCGTCTTGACCGAAAGCACCTCGTCGGCGAACCCCGAACCGTAGATGTCGGGTTCGGAGACCTCGCAAGTCAGCCCGTAATGGCGGATGACCTCGCCCGTGTAGGCGTAGAGGTGCTTGGAGTCGGTCTTGAGGTTGATCCACCCGTCGGGCCGGAGCAGGCGGGCGTAACAGGCCAGGTAGAGCGGCGAGGTGAGGCGTTTCTTGGCCCGCCGGGTCTTGAGCTGCGGATCGGGGAAGGTGATCCAGATTTCGGACACTTCGTTTTCGGCGAACAGCGCGTCGATGAACTCGATGCGTGTGCGCAGGAAGCCTACGTTGTGCATCCTGCGGTCCGTGGCGGTCTTCGCGCCGCGCCACATGCGTGCGCCCTTGATGTCGATGCCGATGTAGTTGCGCTGCGGGTCGCGCTGAGCCAGCGCGACGGTGTATTCGCCCTTGCCGCAGCCCAGTTCCAGTACGATGGGATTGTCGTTGCGGAAGAAATCACGGTTCCAGTTCCCTTTCAGCGGGTGGTCGCGGTGGAACACCTCGTCGAATTCGGGTTGCACGAAACATTCGAAAGTCAGGTTCTCGCGGAACCTGCGGAGCTTGTCTTTGCCCATAGTGGTCTGTTGTTCCGCCGGACTGCGGGGCCGGCAGGACGGTAATGTGTTTTCGGTTATCTGCTTTGCTGCAGGTCGACGCCGACGGCTTCGACCCCGCGGACGGGGCGGACCGGCGTGACCGAGCAGCGGTAGTCGCCGTGCTGCGTGAGGCGGATTCGGCGGCGGTAGGGGATCGCTGCCTCGCGCATCAGGGCCGCGGGACCTTTCGGGTGCGGGATGACGAGCAGGAACCACTCCCCGAAGCGGAGCGAATCGGGGGTTACGGTGGCGATGCGGACCGTCAGCGTGTCCTCCGCGAAGCGGTCGTTGCAGCGCAGGAAGATCACGGCGTCGCGCAGCGACACGGTGTCTGCGTTCGGCAGGCGGATTTCGGCCCGCGAGTCCCACCGGGCGGGGTTGACGTCGGTGACCGCCGACTGGTGGGGCGAGACGCAGCTTCCGGCCAGAAGCGCGGCCGCCACGGCCGCGATATGCCCTGCCGAGCGTTTCACCGCGCTATTGGTTTTGATGCGTTCCGCCGTTATTGCCGCCTTCGCTGCCGCCTTCGCTGCCGCCTCCGTTGCCGTTATTGCCGGCCGGGGCGTTTCCGCCGTTGTTTCCGTTTCCGTTTCCGTTTCCGTTTCCGCGGCGGCGGTTGCGGTTGTTGCGGCTGCGGTTTCCGCCCTCGCGGCCGCCTCCGTTGTTTTCACGGGGTTCGCGGCCGTTGTTCTCGCGGCCGTTGTTTTCGCCTCGGTTATTGTCGCCGCGGCCGTTGTGCGGACGCTCGCCGTTGCCGCCGTTCTGACGCTCCCCTCCGTTGCCTCCGTTGCGCGGACGGTCGTTGCGGCGCGGCTGCCTGTCGGGACGGCCGGGCTGTCCTTCACGCGGCTGGCGGGTCTCTCCGCCGGACTCCTGCGGCGTCTGTCCGTTCTGCCCTGCGGGGCGTCCCTGCTCGCCGCGGCCCTTGTTGTTGCGGCCGCCGCGCTTGCGGCGTTTGGCCTGGTCGAAGCGGGTGATGCTGTCTTCCTCCGAACGGTAGGTCGGCTCCTCGATCTCCGGGCGGATGTCGTCGGCGTCCTGCAACCGTTCGACCTTCTTACCCTGGCGGTTCAGCGCCATGATCTCCCGCACGCGCGAAACGGGCAACGTGGTGACGTTGGCCATCGCCTCCTTCGACGAAGAGAAGGTCATCGTTCCGGCCAGCACGTCGCTCTTGACGCAGAACCATTCGCCTTCGGCGGCCTGGAGCGGTTCGCGCAGGCGCGGGAACTCCTTGCGGGCGTCGACATAGGTGTCGTATTCGTACATCATGCAGCACTTGAGTTTCGAGCACTGCCCGGCCAGCTTCTGGGGGTTGAGCGAAATGTCCTGCACGCGCGCGGCTCCGGTCGTGACGCTCGAAAAGCTCGACATCCACGACGCGCAGCACAGTTCGCGGCCGCAGGCGCCCAGTCCGCCGATGCGTCCGGCCTCCTGGCGGGCGCCGATCTGCTTCATCTCGATGCGGATGTGGAACCGTTCGGCGAAGACCTTGATCAGTTCGCGGAAGTCCACGCGCTCGTCGGCGATGTAGTAGAAGATAGCCTTGATCTTGTCGCCCTGATACTCCACGTCGCCGATTTTCATGTTCAGGCCCATGTCGGCGGCGATCTGCCGCGAGGCGATCATCGTCTCGTGCTCCAGCGCGATGGCCTCCTGCCACTTTTCGATGTCGTAGGGTTTGGCCTTGCGGTAGATCTTCTTGTATTCGCCGTTGTAGGGGTTGAATCCCGTGCGGCGCATCTGGCGCGCCACCAGGTCGCCCGTGAGCGACACGACGCCGATGTCGTGGCCCGGCGACGCTTCGACGGCCACGATGTCGCCCCGTTTGAGGTCGAGGTTGTTGACGTTCTGGTAGAACGAACGGCGGGTGTTCTTGAAACGCACCTCGACGATGTCGCTCGGCATGTTGACCGGGTACTCGTCGAGCCAGGCCGTTTCGTGGAGCTTGAAGCACCCGTCGCAGAGTTTGGCTTCCGGCTCCGAGCCGCAGTTGCAAAAGGCGCACCCGCGGCCCACTTCGGGTTTGCAGGCGCCCGTATGTCGTTTTTCGGTATCCATGATTGGGTATAATTTGCGTAAAGATACAAAATAATTCACAATTCAGAATTCAGAATTCACAATTTTGGCTTATTCGGGAACTATGCCTGCAAACTGAATTTATGAATTGCGAATTGTGGATTGTGAATTCCCGTTTGCATGCAAACGGCTGATGCTGCGGCGGATGCGCACGATCATCATCACGGCTGCGGCCGACAGTCCGAACGAGAAGCCCAGGAAAAGCCCCGAAGGACCCATGCCCATCGTGAAACCGAACAGGTAGCCCGCCGGGAGGTTCAGCAGCCAGTAGGAGACGAAGGCGATCGGCATGATGATCTTCACGTCCTGAATACCCCGCAGGATACCCACCGAGACGTTCTGGATGCCGTCCGACAGTTGGTAGAGCGCAGCGAAGACCATCAGGTTCGAGGCGATGGCGATCACCTCGGCGTTGGTGGTGAAGAAGGTCGGGATCACGTTGCGCATCGTGATGAAAACCAGCGCTGCGAGGGCGTTCCACGCCAGCACGAGGTGGTACGACGCCTTGGCCGCGAGCGACAGTTGGCTGATGTCGCGCGCGCCGTAGCAGTGCGACACGCGGATGGTGGTGGCCGCGCCGATCGACATGACGATCATAAAGGCGCAGTTGCCGATGGTCGTGGCGATCTGGTTGGCGCTCATCGTCTCCTTGTTGAACCACCCCATCATAATTCCCGTGCCGACGAAGGCCGAGGCTTCGAGGAACATCTGCATCGAGATCGGCAGGCCCATGTGCAGCAGTTGTCTGACCGACGCCCACGAGTAGTTGCGCGGCGAAAAGCCTTCGAGATAGACGCGGTATTTGCTGCGGCTGTAAAAGTAGCCGATCATCAGCATCGGGGCGATGATGCGCGACATCAGCGTGCCCAGGCCCGCGCCCTCGGCGCCCATCTCGGGAAATCCGTAGCGGCCGTAGATGAACACCCAGTTGAAGCCGATGTTCGCGAGGTTGGCCGCGATCGTGACGAACATCTCGACCTTCGTGTTGCCCACGCCTTCGAGGAACTGCTTGAAGGTGAAGAACAGCATGATGAACGGCATGCTCCACACCAGCATCCTGTAATAGGGGATGGCCATGTCGACCACTTCGGCGGGCTGGCCGAGGTGGTACATCAGCGGGATGACGGCGTATTGCACGGCGGCCATCGCCACGCCCAGCAGTCCGTAGAAGAGAATGCCGTTCTGGAGCAGTCCCGACGATTTCTCGCGGTCGCCCTGCGCGTAGAGTTCGCCCACGAGAGGCGTCATGCCCAGTGCGATGCCGATGGCGGCGATGAAGAGGATGAAGAAGACGGCGCCGCCGAACGACACGGCGGCCAGCGGCGTGGGGTCGCTGCCTCCGTAGCGGCCGACCATCAGGTTGTCGGCGACCTGCGTGAGGATCTGCCCCAGCTGTGTCAGCACCACGGGCAGCGCCAGCCGCAGGTTGGCTTTGTATTGCTCTTTGTATGTTGCGAAACTGTACATTCGATTCGGGTATTGAGGTGCAAAGATAGCCATTTCCGCCGGGATTGCAATTCACAAACCCCTCCCGGGGCGGAAAAAGCGCCGGAAGGGGCTGCGAAAGTGCCCGCGGTGCGGATCAGTAGGGCCGTTCGATGCGGATGCAGCAGCCCCCGCTGTATTCGGGGCAGACGCGGATGTCGCCCCCGAGGCGGGTGACGATCAGGCGGCAGAGGTAAAGCCCGATGCCCGAACCGGGTTTGAAGGGGTCGACCTTGGTGAAGCGTTCGAACACCCACTCCTGCTTTTCGGGCGGGATGCCGATGCCCGTGTCGCTGACGCTGATTTGCAACGTGCGCCGGGGCTCGTCGTTGCGGCAACGGAGCGTGATGCGTCCTGCGGCGGTGAACTTGGCGGCGTTATGCAGCAGGTTGTCGACGACGCGCGTCAGGTAGAAGGCATTGGTGGGTATCTCGATCTCCGTTCCCGCTTCGTTGACGTATTCGACCGCCGGATTGTCGCCGAGCTGCTTTTGCAGCTCCAGCCGTTCGGCGCAGAGCAGGCGGATGTCGGTCTGGGCGACCGGGAGCGGGCTTTCGGAACTGACGAGCTGCGAGAGTTCGAGCATGTTCTCCAGCAGGGCGGTCAGGGCCGTGGTGCTCTTCCAGATCTCGGCCTGAAAAGCCTGCCGGGCCGCAGGCTCCTGTTCCGTGAGCAGCAGTTCGGAGAAGCCGTTGATGGCGTTCAGCGGCGTGCGTATCTCGTGGCACATCGAGTTGATGAAGGCGGTCTTCATTTTTTCGCTCTCCTGGGCGCGGCGGCTTTGGCGCTGCGCCTCTTCGCTGGCCGCCATGAACTGCGTGCGCGCCAGCTTCAGCCGCCGGACCATCGCCTGCTGGTAGGCGGCCCAGCCGGCGAGCAGCAGCACGATGCCGCCGGCGACAAGCAGGAAGAGTTTGTTGCGGTCGGCCAGCCGGGACTTTTCGAGTTCGAGGCGGTTGACGTCGTAGAGCGCCTGCATCTCGGCCAGCTTGCTCTGCGCCTGGTCCATGCGGCTGTGGTAGCGGAAGTCGTTGCCTTTCCGCATGGCTTCGAGGGCTTTTGCGTAATCGCCCGCCTTTTCATACAGGTGCGACTGCGCTATGTAGATGGAGCCGAGATCCGCCTTTTTGCCGGTCTCGGCGTAGTGGGTCAGCAGCGAATCCATGTAGGCCGTGCTCCGCTCGTAGTCGCCCCTGTCCCGGTAATAACGGGCGCTGGTGTTGTATATCTCCTCGCGGTCGCCGCGCCCGCGCGCCAGCTCCATGCATTTGTCGTAGTAGCCGTCCACCTCCTCCCGGGTGAGGAGGCCGCCCAGGAAGACCATCTTGCCGTAGGACCGCATCAGGTATTCCGCCGAGTCGCGGCGGGGCGTTCGAAACGTTTGTCGGCAGCCACCCACGCGCGGTGCAGGTCGATGCACCGGCCGATCTGACCGGCGGCGCGCGGATCGTCGGCGTAGAGATAGATGTCTGCAAGTTCCTCGCGGCAGAGTTTTTCGAAGTGAACGCGTTCCTCCAGCGGGTATTTTTCGAGCTTGGCGAGAGCCTGCTCCACATAGGGGATGGCCTGGGGAATGTTGCCGTAGGCTTCGGTGGCGATCGACGAATAGTCGATGGAGAGTCCCGTGAGGAATTCCCATTCGATCTCCTCCTCGGGGGTGAGGCTGCCCGGTTGCCGCTCGCGGAACTCCGCCTGCGCGCGGTCGATCGCCTCGAACGAGTTGGCCACCGACATCTGCTTCCAGAGCCAGAAGGCGTTGAGCGATGCACGGAACAGCGCGAAGCGGCGGTCGGGCAGGAGGCTGTCCGCAAGGCGGACGTACTCCAAAGCCCGTTCGGGCTGCTTCGCCGAGAATCCCTGCACGAGCCGGTCCAGCGCCTCCCGGCATCCGTAGTCGTCTCCGGCTCCGGCGGCTTCGGTGAGTGCGGCTTCCCAGTAGAGGACGGCGAGCGCCGTGCTGTTGGCGCAGAGGTCGGCCAGCCGGACATAGGTCTGCTCCCGTTCGGCGGGCGTGCGCGCCCGGGACAGCGCTGCGGACAGGCTGTCGGCTTCAGTGGTTGCTGCGAACGCCGTCGTCGCGGCGCAGAGGGTTATAAACAAGGCCCCGGAGAGGGTTTTCAGAGAAATCGGACGCATTCGGTTTCTCTGAAGAGGTATGAAATATTCGCACAAATTTAGGAAAAATGGAAAATATCGCATCCTTTCCTGCCGGAAAAATGCGAAAAGGGGCTGGGAAACGATCCCGGTCCCTCTCTGCGAGCGGTCGGTTATGCCACGCGCAGTTTTACGCCGCGGCCCTTGTCCGACTCCACGATCACGGTGTCGCCCTCGTGGAGCTTGCCGTCGATGATCAGCGTCGAGAGCGGTTCCTCGACGTTGTCCATCAGCGTCCGCTTGAGCGAACGCACGCCGTAGCGCGACTCGTAGCCCATGGCCGCCAGCCGGCGTTTGGCCCCTTCGGTGATCTTCACCTTGTAGCCCAGCCTGCCCGTGCGGGCCATCAGCCCCTGCAATTCCAGGTCGACGATCCGTTCCACGTCGGCGATCTCCAGCGTGCGGAACAGCACGATGTCGTCGATGCGGTTGAGGAACTCCGGGGCGAAGGTGTGCTCCAGAGCCTTGCAGTACTCGCTCTGGGGCGTCCGGTCGGCCACGGCGCTCTTCGAGGTGGTGCTGTAACCCACCTGCACCGATTTCCGGACCACGGCCCGCGAACCCACGTTCGAGGTCATAATGATGATCGTGTTCCGGAAGTCGACCTTGCGTCCCGAGCCGTCGGTGAGGTGTCCTTCGTCGAAGATCTGCAACATGGCGTTGAAGACCTCGGGATGGGCCTTCTCGATCTCGTCGAAGAGCACCACGGCGTAGGGCTGACGACGCACGGCCTCCGTTAACTGGCCTCCTTCGCCGTAACCGACGTATCCCGGGGGCGAGCCGATCAGGCGCGCCACGTTGTGTTTTTCGCCGTATTCGCTCATGTCGATCCGGATCAGCCCGCGGCGCTCGTCGAACAGCCATTTCGACACCTCCTTGGCCAGCAGCGTCTTGCCGACGCCCGTGGGCCCGACGAAGAGGAAGACGCCGATGGGGCGGTTTTCGTCCTTCAGTCCGGCGCGCGAACGGCGGATGGTGCGCGAAATCTTCTCCACGGCCTCCTGCTGTCCCACGACACGCTTGGCGAGGTGTTCGCGCAGGGTTTGCAGACGGATCATCTCGCCGTCCGAGACGCGCTCCGCAGGGATGCCCGTCATGGCGGTAATCACCTCCTGGATATGCCTTGCGGTGATCTCCACGGGATTGCTTTCGAGCGAGCGCTTCCATTCGGCGCGGCTCTCGCCCAGCTTCGAGCGCAGCGCGATTTCCCGCATGCGCGCCGAGGCGGCCTTCTCGTAGACCAGCGCTTCGACCGCTTCGCGGCGTTCGCGCCTGGCGTCGCTGAGCGCCGTCTTCATGGCCCGCAGCTCCTCCGGTTCGCGTGCCGATTGCAGGTGCGCCCGCGAGCCGGCCTCGTCCAGCGCGTCGATGGCCTTGTCGGGGAAATAGCGGTCGGTGACGTAACGCCCGGTGAGCGTCACGCAGGCCTGCAACGCCTCCTCGGTGTAGTGCACCTTGTGGTGGCGCTCGTAGTGGGGCGCGATGTTGCGCAGGATCTGGAGCGTCTGCTCGGGTGTCGTCGGCTCGATCACCACCTTCTGGAAGCGGCGTTCGAGGGCCGAGTCGGTCTCGATGTTCTCGCGGTACTCGTCGAGCGTCGTGGCGCCGATGGTTTGCAGTTCGCCGCGCGCGAGGGCCGGTTTGAGGATGTTGGCCGTGTCGAGGCTGCCCTGCGTGGAGCCGGCGCCCACGATGGTGTGTATCTCGTCGATGAAGATGATCGTGTCCTTGGCTTTGCGCAGTTCGTCCAGCAGCTGCTGCATGCGCTCCTCGAACTCGCCGCGGAACTTCGTGCCCGCCACGAGCGACGAGACGTCGAGCGAGAAGAGCGTCTTGTCGGCGATGGTGTAGGGCACTTCGCCGCGCGCGATGCGCAGCGCAAGCCCTTCGACGATGGCGCTCTTGCCCACGCCGGCCTCGCCGATCAGGATCGGGTTGTTTTTCTTGCGGCGCGAGAGGATCTGCACCACGCGTTCGATCTCCTGCTCGCGGCCTATGACCGGGTCGATCTTCCCCTCGCGGGCCAGCCGCGTGAGGTTCACGCCGAACTTGTCCAGCAGGTGGGCCGGGCCTTTCTCCTCGTTCCTGTTCTCCTCGCCGAAGTCGAGCATGTGAACCTGCACTTCGGTGCGGAAGTCGTCGCCCACGGCGAATTTTTGCAGGTCTCCCGACACGCTGTCGGCCGTCACGCCGTACATCTCCAGCACGCGCGCGGTCGCCGTCGAACGGTCGCTGATGATGGCCAGCAGCGCGTGGGCCGTCGACACGCTCCGGGCGACGCCCGGCATTACGAGCAGTTCCTCGGTGAAGTCGCGGTAATACTCCTCGGGCGACCGGGTCTCCTGCTGTTTGGCGCTGATTACCTCGCGTTCGATGCGCAGGCGCACCTGATAAAGCTCCCAGTCCTTGAGCCGGGAGGATAAAAGCTGGTAGGCGAGCGACCCCTCTTCGCGGAGCAGTTCCAGCGTGAGGAAGTCCTTGAGCGAATGCGTCATTCCCGCCTTCGTCGTGTTGAATGCCGAACGGGCGATGATGCCCTCCAACGTTTTCGAAATTTTTGGTTGCATGTTGCGTCGTCGTTATGAATTCGCCATACTAACGAGAGCGCGTATGTGATTATTATGCGGCCGTTTTTGTTTAGTGTCTGAACTTTGGTGGCTGACGCAGAGGCCTTTCCGTCGGACGGGCATTTTCGGAGCAGCCCCAAGGCATCGGGTTTACCGGCTGACTTCCAGTGTCTTTCGGGCTTTATTGGAGTGTTTTCGGACGGAATTGTATAGCATCGGCTTTTTTGTGGTGCGACTTGCCGGAATGTTCCGAATATTTCGCTGACGATCACCGAAATCCGCCCGGAATGCATTTCCGGCCTTTTGGGGTATAAAATTTTATTTCGGGTGATTTCGTGACGGAAAAGGCTCTCCCGGACAGTCGGTTTTAGCTCTCCGCCCGCCGGGTTTTCAGCTGCGGGGCCACTCGCCGACCTCCATGTCGCGCATCTCCGCGCCGTCGATCGTAAGGCGTACGGCCGTGCGGACCTTGTGGAAGCCGAACTCCCCGGCGGCTCCGGGGTTGACGTGGAGCAGGTCGTAGACGGGATCGTAGATGACTTTGAGGATGTGGGAATGCCCGGCGATGAAGAGTTTCGGGTGCACGGACTGGATTTTCTGCACGGCGCGCGGGTCGTAATGGCGGGGATAACCTCCGATGTGGGTCATCAGCACCTGCACCCGCTCGCACTCGAAGACCTGGAACGCGGGGTAGACGCGGCGGGTCATGCCGCCGTCGATGTTGCCGCTCACGGCGCGGAGCGGCTTGAATGCGGCGATCCGGTCGGCCAGCTCGATCGAGCCGATGTCGCCCGCATGCCAGATTTCGTCCACGTCTTTCAGAAATTCGCGGAGCGTGTCGTCGAAGGTTCCGTGGGTGTCGGATATAATGCCGATGCGTTTCATTGGTACTTGTCTTTCCACAGCTGCGCCATCCGTTCGGCGATTTTGGCTTCGGCGGCGTTCTGCGTGTCGGGTTCGTAGAACTTCGTGCCCGAAAGGCTCTCGGGCAGGAACTCCTGCTCGGCGAAATGCCCCGCGTAGTCGTGGGCGTATTTATAGCCTTTGCCGTAGCCCGCCTTGTCCATCAGGCGGGTCGGGGCGTTGCGCAGGTGCAGCGGCACGGGACGGTTCGTGGTGTCGCGCTCGACCAGCGACATCGCCTTGTTGATGGCCATGTAGGCCGAATTGCTCTTGGGGCTGGTGGCCAGGTAGATCGTCGTCTCGGCCAGCGTGATGCGCGCCTCGGGCATGCCGATCTTGTGCACCGTGTCGAAGCAGGCGTTGGCCAGCAGCAGGGCGTTGGGATTGGCCAGCCCGATGTCCTCCGAGGCCAGGATCACCAGACGCCGGGCCAGGAACCGCGGCTCCTCGCCCCCGGCCAGCATCCGCGCCAGGTAGTAGATCGCGGCGTTGGGGTCGCTGCCCCGGACCGATTTGATGAAGGCCGAAATGACATCGTAGTGCTGTTCGCCGTTCTTGTCGTAGAGGGCGATGTTCTGCTGGAGGCAGTCGGTGACGTACCGGTCGGTGATCGTCACCTTGCCGTCGGTGGCCCCGACGACGATTTCGAGGATGTTGAGCAGCTTGCGCGCGTCGCCGCCCGAGAAGCGGAACAGCGCGCCGGTTTCCGTGACCTCGATGTCGCGCTCTTTCAGCTCGGTGTCGGTCGTCAGGGCACGGTCGAGCAACGTTTGCAGGTCCTTGTCTTCGAGCGACTTGAGGATGTAGACCTGACAGCGGCTCAAGAGCGGCGAGATCACCTCGAACGAGGGGTTTTCGGTCGTCGCGCCGATGAGCGTGAAGACGCCCTGTTCGACGGCCCCTAACAGCGAATCCTGCTGCGACTTGTTGAAGCGGTGGATTTCGTCGATGAACAGCAGCGGGGCCTTCTGGTCGAAGAACCGCTGCTTGCGCGCCGACTCGATCACCTCGCGCACGTCCTTCACGCCCGACGTGACGGCCGAGAGGGTGAAGAACGGGCGTTCCAACTGCGTGGCGACGATCTTCGCCAGCGTGGTCTTGCCCACGCCCGGAGGTCCCCAGAGGATGAACGACGGGACGTTGCCTGTCTCGAAGAACTTGCGGAACACCCCGTTTTTGCCCACGAGGTGCTCCTGCCCGATATATTCGTCTATCGTGCGGGGGCGCAGTCGTTCGGCTAAAGGAATGTTCGGCATGGCATGTTCGATTTATTAGGAACAAAGATAGGAAATTTTCAAAAAATAATCCTATATTTGTCGAACATACTGACAAACACGGAAAGTGTAAGTCTGTTCCCGAATCGTGAACGTAGGAAATTCATTGCAAGAGAGGAATAGGCAAACATCTTGCCGCGTCGTATCCGTATTCTGCGGGTATAGGCGTGGGAGCTGTCGCTTATTTTATCTTGCAAGGTATCCTACGACCTACGATTCTGAAATGGGCTTCGGCACCACGCTTTCTTTTTTTATTTATGCCGCCGGGGTGCGGGTGGCGGAAAAAATCTTTATAAAATGGATGAAATGATCATTAAAAATGCTATTGGATTCATTGATGCATATAGCGTTAATGACGTAGAAAAAATGGAAGAGTTACAATGGGGATTAAAAAAGGGGGTATCATTATACTATATTACTCAAACGAAGCATCCATATTTACTTGGACTTGCGTTTTACTATCTTGCGTGCTATGACCTACGGAAACAAGAACCATTCTTAATGTCGGTTAGAAATAATGCGGCTCTTCAATTTGAACAGAAAGCCATATCAGATTTATTTGGGTTTGCTTTTGTAGGATTCTCAAGTGTGATTAAAACTCAAAATGATTCATTGGAAGATATTTTACATGAAGCCATTTATTCAGCTTTTGCTAACGAAATGAATCCTAATTCTCCTTTGAGTTCAGAGGTTAAAGCCGCAATGTATATTTTAATATTAGTACATAATTATCCACAAAGTATTGCGGTTTTTTTTGCTGATTTTAGAGAGGACCTAATAAATCAGTTAGTGGATGCTGATGCAGAATTTATTACAGAGAGAAGTTTTACTGAAGATGACATAGATAATTCTTTGTTCTATATATCATCTTTTTGTTATCATTTTATAGAAAAAAAACGTAAATACGTATCTAATATATCTTTAAGTATTGAAGATATGAGAAAATACGATAGTGCTATACATTCTATTTCTCAAAGTATAATTTATAATCAAGATACTACTATTGAAAAGGGTAATATTATTATACAAGCATTGAAGAATATAATTATGAGCTAATTATGAAATTATAATTTTGCTTTATTACGATGTTTTTGATTGTCGTTATTTACACAAGCGAGGTCGGAGCATATGCTTCGACCTCGCTTGTGTAGTTTTCTGCAAGTTAATGAATTAAATTAGTGTATGTTAGTTACTCTTCCGGTTTTTTCAGTTCCAGATACAGCTCGTCGAGCTGCGTCTGGTCGATGTAGCCCGGGGCGTCGAGCATCACGTCGCGGCCGGCGTTGTTCTTCGGGAAGGCGATGTAGTCGCGGATCGACTCCGAGCCGCCGAACAAAGAGCACAGACGGTCGAAACCGAACGCAAGGCCGCCGTGAGGGGGCGCGCCGTACTTGAAGGCGTTCATCAGGAAGCCGAAGCGCTTCTGCGCCTCCTCGGGCGTGAAGCCCAGCAGTTCGAACATCTTCTCCTGCAACTTCGAGTCGTGGATACGGATCGAACCGCCGCCGATCTCCGTGCCGTTGCAGACGAAGTCGTAGGCGTTGGCGCGCACGCGGCCCGGGTCGCTGTCGAGGTATTGCACATCCTCGAGCTTGGGCGAGGTGAAGGGGTGGTGCACGGCGTAGTAACGCTGCGTCTCGTCGTCCCACTCGAACAGCGGGAAGTCCACCACCCACAGCGGGGCGAACTTCTGCGGGTCGCGCAGCCCCAGCTGCTGGGCCACTTCGAGGCGCAGGGCGCACAGCTGCGTCAGCGTCTTGAACTTCTTGCCGCAGAGGATGAAGACCATGTCCCCGGCCACAGCGCCGCAGCGCTCGGCCATGGCGCGCACCTCCTCGGGGGAGTAGAACTTGTCGATCGACGACTTCACGCCGTCCTCCGCGACGCGAATCCAGACGAGGCCCTTGGCGCCGATCTGCTGCCGCTTGACGAACTCCGTCAGCGAGTCGATCTGCTTGCGGGTGTACGCGGCACAGCCCGTGGCGGCGAATCCGGTGATGTATTCGGCCTCGTCGAATACGCTGAAGCCGTGCCCCTTGGCGAGGTCGGTGATCTCCGCGAACTCCATGCCGAAGCGCAGGTCGGGTTTGTCCGAACCGTATTTCTCCATCGCCTCGATCCACGGCATGCGGCGCAGCGGCTCGGTCAGCTCGATTCCCATCACATGCCTGAACATGTGCTTGGCCCAGCGCTCGAAGATTTCGAGCACGTCCTCCTGCTCGACGAACGACATTTCGCAGTCGATCTGCGTGAACTCGGGCTGGCGGTCGGCGCGCAGGTCCTCGTCGCGGAAGCAGCGCACGATCTGGAAATACTTGTCGTAGCCGGCGACCATCAGCAGCTGCTTGAGCGTCTGCGGCGATTGGGGCAGGGCGTAGAACTGGTTGGGCGACATGCGGCTCGGCACGACGAAGTCGCGCGCTCCTTCGGGCGTCGAACCCACCAGGCAGGGGGTTTCGATCTCGAGGAATCCCTCGTTGGAGAGGAAGCGGCGGATCTCCTGGGCCATCTTGTGGCGCAGAATCATGTTGCGTTGCAGGGGCGGACGCCGCAGGTCGAGGTAGCGGTACTTCATGCGCAGGTCGTCGCCGCCGTCCGAGACCTCTTCGATGGTGAAGGGGGGCACTTCGGCTTCGTGCAGGATGGCCACCTTCTCGGCCGTGACCTCGATGTCGCCCGTCGGCATTTTGGGGTTTTTCGACTGCCGCTCGACGACTTTGCCGACGACCTGGATGACCCATTCGCGGCCCACGCGGCAGACCGTTTCGCGCGCCTCGGCGGGGGAGTGTTCCTCGACGACGATCTGGGTGATGCCGTAACGGTCCCTCAAGTCGATGAAGGTCATGGCGCCGAGGTTCCTCACTTTCTGCACCCATCCGGCCAGGGTGACGGTTTGGTTGACGTTGCAGGCCCGGAGGCAGCCGCAGGTATGGGTTCTGTACATGGCGATATGTTATGTTTAGTCGTTACGATCCGCAAAGTTAACTAAAATTCATAATTCATAATTCATAATTCATAATTAAATGACAGGATGCCTTGTTAAAACCTTTGTGTGTGAAGAACGCCGCCGCCGGAATTGCAGCGAGGCGGATGAAACGGCGGATATGCAGGGAAAAGAGCGAAAAGAGATGCGGAATCCCCGAAACGAACCTCCCGGGACCGGGCGTCGTTTCGGGGATTTGTTGGGCGGCCCGGATTTCGGACAGCCGTTTCTGACCGATAATTACTCCACCGCTTTGAGTTCGAGTACGCGGCTCGCATATTCCTTGCCCACCGTGAATTCGAGTCCGTTCTCCATCAGGAACGCGCCGCTGAAGGTCTTGCCGTCCTGCGGGACCGGCTTCCCGTCGACGTTCAGTTCGGTGATCCGGTAGCGTTTGCCGGGGTCGAGACCCGCCATGCGGAAGGCCGGCGACGGCATGTTGAGGAAGTGCTCCAGCTTGTAGACGAACCAGACGGCGCGGTCCTTTTCGGGTGCGACGTACATCAGCGATGCATAGCCTGTCTTGTCGTAGGGCGAGATCAGCCGGTAGAGGTCGCCCTGCTGCACGATGGGACGGATCTCCTTGTAGTCGGCGATCGCCCTGCGTGCGAACTCCTTCTCTTTGCCGGTCATCTTTGAGGGTTGCAGTTCCAGCCCCAGGCGTCCCGACATGGCCACGTCGAAGCGCAGTTTGAGCGGAACGTTGCGGCCCGTCTGGTGGTTGGGCGAGGCGCTCACGTGCGAGGCCATCGCCACGGCGGGATAGAAGTTCGACACGCCCCATTGCATGTAGATGCGTTGCAGGGCGTCGGTGTTGTCCGAGGTCCAGAATTCATCGTAGTAGGGCAGGACGCCATAGTTGACCCGGCCGCCGCCGCTGGCGCACGACTGCATCACCAGACGGGGATATTTCTCCCGGATGCGCCGCAGCACCTTGTCCATGCCGCGGTGGTACTCGATGTAGAGGTGCGATTGCCGGTCGGCCGGCAGGAAGGTCGAGCCGTAGTTGTAGAGCGTCATGTTGTCGTCCCACTTGATGTAGGCGATGTCGGGATGCGCGGTCATCAGACGGTCGACCACGCTGAAGACGAACTCCTGCACCGCGGGGTTCGACAGATCGAGCACCTGCTGCGTGCCGCCGCGGCCCTTGCGGTTTTCGCGGTAGGGCTGCTGGATCACCCAGTCGGGATGCTTCTCATAGAGTTCGCTCCGGGTGTTGGTCATCTCGGGTTCGATCCAGATGCCGAACTTCACGCCGTGTTTGCGGGCCGACTCGGTCAGACCCTCGATGCCCTGCGGCAGTTTCTCGCGGCAGACCGTCCAGTCTCCGAGGCTCGTCTCGCCGTTGTTGCGCGGGTATTTGTCGCCGAACCAGCCGTCGTCCATCACGAACAGTTCGCCGCCCAGGTCCGCCAGGTCGGCCATCATCCGGTCCATGCCTTCCTGGTTGACCTTGAAATAGACGCCCTCCCACGAGTTGAGCAGCACGTCGCGAAGCTCGGTTCCGTGGTTGAGCCGGTGGAGGCGCGCCCATCGGTGGATGTTGCGGCTCACGCCGCTCTTGCCCTCGTCGCTGAACGTGAAGGCGAATACCGGGGTCGTGAAGACCTCGCGGGGTTGCAGCGTGTATTGCGACTGCTCCTCGTTGATGCCCGCGAAGAGGTGCGTGGTGTGGGTGTTGTCGTTGTCCAGGGCGATGCGGTAGTTGCCGGCCCAGGCCAGCGTGCCGCCGATGACGCGGCCTGTCAACTCCCGGGGGCGTCCGTCGAGCGAGATCATCAGCGAGGGGTTGTCGCGCTGCGTGTTGCGTACGCCGTCCTTGTTCTTGAGCACCTTCATGCCGTCGGTCAGCGGCTCTTCGTGGAGGTAGCACTCCGCGCCCCATGTGCCGTGGAAATGCGTCAGCCACGTGTCGCCCCGGCGGACGGGCATGTAGGCCGATGCGAACCGGTAGAGCGTCACGGGTTTCTTCTCCGTGTGGCTGATCTCGGTCCACGTCTCGATCACCTCGCAGTCGTCGTAGGTCTTGTAGAAGAGCGTCACGAAAAACGGGTAGTGCTTGTCCTTCATGGCGATGGCGGTGGTTTCGGAGCCGTCCCTGCGGTCGCGCGACACCGACTCGACCGCCAGTTCGAGCGACATCGAACCGTCGCCGTGCGTCGCCTGAATGGCTACTTCGCGGTAACACTGGGCGCCGAACTGCGGGTAGGCCGCATCGCCGAACGCCGCTCCGCTGGCGAGGATGTCGTCGGGCGAGGCGACGCGCGCTCCGAAATACTGGAACAGAGGGGTTTTGCCTTTTTCTGCCGTCAGCAGCAGCGAGGAATTCCGGGTCGAGAGGAGGATGTTTTCCGCCCGGAGCATGCCGCCGGACAGCAACGCAGCGCCGGCCCATGCCAATACCAAAAGTTTCTTCATTGCAGGGTTGTCGTATAAGGTTGATTTCGGGTATAAAACTAATAAAAAAACGCGGATTCCGCAAAGAACGCAGGCCGGACGATTGTCCGGCCTGCGAATCCAGAAATCCGAAACGGAGCCTCCGCGGTTATTTCGGGGCCGTGACGAACGGTGTCTCCAGCAGTTTTTTCAGCGTGGCGGGGTTGTCGGTGGTGATGTAGTCGACACCCAGCGCGATGCAGGCCATCATGTCGGCCGTCGAATTGACCGTCCAGGCGTTGACCTCGATTCCGCCGGCGTGGGCTTCCGTCACCCACTCGGGTTTTTTCGAAAGCACGGTCGAATACTGGTAGTCGATGCCCGAGAGCTTGTCCGCCGCGACTTCGGCCGGAGCCTTGTCGCCGCCCAGATACTGTACGCCGGCTGCGGGCATGGCCGCCCGGAGCTGCTTGCAGACCTCGTAGTCGAAGGCGATGTAATCGACCCGCGTCTCCATCGACTTCGCCTTGACGGCGGCCACGACGGCGTTGACGGCCCGCGTGTTGCTTGCGGCCGAACTGTGGGTCTTGATTTCGCAGATCAGTTTCATCGAAGCGTCCTTGGCGCCCTGCTCCAGATAGGCGTCAAGCGTCGGCAGTTTTTCGCCGTTGGCCAGCGTGAGGTCCCTGATCTGTGCATAGGCGCTCTCTTCGATCCGCAGGTCGCTGCCTGCCACCGTCGCGTTGTGGTTGATCACCGGCACGTCGTCGTCGGTGATCCAGACGTCGAACTCGGCGCCGTGGATGCCCAGTTTCTGGGCGTTGGTCAGGGCAGCGATCGAATTCTCGGTCGAATTCTCCACGCCGTCCTGATGCTGGCCGCGGTGCGCGATGATCCGGGGCATCGAGACGGAGGGATTGTCGCAGACGGTGAATTCGACCGTGCCGATCGGGTATTGGCTGCCGTTGCGGACGAGCGTCATGAAATACCGGTTCGTTCCGGCGGGAATCCCTGCGGGGAGGGTCACTGCCAGCGACTGAAGGGTATTGTCGCCGGAGGCTTCGGTGAATGCGGCGTCGGCCGTGAACGCTGCGGTCACGTTGGCCGCCGAGGTGAACTTTACCTTGTCGCCGGCTGCGAAACCGTTGCCGTAGATCGTATAGGTGTAGCCTGCGCCGATCTCGCACCTGGTCAGGTAGGCGAGGTTCGAGAGTGCGAATTCTACGGGCGTCTGGCCGGCGAACGCCGCATCCTGGTAGAGCAGGGCGATCTGGTCCCCGGTCAGCGCGTCGTCGAAGACGCGGGCCAGAACCACTTCGCCGTTCCATGCGTTGCCCATCGAACCTACGGCCGAGTCGCCGCCCAGCGCGAACCACCGTGCGCCGTCCTTGGCGTGGATCAGTTCGCCCGGAGCGTCGGCCGTGCCCTTGAGTTGGCCGTCCACGTAGATATAGGCTTTCTCGGCGGTTTTGTCCCAGACGCCCACGACGTGGTAGTAACGGCCCGGTTCGGGCGTCACGTCGCTCTGCGCCCAGCGCCACGTGCTTTTGCCCGTGGTGCTCACATTGGGCAGGAACGTGATGCAGGCCGGATGGCCTCCCTGGCCCTCCTTGCAGATCAGGAAACCCGTGCCGCCGGCTTCATGCGCCGAGAAGGGCTTGTACTCCTTCGTGCCGTCGTTGCGGTTCGAACGCAGGACGACCTCCAGCGTGTGGCCGTCGTCCAGACCCTGCTTGAACGTCTCGTTCGTGTAGTAGTCCACCCGGTAATAGGAATCCTTGCGGGAACCCTGCCCCGGGGTGTGCGTGTAGTTGGTCACGATGCGCTTGTAGACGTCGTGGTAATAGCAGGTCAGCGCCGTGCCGGGGTAGGAGAGCACCTCGTTCTTGAGCGGCGATACGTCTTCGGCCGTGCCGTCGGCGTGGAAGACAACGTCGAGCAGGTCGGCTTTCGGCGCTTCGGGCGGCACGGGTCCGGGTTCCTGCGTGATAGTGAACTCCTCGACCAGCGTGGGGTCCGAGACCGAAATGAACCGGACTACGCCGGAGCGCTCCCTGCTCACGGTGTTTTCCGGAATCAGAATCGCCAGCGTCATGCCGTCGACGGTGGGGTGGGTGAACCAGTCGGTCTTGCTCTGGTCTATCGCATAGGTCCATTTGCCGTCGGTCGTTACGGTGAACACGACCGTGCTCCCTTCGTAGGGGATGGTCCCGTTTTCGGGGGCGAGGTTGGACGCTACCGAGAAAGCGACGTTTTTCCATTCGGCCGTCTCGTCGTCTTTGCACGACGGGCAGAGCGCCAGGGCGAAAGCCGTGAACAGAAAAAACGATAAAAAACCTTTTTTCATATTAGGAAGGTTATATGGTTAATTTTTCAGTTGATTGATCCGGCCGGGTCATTGGGCGTTTTCAGGCTTCTCCGTCGCGGGGCGGACCGGGAAGATCAGCACCGTGGCGGCCGCCGCGTTCACCTCCGTGTCGGGACTGCCGACCGAAACGGGCAGCACGCAGCGACTGTCCGCCGTGATCGCCGAGACGTCGATCCGAATGCCGATCTTCGCGGTGTGGGCGTTGTTGTCGAGCCGCACGGCGGCGGTCGGGAGGTCGTAGCAGGCTTCGGGCATCAGCACGTAAGCCGTACCGTTGGCCTTGTTGTAGGCGGCCAGCGCTTCGGCGTCGACCGAGAGTGCGGCCGTCGAACCGCCTTCGTTGTAGCCGCTCCGGTAGATCCACACCTCGTAGTCGACCGCTGCGGCATCGGCCGTCAGGGCGACCTGTTGCAGGCCGTTTTTCGGGATCAGCACTTTCGAGCCGATGTCGTATCCGATCTCTTCGTTGTCGGAGCACCCGGCCAGGCAGGCTGCCGCCGACAGCGCGAGCGCTAAAAATAGCTTTTTCATGGTCGTTTCTTTTCGCTAATGGTTAATAACCCGGATTCTGAACCAGCTGGCCGTTGATGTTGAGCTGCGAGTTGGGGATCGCCAGCCAGTAGTGTTTCGGCGTGGTGAAGATGCGCGTGTCGTTCTCCTTCATGTCGACCAGCTTGTAGAACTTCTCGGGCGTGTCGCCCTCGATGTTCCAGGCCTTCGGGATGGGGCGCAGGCACTCTTCGGCGATCTTCCAGCGGCGGATGTCGTGGAAACGGCGTCCCTCCATCAGGAACTCGATCGAACGCTCGCGGCGGATGATGTCGCGCAGCTTCTGGCCCGAGGGGATGCCGCCGGCCCTGCTCCACGACTCCTGGAACGTCGGAAGGCCGCAGCGCGAGCGGATCTTGTTCAGGCACTCGTAGCCGTAGTCGCTCAACGTGCCGTCGTACTCGAAGTCGGCTTCGGCGTAGCTTAAGTATAGCTCGGCGATGCGCATGTAGGGGAAGACGTAGCTCATGTAGGTGCTGACGGAGTAGTTTCCGCTTGAGTTGAGCGTCATCTTCGACTGTTCGTTGACCCATTTCTGGCAGAAATAACCGTTGTAGGACTGGTATTCGTTGTCGTAGCTGCCGGTGAAGCCCTGCGGCTCGCCCTTGTGCGCCTTGATGGTCATTTTGCCGCCGTTGAAGCGGTACGTGCCCCGGTCATAACCCACCGACGCATAGAAGCGCGGCTCCTTGTGGAGGTGCATCTCGACCGTCCCGGCCGCCTCGTTGTAGGCCAGCGGGTCGATGTCCTTCGTCTCGGGGTCGTCCTCCCACGGAAGTCCGTTCCGGGTGTAATACATCTGGACGGCCTCGAACGTCGGGCACAAATAGCCGCGGTAGGCGCCCGACACCTTCGTGTAGTTGTTGGCCAGGTGGCAGCCGAACTGCTTCTGCGTGTAGGTGATCGAGCCTGACTTGTTCAGGCTCATCAGGTACTCGTTCTGGTTCAAGAACTGTGTCGCGTTGCCGTCGCCGGTGAAGATGTAGGTGTAGTTGGCGCGCCCCAGTTCGAACGGGTCGGTCGTGCTGGTGCTTTTCGACACGGAGAGGCCCAGTTGGCGGTCGTCCATCGTGTAGGCTCCCGTTTCCTTCGAAGCCTCCACGCAGTCGATAGCCTCCTTGGCGGCGTCCATCGCGCGTTTCCACTTCTCGGCGTCGTAGGTCTGGTTGATCAGGTGCGTGCCGTCCTTGTTGACGAAATCGGCGTAGAATTCCGAATTGCCGTTCACCAGCGGCGATGCGGCGTAGAGCAGCAGGCGGGCGCGGTAGGCCAGCGCCGTGGCCTTGATGGCGCGGCCGTACGCGATGGGACCCCAGTAGTCGGGCAGCATGTCGGCGGCCTTGCGGAACTCCTCCTCGATGAAATTGACGCACTCGTCGTAGGTGCTGCGCGGCACGTTCACGCTGCTGGCCGGCGCATTCAGGTCGATCTCCTCCCGGGCCAGTACGATCGGACCGTAGTACTCCAGCAGGATCTGGTGCAGGTGGGCGATCAGGAAGTGCGCCTCGCCCGACCAGTAGCGCAGGTTGGCCTCCGAGATGTCGGGAACAGAACCTATGTTGTTCAGGAAGTTGTAGGCATAACGGATGCCTTCGTAGATGTTGTACGAGTAGTTGCCCGTCGGAAGTCCCGAGGTCGTTCCCCACATGTTGAAGTAGGTGTTCGTCGAGGACTCCTGCGAGGTGGCGTATACGAGGCTCTTCCACGAGAAATAACGCACCGATCCGTAGTAACTCGAAATCAGGTCGTCGCCGCCGCTCAGGTCGGGCATGGCCTGCGCATGGAACAGGTCGGGGCACTTGCCGTAGACCATGAAGAGCATCTTTTCGGCCTGGGCCTGGGTCTTGTAGATGTCGTCCTGCGTGGGACTGCCCTCGGGAACGACATCCAGGAAATCGCAGGATGCGGCCGCGAGAAGGAGGGCTAACGCCATTGCTATTTTTTTCATAACGGTATCTTCTTTTGGATTAGAATTGGTATTGAACGCCGATTTTCGCCATCCGCTGCAACGGGTAGGACAGGCCGTGGCCGCCGCCCTTTTCGGGGTCCCAGTAGTCGAACGGGGAGATGACGAAGAGGTTGTTGCCCGACAGGTAGACGCGGAGTTTCTTGATGGTGTAGCCCAGCTCCACGGTTTTCAGGCGCAGGTATTTGGCGTCGTGGATGTAGAAGGTCGAACTCTGGGTGTTGTTGGAGCTTAACTGCGAGGTCAGGCGCGGATAGGCCGCGTCGGCGCGGTTGTTGTCCTCCGACCAGTGGTTGTCGGCGATGTACTGCGTGATGCCGTAGCCGAAGTGCGAGGCGTCGCAGAACGGGTGCATGTTGTACATCCGCAGCGATACGTTGGATGCGCCCTGGAACATGAACGAGAAGTCGAGCCTGCGCCACTTCACCGTCGCGCCGATGCCGTACTGGATTTCGGGAACGGTCGGGCTGCCGGCCGTCGTCACGTCGTTGCCGTCGACGATGCCGTCGCCGTTCAGGTCGCGGTACTTGATGTCGCCGACCGTGTAGTTGCCGAACCGCTGTTTGGGCGAGTTGTCGATCTCCTCCTGCGAGGTGAACAGCCCGTCGGCGACCAGCACGCCGGTGATGGCGTTGACCGGATGTCCCACGACCGACATGTAGTCGTACATCAGGTCGCCTTCATCCTTCTCGACCACTTCGTTGCGCGAGAAGGTGAACGTGCCGCGCAGGCTCAGCGACCAGTCCTTGTTGAACTGCTTGTTGTAGACGGCCGAAAGGTCGACGCCGTGCGATTTCACACGTCCGATATTGCCGTAGGGCGTAACGCCCAGCAGGCCCGTCGACGAAGGCAGCGAGGTGCGCCGCATGAAGATGCCCGTACGGTCTTCGGTGAAGTAGGCGGCTTCGATGTTCAGCGCGTTGAACAGTCCCAGTTCGAGACCGACGTCGAGTTTCTTGGCCTCCTCCCACGTCGCGTTGGGGTTGCCGTAGGTGGTGATCTTCGGGCCTTTGCCCTGGGAGTTCCAGTTGTAGTAGAATCCCGATTCCTCGCCCATGGCCACGATGGAGCGGTAGGGGAAGCGCTCGCCCAAGGCGTCGTTGCCCGCCAGACCGTACGATACGCGGATCTTCAGGTTGCTGACCGTCTTGCGGATGCCGTCCCAGAACGACTCGTTGGAGATCACCCAGCCGGCCGCCGCCGAGGGGAAGAAACCCCAGCGTTTGCCGGGAGCGAAGTTCTCCGAGCCGTTGTAGCCGAAGCTGGCCTCGAACAGGTAGCGGTTGTCGAATCCGTAGGTCACGCGGCCTGCCATGCCCTGCTCGCGGTAGGGCAGCAGGTTCTCCTCGCTCGTGCCGGCGATGTTGTTCTTCTTCTCGTTCATGCGGTAGACGAACATGGCTCCCACGTCGTGTTTGCCGAATTTGCGGGCGTAGTTCAGCGAGGCTTGCAGCGCGTAGCGGCGGTGGCCGCCGTTGCCGTCGGTGCTGGTCAGGTAGGTCGTGCCCGTGTCGCCGATCGAGTTGGTGATGAGATTGGCCGTGCCGTCGGGGTTGAGCGAACTGCCGTCCTCGACCTTGAAATAATAGGGGGTTGCCGTGCGGTAGGTCGCCGAATAGGTGTAGTTGTAGAATGACGCCGTGAGGTTGGCGCTCAAGCCCTTGGTGAAGAAATCCAGGTTCTGGTCCAGCGTGAAGGCCGTCGTCATGTAGGAGTAGTAGCGCTTGCCGTAGCCGCGGGACAGCTTGGCCAGCGGGTTGAGGTCGGTGGCGCCGGTGTCCCACGAGGCGTTGTTGCCGTAGCGCACGAACGTGTCGCCCTCCTCGGCCGGGAGCGTGGCCGGGAAACGTACCGGATTGGCGCGCATCGAGTAGTAGAACAGGTTGCCGATGTCCTCGATCGGGCGGGTGTTGTACTCCAGCTGGGCGTTGACCTTGATGCCGACGACCGTCGTCTTGGTGATGTTGGCGCTGACGTTGCTCTGGAAGATGTATTTCTGGTGGTTCATCTTCACGTCGTAGGGGTTCTGCTCGATGTCGGCGATGATGCCGTTTTCGTTCGAGACCGCCGCGTTGAGGAAATAGCTGACCTTACGGCCGCCGCCGCGGATGTTGAGGTTGAGGTTCTGGTTGACCGAGAAATCCTTGAACATCAGGTCGTACCAGTCGTTGTTCGGATAGAGGTACTTGTTGAGTCCCGCCTTCGTGCCGTTGATCTTGTCGGCCGAGTAGAACGGCTGGTAGGCGTGGAGCGTTCCGGTCTCCTTGGCGGTGTTGAAGACGGCCTCGTTGTAGAGCTGCATGTAGGTCACGCCGTCGGCCACCTGCTGTACCATCGTGGGCATCGAGAAGGTGTTTTCCAGACGGACCGAGACGTTCATCTTCTCCGAGTTGCGGCCGTTTTTCGTGTTGATGAGGATGACGCCGTTGGCGCCGCGCGAACCGTAGACCGAGGTCGCCTGGGCGTCCTTGAGCACCGAGAACGACTCGATCGACTCGGGAGGCATGTTGTTGAGCATGTTGCTCAACACCTCCACGCCGTCGAGGATGATCAGCGGCGAGTTGCTCGACCCGAAGGTCGAAATGCCGCGGATGTAGAACGAGGCGCTGTCGTAGCCGGGTTCGCCCGAGGTCTGGCGCGAGATCATGCCGGCGATGTTGCCGGCGAACGCCGTGGTCAGCGAACTGGAGGTGATATTCAGGTCGGAGGGTTTTACGGAGGTGATCGAAGCGACCATCGACTCCTTTTTCTGCGTGCCGTAGCCGATGACCACGACTTCGTCGAGCGCGTTGCTCTGCTCGGCGAGCGATACGAGTTTGAACAGCTCGGTGTCCTCGACGTGGAGTTTCTTCGTGTCGAAACCGACGTACGAGAAGGTCACGTATTTCGATTTGGCGGGAATGGTGAAGGTGTACGAGCCGTCGCCGTTGGTGATCGTGCCGGCCGTCGTTCCTTCGACGTAGATCATCACGCCGGCCAGCGGGGAGTTGTCGGTGCCGGAGATCACCGTGCCGCTGACCGTTTGGGCGACGTCGCGCGAACCGCTGGCGGCCTGGTAGATGCGGACCTGCGTGCCGCCGACCGAATACTGAAGGCCGACGTCGGGCAGGATCTGGTCGAGAATCCGGTTTGCGCTTACGTTTTTCTCCCTGACCGTTACGACCTTGGTCAGGATCGGTTTTACTTCATCCGCATAGATGAACCGCAGATCGCTCTGCGCCTCGATGGATTCGAGGATCTCCCGGATGCTTGCATCGGCTGCATCTATCGTTACATAGATGCTCCGGATCTGTGCGAGGAGATTTCCCCCCCCCCGCGAGGCATAGGGTTCCGGACAGCAGCAGCGCGGCGACGAATCGCAGGACTGCCGGAAAATGCCCGTTCCCGGGTGCTTTTTGGCGAGTTTCTTCCATAATGGTTTTAATTGGTTCTGGTTGGTAATTGGTTTGGTTTCGAAATACAGAGTGCATGGTTTGGGCCGTTTTTTGGCCGGATGTGTGTTTTTTTGTAGGAGCAAATTGAATTTAAGGGTTTTGTGGACTATTCCATTTGCAAATATAGAAATTATGCAATAAAATGCAAGCATTTCTTTGATTTTGATTTTTTCTTTTTGGAAGAAGGCGTGTTTTGAATCGAAATTGATGCACCTGCGTCGCTTCCGGGTGGAGTTTGCCGGGCGCGGGGTGCGTTCTTCGGAAAAAATGGTTACTTTTGCCGAAAACAATCCGGCATGGAACAGCACGAAACCGACGAAAAATTCATGCGCCTGGCACTAAACGAGGCGCAAAAGGCGTTAAAACAACAGGAGGTGCCCATCGGTGCGGTCGTCGTGGCCGGCGGTGCGGTGATCGGGCGGGGGCACAACCTCGTCGAAACCCTGGCCGACCCCACGGCCCACGCCGAGATGCAGGCCCTGACGGCCGCTGCCGCGACGCTCGGGGGCAAGTATTTGCAGGAGTGCACGCTCTACGTCACGGTCGAGCCGTGCATCATGTGCGCCGGGGCGATCGGATGGGCGCAGGTGAGCCGCGTGGTGTGGGGCGCCGACGATCCCAAGAAGGGCTTCCGGCGTTACTCCGAGGCGGTGTTCCACCCCAGAACGACCGTGGCGCGGGGGGTGCTCCGGGAGGAGTGCGAGGAGTTGATGAGCGGTTTTTTCGCGGGTTTGCGTGGATAGATTTGGTAAAAAAGGAATTTTTTTTATACTTTTGCATCCAACGCGTTTCGGACAGGGGCGCATGAACTGAAAAACTTAATAAAATCGAATAGAAAAAGCAATGAAAAAGTTATTTGTATCGGTTGTCGCGCTGTTGGCGGCGGTGTCGCTCTCGGCGCAGGATGTTACTGCAATCTACAACGAAGCCGCAGCAGCTTTCGGCGCCAAGGATTTCGCAGGCGCGGCCGCGAAGTTCGAACAGGTGATCGAGCAGGGGCTGGACAGCGAGGAGGCCGCGTCGCTGGTGGCCACGGCCAAGACGACGCTTCCCAAATGCTACTTTATGATGGGCGGCGGAGCGATCCGGACCAAGAACTACGACGAGGCGCTGAAGAATTTCACCAAATCGGCGGAGCTGGCCGAACTCTACGGCGACATGAGCCAGATGGCCAAGGCCAACGGCTGGGTGGCCAAGATCTATCAGATTCAGGGCGGCGACGCTTTCAACAACAAGGACTATGCGACCGCCGCAGGCGTGTTCGAGAAGGGCTACAAGGCCGACCCGGACAATACCGCGATGGCGCTGAACCTCGCCATGAGCTACTGCGAGATGGGCGAGTACGAGAAGGGTATGGACATCTACGAGGCGGTGGCCGCCAAGACGCACCCCAAGTATGCCGATGACGCCGCCAAGGCCAAGGAGATGATCGCCCTCTACACCAATAACAAGGTGGCCACGCTTCAGGCTGCCAACGATTTCGACGGTATCATCGCGATGGCCGACGCGCTGCTGGCGAAGAACGCCGAAAACGCTCTGGCGCAGAAGGTCCGCTTGCAGGCTTATGCCAGCAAGAAGGATTACAACAAGGTGATCGAGCTGGGCGAGGCTGCCGCCAAGGTGCAGACCGATCCCGAGGATGTGAGCCTGATGTACCTGACGCTGGGCGCCGCCTACAACGCCAAGGAGATGAAGCCGCAGGCCATCGAGGCCTTCCGGAAGGTGACGGCGGGACCGGCTGTCGAGAGTGCGAAAGCCGCGTTGGCCGAACTAACCAAATAGCCTGCGGGCCGCAGGAGGAAGAGGGCGGCCTGCCGGGTTTTCCGAAGGGCCGCAGACAGTGAGCCTCCGGCCCCATGAAATAAACCGCAGAGCGGGTTCCGGATTTCCGGAACCCGCTTTTTCGTGCCGGAGCGGGGGGCTGGTTCAGCGTTCCGACGGCTCTTCGGGTGCGGCGTTTCGAAGGGCGTTTTCTCGGATGCGGGTCAGTCCGCTGCGTGTCAGCGGCGTGCGGCCGCAGAGGGCTTCGAACGCCGCTTCATCCATGCCGAGCCACGTCGCGGCGTCCATCGCCAGCGGGTCGAACACGGCATCGAACGCCGCGTTGCGGTGCTGCGGGGCGCGGCGGTTCCAGGGGCAGAGGCTCTGGCACGCGTCGCAGCCGAAGATCCAGCCGTGAAGGTCCGTTTGACCGGGCTGTTCCCGCTCGATGGTGCGGCACGAGATGCAGCGGCCCGTGTCGATGGTCCTGTCCGGGGCGACGGCTCCCGTGGGGCAGTTGTCGATGCAGCTGCGGCAGGTTCCGCAGCGCGACCCTTCGAACGGTGCGTCGTAGCGGTCGGTCTCTTCGGTGAGAATCAGCTCGCCCAGCACGACGTAGCTCCCGTATTGCGGCGTGACGAGCAGCGACTGCCGGCCGATCCACCCCAGCCCGGCCTCTACGGCCAGCTGCTTTTCGGCCAGCGGCGCGGTGTCGACGAAGGCGCGGCCTCCCAGACCGGGGTGCGCCGCGCGCAGGGCGTCGAGCATCCCGCCGAGCATCGTCCGGAGGGTGGCGTGGTAATCCGCCGCGCAGGCGTAGGAGGCCACCTTCGTCCGGTGCCCGGGCGGATAGCCCTCGCCGACGCGGTTTTTGTACGACACGGCGCAGACCACGGCCGTGCGTGCGCCTTCGACCAGCCGGCGCGCGTCGAAGCGTTTGTCGACGTTGCGTTCCAGATAGCCCAGCGACGATTGGCGGCCGCGGGCCAGCCATGCGCGGAACAGCGCTTCGTTTTCGGCCAGATGGCGGCACGGGGCGATGCCGCAGAGGTCGAACCCTGCGCCGACGGCGAGCCGTTTGATGTACAGATGGTCGATCATCGTGATAATTTATGTCAAAAATAGTGTTTTTTAGCCGGAAATTAGTAATTTCGCCCCAAACTTTTGCGTTATCCGAACGTAGCTAAAAAAGAACACATGATGACTATCAATACACTGTACGAACTGGTCCGCAACAGCGTGGAGAAGTTCGCGTCGAAAGTCGCTTTCTCGATGTACGAGGGCGATGACGTGACTTATGCCGAGGTGGGCCGTCGTATCGCCAGGGTGCAGGAAATCCTCACCGGAGCGGGGCTTCGCGCCGGGGACAAGGTGGCTCTCCTGAGCAGCAACATGCCCAATTGGGGCATCAGCTATTTCGCCGTCACGTCGGCGGGCATGGTGGCCGTGCCGATCCTGCCCGACTTCTCGGACGAGGAGCTGGACATGATCATCGAGCATTCGGAGGCCAAGGCCCTGCTCGTGTCGGACAAACTTTTCACCAAGCTCTCGAAGCAGACCATCGAGCGGCTCAACGTGGCGGTCCGCACCAAGAACCTCGGCGTCATCTCGCAGCGCGTCCGCGGGGAAGGCTCGACGGGCGTTCCCCGGCCCGACGACCTGGCCGTGATCATCTACACGTCGGGAACCACTTCGAAGCCCAAGGGCGTGATGCTGACCCATGCGGCGCTCTGCGCGCAGGTCGACATCTCCGCCTCGATCTTCCCGGTCGACGGCGGCGACACGTTCCTTTCGGTGCTGCCCCTCTCGCACACCTACGAGTGCTCCATCGGCATGATCTATCCCTTCTCGATGGGCGCGCGGGTGGTCTACCTCGACCGTCCGCCCACGGCCTCGGCGCTGATGCCCGCCCTGCGGGCGATCCGCCCGACGGTCATGCTGATCGTGCCGCTGATCATCGAGAAAATCTACCGCCACCAGGTGCTCGCCAAGTTCAATTCCAACTCCTTCTGGCGCACGCTCTACCGCATCGGCTTCATGCGCCGCTACCTCCACCGCGTCGCGGGCGGGAAACTGATGAAGCTCTTCGGCGGCCGCCTGCGCTTCCTGGGAATCGGGGGTGCAAAACTCGACGGCGGGGCCGAGAAATTCCTGCTCGAAGCCCGCGTCCCCTATGCCATCGGCTACGGGCTGACCGAGACCGCACCGCTGCTGGCCGGCGCGGCCCCTTCGATGGTGCGGCTGGGATCGACCGGTCCCCAGGCCCCGGGCGTCGAACTGCGGCTGGAGAACGTCAACCCCGAGACCCGTCAGGGCGAGATCGTGGCCCGCACGCCGAGCGCGATGGTGGGCTATTTCAAGAATCCCGAGGCCACGAAGGAGGTTTTCACGGCCGACGGATGGTTCCGCACGGGCGACCTCGGGGAGCTGGACAAGGACGGCTGGCTCTACATCAAGGGCCGTCTGAAGAACATGATCGTGGGTCCCGGCGGCGAGAACATCTATCCCGAGGACATCGAGACGGTGCTCAACTCGCACGTCTGCATCGCCGATTCGATCGTCACGGAGCAGGAGGGCCGCCTGATCGCCCTGGTGCACTTCAACCGCGAGGAGATCGAGTCGATGATCGACGACTGGCGCGAGGAGTGGGAGAGCAAGAAGGAGGCCTGGGAGGCCAAGACCGAACAGCTGAAGAAGGAGATCATGGATTTCGTCAACGCCAAGGTCAACCGTTTTTCTCGGATTTCGGAGGTCGTCGAGGAGAAGGAGGATTTCATCAAGACCCCCACGCACAAGATCAAGCGTTTCCTTTACAACAAGAACAAGAACGGCCAGACTCCGGACCAGCCTGCCGCCGGAAAATAAACAAAGCCCCCGCTCCCTTCGGGCGGGGGCTTTTTCTTAATCCGGAGCAGCCGGAGCGTTTCCGCGGGGCGGTCGGCTTTCGGCGAGGGACCGGGGCGCTTTCGAGGGGCCGCCTCACTTGAGGTGGATGCCGTGGGCGGCGCACTCGGCGATCATCCGCTCGGGCCAGATGCTGACCTGGACTTCGCCGATATGGGCGCAGCGCAGGTAGAACATGCAGAGGCGCGACTGGCCGATGCCGCCGCCGATCGAGAGCGGCAGCCGTCCTTCGAGCAGCAGGCGGTGGAACTCCATTTCGCGCCGCTCGGGACATCCGCAGATCGCAAGCTGGCGTTCGAGGGCCTCGGCGTCGACGCGGATGCCCATGCTCGAAAGTTCGAAGGCGCTCTCCAGCACCGGGTTCCACACGATGATGTCGCCGTTGAGTCCTTTGTAACCGCCTTCGGTCGGGGTGCTCCAGTCGTCGTAGTCCGGGGCGCGTCCGTCGTGCCGCTGCCCGTCGGAAAGTTCGCCGCCGATGCCGATGAGGAACAGCGCGCCGTATTTGCGGGCCGCCGCCTGCTCGCGCTCCTTGGGCGTCAGCGCGGGGAACTCCTGCAACAGCTCCTCGGCCTGCAGGAACGTGATTCGCTCGGGCAGTATGGGCGTGATGTGCGGATAGAGTTCGTAAACCTCCTCCTCGACGGCTTTCATCGCCTCGTAGATCGTTTCGACGGTCGCTTTCAGGAAGTTCAGGTTGCGTTCTTCGGGGCGCATCGTGCGTTCCCAGTCCCACTGGTCGACGTAGAGCGAGTGGATGTTGTCCAGCTCCTCGTCGGCGCGGATGGCGTTCATGTCGGTGTACAGCCCGTATCCCGGGGCGATCTTGTAGGTCCCCAGTTTCATGCGTTTCCATTTGGCCAGCGAGTGCACCACCTCGGCCCGGCGGTCGCCCAGATCGCGGATCGGGAATGACACGGCGCGCTCCACGCCGTTCAGGTCGTCGTTGATGCCCGTGCCCGAAAGGACGAACAACGGCGCCGTGACGCGGCGTAGGCGCAGGCGGCGGGCCAGCATGTCGGGAAAAATCTCCTTGAGATAGGTGATGGCCTGCTCCATCGTTTCGGGAGCGAGCTTGGCCGTATAGTCTTCCGGAATGAAAAGCGGCATAAGTTCAGGGTTTGGATTCGTGAAAAACGGTTTATTTTGCAAATATAGTGAAAGGTGAGGGCAATTGGGAGTGTTCAGGCTCAAAAAATGTCGGTTTTAACCGCGGAACCGGATTTTGGCCTGCCCGAAATCCGTTCCGGGTGGGCGGCCGCATAAAAATAACGCACGTAACAGAAGCGTTACGTGCGTTATTTCATTTCCGGTTCCGGTTATTTCGCGGCGGGCAGCAGCGCCGAGTCGGGCTGCTGGCGTTTGTCGCCCACGTCGATCAGGTTCTCCTCGGAGACCCCCAGCGAACGGTAGTAGTCGTTCAGTTCGGCCACCACCTCCTTGCGGTCGGCGTAGCTGGCCAGGTAGTAGATGTCGCCCAGCTGGTCGAGCTTCTCGTCGATAAGGCCCGAGACCATGTCGCCCTGCGCCCCTTCGAAACGGAGGTAGTGCTCGATGTATTCGATCAGCGTCTGGGCATACTCCCTCAAGAGGGCGTCGCCCTTCGCGGCGGCTTCCTTGTCGCCCATGGCCGAAGCGGCGTAATAGGCCTCCAGGAAGGGGTAGGTGTTGGTGTCGGTGAAGCGCACCTGCGAGGTCGGCATCCGCTCCAGCCCCAGGTCGAGCAGCTCGACGGCCTCTGCGACGCGGTTCTGCCGCAGCAGCTCCTTGGCCACGCGGGCGAAGGCGTCGCGGGCGTGCGAAGCCGAAAGGTTGTACTGGATGAAGTAGTCGGCGTAGACCCGCGGGTCTTCGAGGTTGCCGTAGCGGAACGTGTCGCGCAGCAGCGGCGCGGCGTAGTCGGCGTCGATGCGTCCGATCTCGTAGGGGTTCTGCGTCGGGGTGAGGATCGGCACCAGGCGGTAGGCGTAGCCGTCGAACTGGAGGTAGTCCATCAGCCCGAAGTCCTGGAGAATGTAGACCTGCGTCATGTAGATCGGGCGTTTCCAGTCGAAGTTGGCCAGCATGTCGAGGATCATCAGCTGGTTCTTGTCCAGCGAATTCTTCTTGATGTTGATGAACACCGTGTCGACCATCTTGTCGCGGTCCTTTTCGGCCACGATGCCCGACGCCAGGGCGTTCTCCTTGTTCACCGGCAGGGCGATGCGCTTGGCGGGGATGTAGTCGGCCAGCGTGCCGTCGGCGAGTTTGACCTTGCTGCGGGGGTCGTCGCTGCGCACGAAGTCGATCACCTCCTTGATCTCCACCGGGCGGTCGATGCTGTTGGTGACGTAGATCATGTCGTTGTTGAAGGTGTACTTGTGCTTGGGCAGCGAGAAGGGGACGCCGGGGGCGTCGTTGGCCTTGGTCTTCATCTCGTCGATGTACCACTCGCCGCCGAGGTAGGAGGTGTTCATAATCCGCACGTCGGGGCGCACGCCGTAGACCTCCTGATTGTTCCACAGCGGGAAGGTGTCGTTGTCGCCGTAGTTGAGGATGATCGAGTTGGGGAGCGTCGACTGGAGGTAGTTCCAGCCGATGTCGCGGGCCATCGTGCGGTGCGAACGGTCGTGGTCGTCCCAGTTCTGGGCCGCGAGGATGGCCGGGACGCTCATTGCGACGACCGTTGCCGCGGCTGCCGTCGCCACGTTGTCGCGCTTCGAGAGCCGGGCGATCAGGTCGCGCAGGGCCAGCACGCCGAATCCGATCCAGATCGAGAATGCGTAGAACGATCCCGCATAGACGTAGTCGCGTTCGCGCGGCTCGCCGGGCGAGGTGTTGAAGTAGAAGACCAGCGCGATGCCCATCATCACGAACAGCCACAGCACGATCGAGAAGTTGCGCTGGTCGCGGTTCAACTGGTAGACGAGTCCGATGAGTCCCAGCAGGAAGGGGAGGAAATAATAGGTGTTCCGGCCCTTGTTTTCGGCGATTTCGCGCGGCAGGTTGTCCTGCGGGCCGACGTATTTCTCGTCGATCCAGCGGATACCCGAGAGCCAGTTGCCGTCGGTGATCGTCGTGCGCGAAGGCTGTATGTCGCTCTGGCGTCCCACGAAGTTCCACATGAAATAGCGCCAGTACATGTACGAAAGCTGGTAGTTGAAGAAGAAATGGACGTTTTCCCAGAACGTCGGTTCGGTGACCGTGCGGGTTTCGCCGTAGGAGTCGGTGTAGGCCCGTTTGCGTCCGAAGTCGAGCGTCTCGCCGCGCATGGGACGCCCCTGTGCGTCGCGCAGGACCTCGCCCTTGTCGTCGCGCAGCGTCTCGGTCTTGGTGCGGTAGGCGGCCCACTCCTTGTAGGCCTTTTCACCCTTCGAGTAGTTCCACATGCGGGGGAAGAGCTGCATGAACTCCGGAGCGTGGGTGTAGCCCGTGAGCACCGTGGCGGTCTTGTACTTGCCGTCCTCGTCCAGATACCACACCTTCTTCTCCTTCACGCCCTCGGGGGGAGCCGAATACTGCGCGCCGTACAGCAGCGGGCGGTCGCCGTACTGGTCGCGGTTCAGGAGCGACAGCAGGGCGTGGGGGTTGTTGGGGTTGTTGGAGTTCATCGGCGGGTTCGCCGCGGCGCGGATGGTCACCGAGGCGTAGGAAGAGTAGCCGACGAGAATCATCGTCGTCGAGAGCAGGATGATGTTGAGCAGCACGCGGCCCCGTCTGTGGGCGGCCCATGCGGCCCATCCCAGGCCGATGATCAGCGCCAGCGCGAAGAGCGTGATGCCCGAGTTGACCGGCAGGCCGAACGTGTTGACGAACAGTGTGTCGATCTGCGCCCCGATCCAGACGGTGTAGGGGATGATGATGTTGTTGACGAAGACGATCATCGCCCCGGACACGAGCGTCGAGAGGGCGATGCCTCGCCAGGTCACCGTGGCGGTCTTGCGGAAGTAGTAGATGAAGACCAGCGCGGGGATGCAGAGCAGGTTGAGGATGTGCACGCCGATCGAGAGGCCCATCAGGTAGGCGATCAGCACGATCCAGCGCGAGGAGTGGGGTTCGTCGGCCTGCTCCTCCCATTTGAGCATCAGCCACACGACCAGCGCCGTGAACATCGACGAGAGCGCGTAGACCTCGCCCTCGACGGCCGAGAACCAGAACGTGTCGGTGAAGGTGTAGGCCAGGGCCCCGACGGCTCCGGCGCCCAGGACGGCCCATGTGTTGGCGGCGGTGAGCTGCGCGCCGTCGCGCGTCACCAGACGCCGTGCCAGGTGGGTGATGGTCCAGAACAGGAACAGGATGCAGAAGGCGCTGGCCAGCGAGTTCATGGCGTTGACGGCGATGCCCACGTAGTCGGGGTTTCCGAAGGCGAAGAGCGTGGCCAGGCGCGCCAGCATCATGAACAGCGGTGCTCCGGGCGGGTGTCCCACTTCGAGTTTGTAGGACGTCGCGATGAACTCCGAGCAGTCCCAGAGGCTTGAGACGGGTTCCATCGTCATCAGATAGACCATCGCCGCGACGGCGAATACGGCCCAGCCCGTGATGTTGTTCCAGCGTTTGTAAAAGTGCATATCCGAGAAAACTTTTTTCGTAACTACTTATCGTGCAAAAGTAATGATTTAACGCATTTTTTCCAACCTTATTACGCGAAATGCGTTTACAGCCACCTTTTCCACCATTTTTTCTGCGGGGCCTCGGCCGTTGCCGCCGGCGCGGCGATGGCGGCGGCAGCCGCTGCGGACCCGGCGGCGTTCCCCGACCCTCCGCGTTTGCGGCGGCGGGACGGCTTTGCCGAAGGGGCCGGAGCCGGGTTGGAGGCGTTTTTCGGCGCTGCGGTGGCGGCGGATTTGTTCCCGGCGGCTTTCGCGGCGTTGCCGGAGCCTTGCTTCGGGGCTTGCCCGCGCGTCGCGTCGGCGGGGCGGGAGGCGGTTTTTCCGGCCGGCTCGATGGGCGTTCCCGGTGCGGGACGTGTGCCCCGTCTGCGACGCGGGCGCGACGGGCGGGAAGTCGCCCCGGCCTCGGGCTGCGCCGGATTTTGCGCAGACTGCGGCGTCTTCGCGGCATTGCGGGCGGCCTTCTGCTCCGTGTTGCGGGCCGGCCGCTGCGCAGGCTGCTGTCCGGCGTCCGCATCCCGGGCGGGACGCTGTGCGGATTTGGCTCCGGCGTTCCGGGCCGGTTTCGGCTCCTGGGTGCGGGCGGGACGCTGTGCGGCCTTCTGCGCGGGTTTCCGCGCCGGGGCGGCCTTGCGCAGGGCATATTCCGGAACCGGTCCCTCGGTGGGGATCGTAAGTCCGGTGAGTTTCTGGATGTCGCAGAGATACTCGAACTCGTCCTCCGAGCAGAACGACCACGCCGCGCCCTCGTGTCCCGCGCGGCCCGTGCGGCCGATGCGGTGGACGTAGGTTTCGGCCACCTCCGGCAGTTCGTAGTTGATCACCAGCGGCAGCTGGTCGATGTCGATGCCGCGGGCGGCGATGTCGGTGGCGATCATCACCCGGCACTCGCCCGACTTGAAATCGTTCATGGCCTTCACGCGGGCGTTCTGCGACTTGTTGCCGTGGATGGCGCACGACCGGATGCCGGCCCGGTTCAGGATTTTGGCCAGCTTGTCGGCGCCGTGCTTCGTGCGCGAGAATACGAGCACCTGCTGGGCGTCGGATGCCGAGAGCAGGTCGATCAGCAGCTGGCTTTTTTCGGCTTTTTCGGCGAAATGGACCGTCTGCGCGATGGTCTCGACCACCGACGCCGGGGGCGTGACGGTGACCAGCACCGGGTTGCGGAGGATTTTCGCGGCCAGCGCGGCGATCGACTCGGGCATCGTGGCCGAGAAGAAGAGCGTCTGACGCCGTTCGGGAAGCAGCGGCAGGATGCGGCGGATGTCGTGGATGAAGCCCATGTCCAACATGCGGTCGGCCTCGTCGAGCACGAAGAAACGGATCGTGTCGAGCGTCACGTAACCCTGCCCGATCAGGTCGAGCAGGCGGCCCGGGGTGGCCACCAGCAGGTCCACGCCCTTCTGGAGCGCGTCGACCTGCGGACGCTGGTTGACGCCGCCGAAGATCACGCAGTGGCGGATGGGGGTGTAGCGGGCGTAGTCGCGGCAGCACTCGTCGATCTGGATGGCCAGTTCGCGCGTCGGGGTGAGCACCAGGGCGCGGATCGGGCGGCGTCCCTTGGGGGCCGGTTCGGCGGCTAAAAGTTGGAGCATCGGCAGCGTGAAAGCTGCGGTTTTGCCCGTTCCGGTCTGGGCGCAGCCCTGGAGGTCGCGGCCTTCGAGTACGGGAGGAATGGCTTGTTGCTGAATGGGGGTGGGATCTGTGTACCCCTTTTCTCCGATGGCGCGCAACAGCGGCTCGGAGAGTCGTAAGTCTTGAAATTTCATAATAATCGGCGTAAAGGTACGATTTATTTTTCGGTTTCCGTGTAAAAATTCGTACCTTTACCCGTTCAAAACGTTAATTTGCGATTATGGATTCCAAACTCGTACTTTACAATACGCTCACCCGCCGCAAGGAGGTCTTCGAGCCGCTCGTTCCGGGCCGCGTGGGCATGTATGTCTGCGGTCCCACGGTCTACGGCGATCCGCATCTGGGCCACGCCCGGCCCGCCGTGACGTTCGACCTGCTGTTCCGTTACCTCAAGGCTTCGGGCTACAAGGTGCGCTACGTGCGCAACATCACCGACGTGGGTCATCTGGAGCACGACGCCGACGAGGGCGAGGACAAGATCGCCAAGAAGGCCCGGCTCGAACAGCTGGAGCCGATGGAGGTGGCGCACTACTACACGGAGCGTTACCACCGGGCGATGGACGCGCTCAACGTCGAGACCCCCTCGATCGAACCCTATGCCTCGGGACACATCATCGAGCAGATCGAGTTCGTGAAGAGGATTCTGGCCGACGGCTATGCCTACGAGGCGAACGGTTCGGTCTACTTCGACGTGGAGAAGTACAACGCCAAATACAACTACGGCAGGCTGTCGGGGCGCAACCTCGACGACATCGTCGCCAACACGCGCGAGCTGGACGGGCAGTCGGACAAACGCCACTCCTACGACTTCGCGCTGTGGAAGAAGGCGTCGCCCGAGCATATCATGCGGTGGCCGTCGCCCTGGGGCGAGGGTTTCCCGGGCTGGCACATGGAGTGCTCGGCGATGTCCACGCGCTACCTCGGGGAGCGTTTCGACATCCACGGCGGCGGCATGGACCTGATGTTCCCGCACCACGAGTGCGAGATCGCGCAGTCGACCGCCGCGTTGGGCCACGATTCGGCCCGCTACTGGCTGCACAACAACATGATGACGGTCAACGGGCAGAAGATGGGCAAGTCGCTGGGCAACTTCATCACGCTGGAGGAGTTCTTCACCGGGTCGCACCCGAAGCTTTCGCAGGCCTATTCGCCCATGACGATCCGTTTCTTCGTGCTCCAGGCCCACTACCGCTCGACGCTCGATTTCTCGAACGAGGCCCTGCAAGCCGCCGAGAAGGGGCTGGACCGCCTGATGAAGGGCATCGAGACGCTCGGGAAGATCAAACCCGCGGAGGTCTCGACGGTCGATCCCGCCGAGCTGGAGACGCGCTGCGCCGAGGCGATGGACGACGACCTGAACTCGCCGATGGTCATTTCGGCGCTGTTCGACTGGGTGCGCACGATCAACCAGCTGGCCGACGGCTCGCAGACGATCACGGCCGCCGACCTCGCGGCGCTGACGGCTACCGTGCGTCGCTACGCTTTCGACATCCTGGGCCTGCGCGACGAGAAGGCCGCCGGGACGGCTTCGGGGCGCGACTACGTGACGCCGCTGGTCGAGATGCTTTTGGACGAACGCCTGAAAGCCCGCGCGGCGAAGGACTGGGCCGCCTCGGACCGCATCCGCGACGGACTCACGGCCGCCGGCATCCGCGTCAAGGACCGCAAGGACGGCACGGACTGGGAACTGGAATAAAACGCCTGCTGGTATGGGGAATCCGGACAAGATCGTAGCCGTCGGACTGGGCGAGGTGCTTTACGACCACGATGTCGTGACGGACGAATATACCTTCGGCGGCGCGCCGGCCAATTTCGCCGATCATTTCCTCAAGTGCTCCCGGCTGATTTCCGGCCCGGATGCGGCGGAGGTGCATGTGGTCAGCGCGGTCGGGGACGATGAGCGCGGCCGCGCGGTGTCGGCCGAACTGGAGGCCCGCGGGCTTTGCGACGGGCTTTGCCGCGTCGGGGAGCTGCCTACCGGCGTCGTCGACAAACGCCGGGATGCCGCCGGGGTCAACGCCTACGAGATTCTGCCCGGCGCATGGGATGCAATGACGTGGTCGGATGCGCTGGCCCGGCTGGCCGCCCGGACCGATGTGGTCTGCTTCGGTTCGCTGGCGCAGCGCAGCGCGGCGTCGCACGCTACCGTCGTCCGGTTTCTCGACGGGGTGATTCGCCGGGAGCGGCCGACGCTGCGCGTGTTCGACGTCAACCTGCGGCAGGATTTCTTCTCGCGGGAGGTGCTGGAGGAGTCGATGGCTCGCTGCAATATTTTGAAGATCAGCGACGAGGAGGCTCCGCGCGTGGCCGGATGCCTGACCGGATGTCCCGCCGCCGATCCGGGCGGGCTGTGCCGGGAGTTGCTCGACCGCCGGGAGAACCTCGAAATGGTCATCCTCACCGAGGGCGCCGAGGGCAGCCGCGTGTTCACCCGGAACCGGATTTCGGCCTATGTGATTCCCCGCGGGGAACGTGTCCGCCCTGTCGACACGGTCGGTGCGGGCGATTCGTTCACGGCAGCGTTTTGCGCGATGCTGGCCGCCGGGTACGACATCTGGCCGGCCCAGGCGTTCGCGTCGAAGGTCGCGGCTTTCGTCTGTTCGTGCGCGGGCGCCACGCCGGAGTACCCGGCCGCGGCGAAAACGGAATTTTCAGGGAATTTGTAACGTTTTATCTGATAAGGACAGAGACATGGAGACATACCGGTACAATACCTTGCGGTTTTTCAGGGTGCAGTTCGGCCTGCCCGCCCGGATGCCTTTGGAGTGGTGCGTCGTACGGGAGACCTCGCGTGCGGGCAGCGAATTGCGGCTCGGCGTCGCGCTGAAAGGAACGGGGCTGTACATCGACGTGGCGATGCGGCGGTTCTTCTCGCAGGTCGACATTCCGCTCATCGAGCGCCGCTGCTACCCGGCCGAGCGGATCAGCCGGGGGGATGACTACGAATACCGGAGCGCCGAAGGGTGGAGCTTCACTTGCCCCAAGCATTACATTTGCGATATTTATTACCCCGCGCGATTCAGCCGCGAACTGCTGGCGCATAGCGTGCTGTGAGGCAGCCCCGGGCGTGCGTGCCGTACGTGCGGGCCGGTAATGGAATTTTTAAGGGAATATAACTTATGACGGAGATAAAATCGGCGGCTTTGGAGCTCGGAACCGAGCGAATCCGGAAGCTGCTCGTGCAATATGCCGTGCCGGCGATCATCGCCATGACGGCCTCGTCGCTCTACAACATGGTCGACAGCATCTTCATCGGCCACGGGGTCGGGCCGCTGGCCATCTCGGGCCTTGCGCTGACCTTCCCGCTGATGAACCTCGCCGCGGCGTTCGGTTCGCTGGTGGGCGTGGGCGCCGCGACGCTGATTTCGATGCGCCTGGGCCAGCGCGACTACGAAACGGCCCAGCGGGTGCTGGGCAATGTGCTGGTGCTCAATCTGATCATCGGCATATCGTTCGGCCTCGCGGCGCTTCTGTTCCTCGATCCGATCCTCTATTTCTTCGGGGCCAGCGAGGCCACGATCGGCTATGCCCGCGAATACATGACCGTCATTCTGCTGGGCAACGTCGTCACGCACATGTATCTGGGTCTGAACTCCGTGCTGCGCGCCTCGGGGCATCCCCGCAAGTCGATGTACGCCACGATCAACACCGTGGTCATCAATACGATCCTCGACCCGCTGTTCATTTTCGGTTTCGGCTGGGGCATCCGCGGAGCGGCCATCGCCACGGTGCTGGCGCAGGTCATCTCGCTCGTGTGGCAACTGCGCATCCTTTCGAACAAACAGGAGCTTCTCCACTTCCGCCGCGGCATCTACCGCCTGCGGAAGAAGATCGTGCGCGACATGCTGGCCATCGGCATGTCGCCCTTCCTGATGAATCTCGCGGCGTGCTTCATCGTCATCCTCATCAACAAGGGGCTGAAGGAGTACGGCGGCGACCTGATGATCGGCGCCTACGGCATCGTCAACCGCCTGGCGTTCTTCTTTGTGATGATCGTGCTGGGCGTCAACCAGGGCATGCAGCCCATTGCGGGTTACAACTTCGGCGCGAAGCAGTACGACCGCGTGATGCGCGTGCTGAAGCTGACGATGATCGGCGCGACGTGCGTCACCACCGCGGGATTCCTCCTCGGCGAGTTCATGCCGCGCCTGGCCGTGGGAATGTTCACCTCCGACGAGGAGCTGATCCGCCTGGCGGTCGAAGGCATGCGCATCGTCTTCTTCTGCTTCCCGATCATCGGTTTCCAGATGGTGGCCACCAACTTCTTTATGAGCATCGGCATGGCCGGCAAGGCGATCTTCCTGTCGCTGTCGCGCCAGCTGCTGTTTCTGATGCCCGGACTGATTTTCCTGCCGCACATTTTCGACGTCTGCACCGAGTGGAACGGCAGCTGGGGCGTGTGGTGCTCGATGCCGCTGTCGGACTTCCTGGCTTCGCTGGTGGCTTTCTTCATGCTGACTTACCAACTGCGGAAATTCCGGGCCATCGGTGCGGAAAACGCCGCCAAAGAGGGATAGGACTATGGAACAATTCGTCATCAACATCGGCCGCCAGCTGGGCAGCGGCGGCAGGACCGTCGGGGAGATCATCGCCCGCAGGCTGGGCGTGAAGCTCTACGACAAGGAGTTGATCAACCTGGCGGCGCGCGAGAGCGGCATCTGCCCCGAGTTTTTCGAGAAGGCCGACGAGAAGGAGTCGCGCGGCGTGATTTCGACCGTGGTCGGCTACCTGCGGGCGCCGTTCGTGGGCGACGACGGGGGCGTGACGAACGTGCTGTCGAACGACGCGCTGTTCAAGATTCAGAGCGACGTGATCCGCGCCGTCGCGGCGCGTGAATCGGCGGTTTTTGTGGGCCGCTGTGCCGATTACATCCTGCGCGAGAATCCGCGCTGCGTCAATGTCTTCCTCACGGCCGACGATGCCGACCGCATCGGCCGCATCCGCCGCCGGCAGGGATGCACCGCGGAGGAGGCCCGCGCGATGATGGAGCGCGTCGACGCCCGGCGCGCCTCGTATTACAACTATTACAGCTCGCGGACGTGGGGCGAGGCGGCGACCTACCACCTCTGCGTCAGCACCTCGCCGCTGGGCGACGAGGGCACGGCGGATTTCATCCTGGAGTTCGCCGCACGGAAACTGAACATGAAATTTTGAGCATATTATGGTACTTGCGGAACAGATCAAGGAGATCGAACAGCGCCGGGAAGCGCTGGAACGCTGTTTGGACATCGACCAGAAGCGCATCGACCTGCGCAACGAAGAGGAGAAAACCCAGGAGCCGAACTTCTGGGACAACCCCGACAAGGCGCGCGAGCAGCTGCGCAAGGTGGCGGGGATCAAGGCATGGGTCGAGGATTACGACGCCATTCGCAAGGATGCCGAGGACCTTCAGCTGATGCCCGACTTCGTGAAGGAGGGCGTGGTCAGCGAGGAGGAGATGGACGCCCACTACGCCGCGACGCTCGAAAAGATCGAAAAACTCGAAATGCGCAACATGCTGCGCCGCGACGAGGACAGACTCGGGGCCATTCTCGACATCAACGCCGGGGCGGGCGGCACGGAGGCGCTCGACTGGGCGTCGATGCTCATGCGCATGTACACCCGCTGGGGCGAGGCCCACGGCTATAAGGTCAAGGTGCTGGACTTCCAGGCCGGCGACGAAGTCGGGGTGAAATCCTGCACGCTGGAGTTCGAGGGGGAATACGCCTACGGCTACCTCAAGAGCGAGAACGGCGTGCACCGCATGGTGCGCCTGTCGCCGTTCAACGCCAACAACAAGCGTCAGACCACGTTTGCGTCGGTGTTCGTATCGCCGGCCGTCGACGACACGATCGAGATCACGGTCAATGCCGCCGACATCGAGTGGGACACGTTCCGTTCGTCGGGCGCCGGAGGGCAGAACGTCAACAAGGTGGAGACGGCCGTGCGCCTGCGCTACCACGCGAAAGACCCCGACACGGGCGAGGCGATCGAGTACCTGATCGAGAACATGGAGACGCGCTCGCAGCTGATGAACCGCGAGAACGCCATGCGCATCCTCCGCTCGAAACTCTACCAGCGCGAGCTGGACAAGCGTATGGCGACGCAGCAGGCGCTGGAGGCTTCGAAGAAGAAGATCGAGTGGGGTTCGCAGATCCGCTCGTACGTCTTTGACGACCGCCGCGTGAAGGATCACCGCACGGGCGTGCAGACTTCGGCCGTGGAGTCGGTGATGGACGGCGACCTGGACGCCTTCATCAAGGCCTATCTGATGGAATACGGCGCGCAGGCGTAGGGATTATTCCTCCCAATGATAAAGTCCGCTCACTTCTTTCCAGCCCGAATGCGTCTTATGTAGAAGGACGCCGCTGCCGTTGTACTCTTCCACTACCTCGGCAACGGCCTTGTCGAGTGATTTGTTCAGGACGATGTATCCGATTGCGGGGATTCCGAGATGCCATCCTTCCCAATGCCCGTTGATGACGTACCAGTAGTTTTGCAGGAAACGCATCCGCTTCCGGCCCGATTCTGCGGATGTCCGCTCTTCGTCGGGCCAGTATCCGTTTTTCTCCAGAAACAGTTCGAGAGCATCCTTGTATTCATCGGTGAGATAGAGCTGTTTTAACCCCGCTTGCCGGATTTGCGGTCGGAAATCGTCCAAAACCCTGTAATAGGCTCCCGCTTTGCGGAGAAGGTAAAATCCGTCGGTCGGAAATGTGGGAGGAGGGGAGCTTTCGTAATAATAATCGAACATGCTGTCCTCTGCGATACAGAACGTCAATTGCGATTGGATAACGACGTAGCGATAGGCCGAATCGCTCCGGAAACCCCTCGGGCAAAGCGTCGGGTCGGGATTGAAGAGGGTGGTAAAGAGATTGTAAACGTTACGCAGCGTGTCGTTCTGGTTGTCCGGAGCCGATGCGTTGGACGTATATTTCCGATGCCATGTCTCCAGAAACTCCTCCATCCCCGGTCCCGATTTGCAGGAATAGATTGAGTCGAGTTCCTGGGCTAACTCTTTTGCCCGGGATGGAGCGTAGCGAAAATCCGTATTGTCCGCCTCCGAGGGCAGCGCATCTTTCGTTGCCCAAAGGAAATAGCCTCCGATGAAACAGACAACCAGAAAAGACAGGGCCGGGAAAAGGTTCAGCTCGGAGCGATCCGTTTTACGAAGGTTCATGGCAGAGGCGCTTTTCCGCAAAGATAGCATTTTTCGGTGCAAAATATTATCTTTGCTCTATGAAGCGATCTGTTTTTATCCTTGTATTCACCATTTTTGCAGCCTTCGCCGCTCCGGCGCAGGTGAACGTCGGCATGACCGACACGGCGTCCTATTACCCGCTGCTGCGGGGGCGGCGCGTGGCCGTGCTGGCCAACCAGACCTCCGTGGCGGAGCTGCCCGGCGCGCCGGGAGCCGATGCCTCCGGGCGGGTGCATCTGGTCGACCTGCTCCACGGCGAAGGGTTTGCCGTCGCGGCGATCTTCTCGCCCGAGCACGGATTCCGCGGCACGGCCGATGCCGGGGAGCAGGTCGCAAGTTCGGTCGACGCCCGGACGGGCATTCCCATCCGCTCGCTCTACGACGGCAACGCGAAACGGCCTTCGGACGAGGCGATGCGCTCGTTCGACGTGCTGGTCGTCGACATGCAGGACGTGGGTCTGCGCTTCTATACCTATTATATCTCGATGCTGCGGATGATGGACGCCTGCGCCGATTTCGGCCGCCGGGTCGTGGTGCTCGACCGCCCCAATCCCAACGGGCATCTTGTCGACGGACCCGTTCTCGACATGAAGTACAAATCGGGCGTCGGGGCGATTCCGGTCCCCGTGCTCCACGGACTGACGATGGGCGAAATCGCCCGCATGGCCGTCGGCGAAGGGTGGGCGAAGCCGTGCGACCTGACGGTCGTGAAGTGCCGCAACTACACCCATGCCACCGAATACCTCTTGCCCGTCGCTCCGTCGCCCAACCTTCCGACTGCGCGCGCCGTCTATCTCTATGCCGCGCTGTGCCCCTTCGAGGGCACGGTCGTGAGCCTCGGACGCGGAACGGACTGCCCGTTCGAAATCTACGGACATCCCGATATGACCGGACGCGCCTTTTCCTTTACGCCGCGCCCCACGGCCGGGGCCAAACATCCGCCGCTCAAAGGCCGGCTGTGCCACGGCGTCGACCTGCGCGGCATGCCGCTCTCCGAGGCCCGCGAAGTGGGATTCTCGCTGCGCTACGTGATCGACGCCTACCGCGATCTGGGGCTGGGGGACAGGTTCTTCACCCCGATGTTCGAAAAGCTGGTCGGCGCGGGATGGGTGCGCGGGATGATCGTGGCTGGGGCTTCGGAGGAGGCGATCCGCGCCCGCTGGGTTCCCGATGTGGAACGCTACCGCGAAAAGCGGGTGCAGTACTTGCTTTACGAATAGAATGATGGGGTTTTAGGTCATTGCGAGGAGCTGCAGGCGACGTGGCAATCCGAAAAAAACGCAGAGTCGGCCATGGAGAGCAGCTATGTATATATATTGACCAATAAACTGCATACGGTGCTGTATGTCGGCGTTACGACCTCGTTATCCCGGCGTATGAAAGAACATGCCGCCGGTCAGTCTGCATTTACGCGCCGCTATAACGTCCATAAGTTGATTTACGTCGAGGAGTATCGGGACGTTCGGGATGCAATCGCCCGGGAGAAACAAATCAAGAGTTGGAGCCGGAAACGGAAAATCGGGTTAATAGACTCTCAAAATTCATTGTGGAAGGATTTATCGGACGGGTTCGCCTGATTCTTGATCTGGGCCGTAATGCCACAGCGCAGCAATCGGATTGCCGCGTCGCCTGCGGCTCCTCGCAATGACGTAAAAGCACTCCGATCCGGGGCGCTTTTTCTTTTTCATACGGGCGTTACCCGATCCGCCTCGGTGATCTCCCGCAGGACGCGGCAGGGCGAGCCGACGGCCACGACTCCCGCCGGGATGTCGTGCGTGACGACGCTCCCGGCCCCGATCACCGTGTTGTCGCCGATCGTCACGCCCTGCATCACGACCGTGTGGCCTCCGATCCAGACGTTGTTGCCGATGGCAATGGGCAGCGAACGCATGATGCCCGCGTTGCGCTGGTCGGGCAGCAGGGCGTGGTTGACGGTGTAGATGCCGACGTTCGGCCCGATGAAGACGTGGTCACCGATGGTGACGGGCGCTTCGTCGAGGATCGTCAGGTTGAAATTGCCGACGAAATGGTCGCCGACCGAAATCTGCGCTCCGAAATCGCAGTGGAACGGGCTGTGGATGCAGACCGACTTGCCGACGTGTCCGAACAGCTGCCGGATGATCGCCTCCCGCTCCTCCCGGCGGCTCGGGGGCAGCTGGTTGAGCCGGAACACCAGCTCCTCGGTCCGCAGCAGCGCGCCGCCGATTTCAGGACAGATGGCGTGGAGCCAAAGCCCGGCTTTCATTTTTTCGAGATCGCCCATGATTCGTTGGTTGTTGGGTGGGGGAAGCGGCTTTTCAAACCGCAAAAAGCACACCCCGTTGCCGAGGTGTGCTTCTCTTTCGGATATTCCGTGTTACTCCGAAACGATCGCCTCGCTCGGGCATACGCCTGCGCAGGTGCCGCAGTCGATACATTTGTCGGCGTCGATCACATAGATGTCGCCGGCCGAAATAGCCTCTACGGGGCACTCGCCGATGCAGCTGCCGCATGCAACGCACGAGTCGGTAATTTTGTAAGCCATTGTGTTGAGTGTTTATTGTTAAATGTGTGTGTGCAAATATAAAAACTTATTTGATAATATCAAAACCCGTGTAGGGAATCAGCGCCTCGGGGATGCGGATGCCTTCGGGGGTCTGATAGTTCTCCAGCAGCGCGGCCACGATGCGCGGCAGGGCCAGCGACGAGCCGTTGAGGGTGTGCGCCAGCTGGATTTTCTTCTCCTCGTCGCGGTAGCGGAGTTTGAGGCGGTTGGCCTGGAACGACTCGAAATTCGATACCGACGACACTTCGAGCCAGCGTTTCTGGGCCTCGGAGTAGACTTCGAAATCGTAGGTCAGCGCCGAGGTGAACGACATGTCGCCGCCGCACAGGCGCAGGATGCGGTAGGGCAGGCCCAGGGCCTTGACGATGCTCTCCACGTGGGCCACCATGCCGTCCAATGCTTCGTAGCTCTTTTCGGGCAGCGAGAGCTGCACGATCTCCACCTTGTCGAACTGGTGCAAGCGGTTGAGTCCGCGCACGTCCTTGCCGTACGACCCGGCCTCGCGGCGGAAGCACGGGGTGTAGGCGGTCATCTTCACCGGAAAATCCTCCTTTTCGAGGATCACGTCGCGGTAGATGTTCGTCACGGGAACCTCGGCCGTGGGAACGAGGTAGAAGTTGTCTACCGTGGCGTGGTACATCTGCCCCTCCTTGTCGGGGAGCTGTCCCGTGCCGAAGCCCGAAGCCTCGTTGACCATCACGGGCGGCTCCACTTCGAGGTAGCCGGCCGCCGTGTTGCAGTCGAGGAAATAGTTGATCAGCGCGCGCTGCAACCGTGCGCCCTTGCCCTTGTAGACGGGGAATCCCGCGCCGGTGAGCTTCACGCCCAGGTCGAAGTCGATGATGTCGTACTTGCGGGCCAGCTCCCAGTGGGGCAGCGGGTTTTCCGGAAGCGCGGTGTAGCTTTCCACGAGCTTGACGACGAGGTTGTCCTCGGCCGTCTTGCCTTCGGGGACGATCTCGGCGGGGAAGTTCGGCAGCGAGACGATGGCCGACTGCAACTCCTGCCGGGCGTCGGTCAGCTCGGCTTCGAGGCGCGAGGACTTCTCCTTGAGGTCCGCCACGAAGCGTTTGCGCTCCTCGGCCTCCTCGCGGCGGCCCTGGCCCATCAGTGCGCCGATCTCCTTGGCGGCCTTGTTCTGGGCGGCCAGCGTGTTGTCGAGTTCCAGCTGGAGGGCTTTGCGCCGGTCGTCGAAGCTGATGATCTTTTCGATGACAGGCGCGGCGTCCACGCCCTTCTTGGCCAGCTTGCGTGCGGCGGCCTCTTTGTCATCGCGGATTTGCTTTATCGTAAGCATAATATCGTGAGTTTTTTTTGTGTTTTCGCCTTACAACCTGCAAAATTAGTAAATTCGCGCCAAACTGTCACGCCGAGACGCCGTTTTTTGCGATTTTATGAAAAAACCGGACTTCCGCCCAAAGCGGAAATCCGGTTTTCGGTTGTGCGGGCTGCGGATCAGCGGGTGTGGAGCACGAGGTCCGTGCGCAGACGCTTGCCTTCGGCCGGGACTTTCGCTGCCGTGTTTCCGGAGGCTTTCGCCGGAACGGCGACGCGTTCGCCCGTCAGGTAGGTCGTGAAGCGCTGTCCGCCGGTCTCGATGCTTCCGGTCCGCGATTCCGCGGCGCGGGCCGCGGTCTGTGCGGACGCCTGCTGGAGGGGCTTCATCTTGAGGGACGAGTAGGTTTTCGAACCGGCGTACTGGCGCAGGTAGCTCGAACTCGACGCCTGCGGCGTGCTGAAGAGCAGGAACATGTAGCTGTTGACCTCTTCGGGTGAGTAGGGGCTTGAAGCCCAGTAGAGCGTGTCGCCGATGTAGCCGACGGCCATTCCGGCGTCGCCCCAGAAGATCGACAGTCCGTTCGAGAAGCCGAGCGTCGCATAGGCGCCGTTGTACATCCCCGCGTACTGGGGTTCGACGATCAGCATGTGCAGCTCCTTGTCGTAGTAGCCTTTCAGCTGGGGTGCGAAGTCGCGCATGTCGGTCATGCCGCTGATGAGCACGTCGCGGTCGTTGATGCGCGCGATGTCCATGCGGAAGGTCTTTTCGGACGACTGCGAATCGACGTCGACGGTCGCCGTGACGCCGAATGCGCCGATGAAGTCCTCCAGGGTCTTCGTCCGGTCGAAATCCTTGGCGAAGTAACCGAACGTCGACGCGCTCTTCGAAACGAAAGCCGTGTCGCCGAACGAGTTGTACATCAGCAGGGCGAGTGTGTACGTGCTGCCTTCGTCGAGCGGGCTGAACGACGTGCCGCGGCCTTCGGGGGAGTTGAGCTGCGCGATCATCTCCTCGGGAACGTCGTAGCCCCGGGATGCGGTCACCTCCTCCAGTGTCATGCCGAGCGCTTCGCACAGGTAGTCGGCGACGGCGGTTTTGACGCAGAGATATTTCATCGCCGCCACATTCGCGGTCTGCATCTGCCAGATGAGCGTGTTGTAGGGCGAGTAGTTGAGGTTGTTCTCTGGAGCGTAGAACTCGAATTCGAGCGATCGGGGAGCATATTCGTCGTTCGGGTCGTTCGTGAACCGCTGCGTGTAGAGCTTGCAGGGGTTCTCGATCGAGTCGTAGGCCAGCGCCACGGCGGTGTAGTTGCCCGAGGGAACGTTCCAGACCGAGGCGTCGTCCGCGAGGAGCGTCACCACGGGGGTCACGGCCTCCAGTTTGTCGTCGATCAGCTGCCGGCGCACCTCCTGCTGCCGTTCGGCGTCGGCGGTGATGTCTCCGGCGACGACCGCGGCCTTGTAGTACTTCGTGTATTCGTTGGGCGAGAAGTGGAGTTTCGGAGCCTTGAATCCGGTGCTCGTGGTCTCGATGCCCTCGAAAGCGATCTCCACGACGGGCGTGGTGTCGATGTCGGTGTCGAAGACCAGTTTCTCGGTCCCCTGGGCGAAATAGCCCGACGACACGTAGTAGATCAGGTAGAACGAGAAGGTGCTCTCGCCGTCGAACGTGCAGGGATAGCTGGCGTACGCCGAGTCGTTGCCGGTGTAAACGGCCATGTCGGCGACGTAGACGTACTCGTTGTAGTTCGAGTTGTAGTAGCCGATCGACTGCGCCGGCACGGTGCAGGTGTTGTCGTCGTGGAGGACGAACTTGAACGTCACGCCGCTGGCCCAGTCCTTCAGCCGGAAGATATTGGCTCCCACGGCTTTTTCGACCTCCAGACCCGAATCGCGGCCCGAATAGTACCCGTTGTAGTGGTAGGTTGCCAGCTGGGGGATCTCTTCGCCCTCTCCGGTGGTGCGGTAGAGCGTCTCCCACTCCAGTTCGTAGGTGGCCGAAAGGGTCACCTTGTCGGAGTACTGCGCCACCTGCGCGGCGTTGTCGCCCGGACGCGCCTCCCGGCTGCTGATGTAGAGCGTGGTCTTGTAGTTCGAACCCATGACGAAGTTCGAAAGGTCGACCTCGACGGGAACCGTCACGGAGTGGCTGCCGTCGGGAATGGTCGCCTCGGCCGGAACCGAGAACAGCTCGTAGTCGTCGTCCTTGGTCGCCAGATAGACCTTGTAGGCGCCTTTGTTGCCCGGACGCGCGATTTCGACGTTGATCACGCCCTGCACGGCGTCCTGCGGAAACTCCTTCTGGATGGACGACTGGATGAAGTGGATGGCCTTCGCATCGTCCTTGTTGGGGGTGTATTGGTCGCCCTCCTGCGTCTGGCTGCAGGCCGCGGTGAAGAGCAGCAGTCCCGCACCCAGATATTTCGATATGTTTTTCATAGTGTACTTGATTTTCAACGGTTCAAAGGCTCGTTAGGGATTCTGGTCCTCCTCGTTGATGTTCGGATTGGCATCCAGTTCGGCTTTGGGAATGGTCAGCACCCAGTCGTAAGTGTCGGCTTTGGTGATGTTGACGTTCCGGCGGTTCATCATCGAAATGCACTCCTCGGAGAAGCCGTCGTCGGTCCGGCGGTCGATGCCCTGGCCCAGGCGGCGGACGTCGAACAGCCGGCCGTACTCACCCCACAGTTCGATGCGGCGGTGGGTGAGGATGTTTTCGAGGAACGATCCGGTCCAGGTCGTGGTCGTCGCGCCGAGCAGCGTGCCGCTGCGGTTGTTGGCGCTGTAGCCCGGGTCGCGTTCGGCCATGACGGTGTTCATCAGTTCGCGTGCGCTCTTGAGGTCGTCCAGCCGCAGGGCCGCTTCGGCGGCCGTGAAGTACATCTCCTCGACGCGCATGTAGATGTAGTCGCCCAGAAAGGAGGCCACGTTGGCGAACGAGAATTTTTTGCTGACGTAGGGCGACTCCTTGTCCGAGGGGTCCCACCAGTCGCGGCGGATGTCTGTCGCGCTGATGCGGTTGTAGAGCTGCTTGCTGATCAGCTTCGGAGCCGATTTGGCATAGGCGCCCTCCTTGTTGTCCATGTGGGTGAAGAACCCGGCGTAGCCGCCCGCCTGGTCGGCCACCTGAATGCCTGCGCCCCACATGACGTTCTGCTTGTCGAGCGAGTTCATGCCGCCCGTCAGGTCGCTCTTCGTGCCGACGGCGTAGCCGCCTTCGTCGATCACGCGCTTGGCCGCCTTGAATGCCCCGTCCCAGTCGCCTTCCGCCAGACAGGCGCGCGACTTGATGCCCAGGGCCACGTAGAGGTTGATGTGCGATTTGTTATTCTCGGCCAGCGTGGTTTCCCTGGCCTTTTCGAGCAGTTCGATGGCACGGTCGATGTCCTGGTCGATGCGGCCGTAGACCGTGCGCAGCGATTCGCGGGGCTGTCCGCCCGTGTCGATCGACGTGCCGGTGGTGTAAACCGGTACGCAGGGCTCGTTCCAGCGCGAAGCGCCCGTCAGGGAGTTGTAGGGGGCGCGGGAGAACCACGTCGCCAGGTTCAGGTAGCAGAGCGCCCGGATGGCGTAGGCCTGTCCTGCGACGTAGGCCACGTCGGCCTCCGTTCCGGCCATTTCCGGCTCGGCGTCGATGATGTAGTTTACATTGGCGATCCATTTGTAGTTGGCGTACCAGACGTCGTACGACCGGAAGGCCGACGAAGTGTAGTTGCTCTTGACGTTGTAGCAGTGGTCGCCCCAGAACCAGCCGTTGCCCTGCGACTGCATGATCAGGTCGTCGGCCATGCAGTCGAGCGCCAGGTTGTAGGCCGCGATGCCGAAGCACTGGTGGGTGTTTGCGGTCGTGGACCATCCGGCCGTCCACATCGAGCGGTAGACGCCGTTGACCGAAGTGATGGCCGTGGATGCCGATTTGAGCAGTTCCTTGCCCGAACCCGAGTCGGTCGGGGAGAAATCGAGCATCGAGTCGCTGCACGAGGGGGCTGATAAGCCGATCAGTGCGATGATAAGATATATTGCTTTTTTCATAGTTGTTTTCTCCCGTGGTTAAAAGTTCAGGTCGATACCGAATGCGATCACGCGCGACGGGGTGTAGCTGTAAGCCACCGATCCCGTGAAGTTATACTGCGGGTCCATGCCGTCCATGTGGTTGAACATGGCGATGTTGTCCAGCGTGGCGTAGATGCGCAGCGACTCGATGTCGATCTTCTTGAGCCAGCGCTTGGGAAGCGTGTAGCCGACGGTGATGTTCTTGATGGCGAAGTACGAGGCGTCGATCAGCGAGTTGCTGGCCGTGGCGTACGAGCCGCCCACTTCGAGCATCGGCACGTCGGTCTTGTCGCCCGGCTTCTGCCAGCGGCGTTTGGCGTTTTTGTGCCAGTTGTTGCCGGCGTACTGCACGTACATCGAGCCGTTGTAGAGTCCGTCGTAAACCCATCCGCCGATCGAATAGGTCGTCAGGAACGAGACGTCGATGTTCTTCAGGATCGTGAACGTCGAACCGATGCTGCCGAAGAGTTTCGGCTCGCGGCTTTCGTGGTAGTATTTGCTCAAGGTGGCCATCGCCACGTTGTCGGTGATGTACTCGTCGCAGCGCGTGTTCACCAGCGCCCCCTCGTCGTTGACCGTCTGGGTCCAGTAGGCGTAGTAGAGCTGCTTGCCCGTGGCGGGGTCCACGCCGGCCGTTTTCGGCAGGTAGAAGGTGTAGATCGGCCGCCCCACCTCGATGACGCGGATGCCCGACGTGATGACATCCTGGCCGCCCGTGAGCGAGAGCACCTTGTTGCGGTTGAACGAACCCATCAGCGTCGCGTCCCAGCGGAAGTCGCGCTTGTCGAGGATCGTTCCGCGCAGCGAGACCTCGAGCCCCTGGTTGCGCAGCGAGCCGACGTTGTCGTTGAAGCCCGTGAATCCGGTCGAGATCGGCAGCGGACTGTTGAGCAGCATGTCGCGCGTTTTGCGGTTGTAGTACTCGACCGAAACGCCCAGTCGGCCGCCGAACATCGTGGCTTCGATGCCGGCGTTGAGGTTGCCGTTCTTCTCCCAGGTCACCTTCCTGTTTTCGAGCTTGTCGACGAAGGCGCCCGCATCGGTGGCGTTGGGCCACGTGTAGTCGTAGAGACCCTGCCATGCGTAATAGGTTCCCAGGTTGTCGTTGCCCTGTACGCCGTATGAAACCTTCAGCGTGAGGTTGTCGAGCCACTGGCGGGTGTTCTCCATGAACTGCTCTTCGGAGATGCGCCACGAGGCGCCCACCGACCAGAAATGGCCCCAGCGGTCGCTGGGATGGAAGCGCGACGAACCGTCCGTTCGCCAGCTGGCGTCGATGTAGTAACGGCTCTTGAAGCCGTAGTTGATGCGCGCGAGGTAGGACTCCACGCCGTAGTTGTGCGAATAGCTGTTGTTGTCGGTGGTCGTCACGGCGGGTCCCAACTCGTCGATCCCGCCGACGATGCCGGTTTTTTCGCCGAGGGCGTAGTTGTACTTGTAGCGGTAGTACTCATGGCCGGCCAGCAGGTTGAGGAAGTGGTCGCCGAACGTGCGGTCGTAGGTCAGCAGCTGGTTGAACGTGTAGCTCAGCGTGCGGGTGTTGGTCTTGCTGAGGCGTCCGCCCTGCTGGGCCGCGTTGCCGTGCTCCTTGTCGTAGACCAGCGTGCGCTGGTAGTCGGTGTAGTCCGTACCGAAGTTCATCGTGAGTTTCAGTCCGTAGAGCCGGGCCTCCTCCCTGACCGTCCCGAAGGTGATGTAGCTGCGCGCCGAAAGCGAGTTGCGGGTGTAGTAGGCCTTGTTGTTGTAAAGTTCGGCCTTCGAGTTGAAGCCCTGGGCCGAGGGGCGGTTGGCGTAGCCGTTGTCATCCTCCGATCCGTATTCGTATTGCAGCCGCCCGTCGGCGTCGCGCACGTTGTTGCCGGCCATGTCCTTCAGGTAGACGGGATAGACCGGGGCCATGAACTGCGCCGTGTACCAGACGTTCGACGTGCTTGCGTCCTCGAAACTCTGGTAGCTCGATTCGCTGTGGGCGAAGTTGGCGTTCATGCCGATCTTGAGCCAGCTCTTGGCCTGCGAATCGGCGCCCACGCGGCCCGTGTAGCGGGAGAAGTCGGTGTTCTGGAGAATGCCGTCTTCCATGTAGTATCCCAGCGATGCGACGTAGTTGGCGCGTTCCGAACCGCCGTTCACCGAGACGATGTGTTCGGTGCGTATGGCCGAATTGTCGCTGATTTCGTCCAGCCAGTTCTCGTTCCATGCAGCTTTGGCATCCGAACGGATCTTGCCCGTCGACTGGTCGATCAGCGTCTCCCACGTGTAGTTCTTGTACGGGTTGTAGTATTCGGGATTCTTCAGTCCGCCGATCTGCTGGCCGAGGTTGGCGGCGGCGTAGCGGCTCGCGCCCTCGAAATCCATGCCCGTGCCGTATTGGGCGCTGTTGCGCAGCGCTTCGTAGCTCATCTCGACGTAATCTTTCATGTCGACCAGGTCGTAGCGCGGGATGGCGCGCGAGGCGATTCCGACGTTGCCCTTGTACGAAATGCGGATTTTGTCCTTCTTGCCCTTCTTGGTCGTGATGACGATGACGCCGTTGGCTCCGCGGGCGCCGTAGAGCGCACCTGCCGATGCGTCCTTGAGCACGGTCATCGTCTCGATGTCCGCGGGGTTGATCGCGCTGAGCGACCCGTCGAAGGGGATGCCGTCGACCACGTATAGCGGTGTCGCCGAGGCGTTCACCGACCCGATGCCGCGGATGATGACCGATGCCGCCTCGCCCGGCTGGCCGCCGCCGGAGGCGACCTGCACGCCGGCTACGGTTCCTTCGAACGATTTGGTGACGTTGCCCACGACGCGCTTCTGGAGTTCGCCGCCTTTGACGACGGCGGCCGAACCGGTGAACGACTCCTTCTTGGCCGTACCGTAGGCCACGACCATCACGCCTTCGATCTCGGCGGTGTCCTCCCGGAGCGTGACGTCGATGCGGGTCTTGTTGCTGACAGGGATTTTCTCGGTCTTGTAGCCCAGGTAGGAGACGACGAGCGTGGCGTTGGCCGGGACGTTCGTCAGGGTGTAGTCTCCGTCGACGTTCGTCGTGATGCCCTGCGTAGTGCCCTCCACGAGAACGTTCGCGCCGATGATGGCTTCGCCGTTGGCTCCGGTGACTTTGCCGCTGACGGCGACGTTCTGCGCCCAGGAGGCCGTCGTCCATGCCAGCGACAGGATGCACCAGAGAATTGCTGCTATCTTGTTCATAGATGTACTCTTATTTGATGTTGTGCGTGTTGTGAATGATGGTCCAGAGGTCGCCTTCGGGTTTCGCTCCGGCGGGCAGCTGGACGCTCTCCATCGGGTAGATGAACTTCTCGGGGTTGGCGATGGGTTTCCCGGCGGGCGACCGGAGCGGTTCGTCCGTTCGGGTTGCGGCCTGCGCCTTCGCCCGGGCGGCGTCCGGAGCCGCGCTGGTGGTCGCCGAACCCCATTTGGTGACTTTGTCGCCGACCGTGTTGGTCGCCGTCGCCATGAAGACGTACGTGGTTTCGGGCGTTACGCCGCTCTCCCCGGTGAAGAGGATGGCAAAGCCGTTTCCGTTGATGTAGGGGAGGTACTCCTCCTTGAGGTCGTGTCCGAACTCTTCGATCACGGCCGGATAGTTGTCCGTGCTGACGTTCGCCAGGGCGCTCTGTTTGAAAATCGCGTAACGCACCGTTGCGATGTCGATGCCCTTCATGACGCCGGCTACGGTGTTGTGCGTCGGGCCGTAGTTGGCGTTGGTCGAGGCTGCGGCTGCGAACCACGCGGCTGCGGCCGTGCTGGTCTTCGTGGTGACGGAGTTGACGCAGACCGTTTCGGCGCCGCTCGACGAGGTGGCCAGCGTGAGCAGCGTGTAGGACGTGCCGGCGCTGACTCCTTCCGTAAGTCCGTTGTAACCGTCGGCGCTGTTTACCGTCGCCGAGAGCAGCTCGGGGTTGAACTGGACTCCGTAATTGGGGTCTTTCAGGAATGCGGCGATGGCCTGTCGGTCGTAGGGATCGGAGAAGACCTGATTGAAGAGCTTGGTCGTCAGCGTACGGTAACGGACGTCCGTCACGTCGTCTCCCTTCCAGTGGGTCCACACGGAGTTGGTCCAGCCGTAACCCGTCAGGGCGAGGTAGGCGTTGGTGATGTAGAACCGCTGCGTGAACCAGTCGCTGCCGCCGTAGTTCGGACCGGCGGAGTAGCCGTCGGCCGTGGTCTTGAACTGCGTGGAGGAGAGGTTCGAGGTGATGTTGCCCCGCAGGTCCATGCCGAAGGCGAAGATCACGTAGCTCAACTCGGGGGTGAGTCCCGTCATCTGGAGGCTCTGGGTTCCCGACTTGAGCATCGAGGCCATGGCCAGCTGGAGGCTGATGCCCTGCTTTTTGGCGTATTCGACGATATAGGTCTGGAAGGCGGTCATCAGCTCTTCGGGCGAATACTTGGCGAAGGTCGTGGCCGGGAGAATCTCATAATAGTAGGTTTCGTCGCTGGAGGCGTAGATGTCGAACGCCACGGCGTCGGAGATGATCGTCGTCGGGGCGATGACCAGCGGCGGAACGTCGGCGTCCGAGGTGACGAACGAGAGCTGTGCGGCTTCCGAGTTGGTGAAGCGCGTGGCGTCGGACGTCATGGCGCGCACCGAGAAGGAGTAGGTGCGGCCCTTGTCGAGTTTCGACAGGATGACCGTACGGTTTCGGGTGGTCGACACCTCCCCGCCGTCGACCGAGAACTCGTAGAGTTCCGCTTCGGGCACTTCGGTCCAGGAGATGACGGTTTTCGACGCATAGGCGCTGCCGAGCGTGATCTTCGGCTGGGGAAGCTGCTCCAGATCGTCGGTCAGCACGTGGATGTAGGTGAAGGGGGATTCGGTGTATTCGGCCGGGTCCCGGGGGCAGGCCTTGACCGCCACGACATACTCTTTCTGCCGTTCCAGACTGTTGAATTCCAGCCGGCAGCCGGTCGTCGAGGTCTCGCTCCCGCCGTCGAACGTGTAGACGTAGGACCCTGCGTCGTCGACGGCTTCCCAGCGGAGGGTGAATCCGGTGGTCGTCAGGTCGCTGACGATGATCTGCGGCTGTGCGACGGGTTGCAGGCCGGAGCCGGTCTCCGCCGCGTCGTCGTCCGACGAGCAGGCGCACAGTCCCGCGAGGGCCGCCGCCGCGAATGCCGCGTATTTATAAAAGGTTTTCATAGGTTTGATTCTCTTTTGCGTTAGTGAATGTGTCATTCGACGGTTACCTCGATCGGTTTGCGAATGGCCGCGCCGTCCGAGACGATGATCGTCGTCCGGCCTTTCTTGAGGCCGGTGAGCTTCATCACTCCGCCCCGAAGTTCGATCTTCACGAGGTCGGGAACGGAAACGGTGTACCCCAGGACATTGGTGGCGGTGAAGTGGTTGCTCAGGTCGATGCTGACGGTGTCGCCCACGCCGACCCGCTGCGTCGGGATGCCGTCGATCTTGGCGATGTTCCGCAGCAGCTTGTAGGTGTCGAGGCTGCCGATGCCCATGTTGCCCAGATACTGCTGGTATTTGCCGGTGCAGTAGCGGTCGACGGACTGGGTGCTGCTCAACAGCGCCTGCCGGAGCATTTCGCCCGTAAGGCCCTTGCGTTTTTCAGCACCGTAGTAATAGCTGACGGCCAGCGCGCAGGCTCCCGACACGTGGGGGCAGGCCATCGAGGTCCCCTGGCTGCCTTCGTAGCCCGAAGAGCCGTCGGCGGCCACGCTCGTGCTGTAAACGCCGCCGTAGGCGTTGCTCAGCATCTGGTCGCCGCCCGGGGCCGAGATCTGGACCCATGTGCCGTAGTTGGTGTAGTAGGCCGGGGCGCCCGTGAACGCGGTTGCGCCCACGCTGATCGCGTTGGCGTCGGCGGCGGGATAGCAGACCTCGCTCGAAGCGTCGTTGCCCGCGGCGAAGAGGACGATGCCGCCGGCCATCGGGCCTGTCTGGTTGCCGTTTTCGTCCAGTCCCGCATATTTGTTGAAGTACTCCATGGCACGCGAGAGCGCCGAGTAGGAACCGCGTGTCCAGTCGGTCACGGAGATGGTTCCGGCGGTGTATCCCCAGCTGTTCTGGCAGATCACGGCGCCGTTGTCGGCGGCGTACTTGATGGCGCGGATCTGTCCGGCCAGTCCGGCGCCCGACGATCCGGACTCCGACTTGCCGAGAATCTCGCACGACATGATCTTCACGCCGTCGCCCCTGCCCGAGCCGCCTGCGATGCCGCAGACGCCCACGCCGTTGTTGTTCACGGCGGCGATCGTGCCGGCGACGTGCGTGCCGTGCATCAGTTCGGCCGAGAAATCCAGTTCGCCGGTCTCTTTGGTGAAGTTGTAGCCGTAAATGTCATCCACATAGCCGTTGCCGTCGTCGTCGACGCCCGGCGTGCCGTTCAGTTCGGCCTCGTTGACCCACATGTTGGCGGCCAGGTCTTCGTGGTCATACTTGACGCCCTGGTCCACGACGGCGACGATCACGTCGGGATTGCCCGTCGAGAGCTGCCAGGCGGCGTATACGTTGGCGTCGGCGCCCAGCTGGCTCGTCTGCGCGAAGATGTTTCCCGTGTTGTTGTAGTGCCATTGCATCTGCTGCGAGCGTTCGCTCTCGTTGAACGGGAAGGGGACGTTGCGCACCTCGTCTGCGATGGCGCGGGTGACGCTCTGCGCCCCGGCGGCGGGAGATGCCGCGCGGCGGTGGTCCGAAGTTTCGGCGGCCAGCGAGTATTCGATGATTTCGATGTCCTTGCACGAAGAGAGCAGGCTGGCCATCTCGCTCGTCGGGACCGACGGGTCGTATTTGGCGTAATACCAGAGGTGCAGGCCTTCCCTGCGGGTGCGTTCTTCGAAACGCCCGCCGTCCGGGAAGAGCCGTTCGAAACGTACGGTGTTCACCGTGTTGAGGATGCGGTCGATCTCGTCGATGCCGCTGCCTTTCGAAACGCCCTGCGCGCGGCTCTTTTCCACGATGCCGGAGGCCTCGGTCTTCAGTTTGAGGATGATCTCGCCGCCGATGGCCGCCGGGGAGGCGTTGACGATGACGGGACCCGCGGTCTCTTCGCCGCCGCTCTGCGTGTCGTCCTTGGCGCACGATGCCGCCGCGAGGACGGTTGCCGCCAGGAGAAGCGATTTGAATGGATATTTCATAGACGATCAGTTTTTAGTGTTATTCCCGGATGCAGCGTATCTGTGCGGAACAGTCGTGCGCGCCGAGCCTGTAATTGCACCAGTTGGGGTTGAAGTTCACGAAGTAGGCCGATGACTTCGTCGCGTCGGGAGTCGCCTGGGCGGTCCAGTAGAATGCCATGCCGCCCGTGTAGTTGCAGATGCTCACCGAGATGTAGTCCGTGTAGTAGATGTTGCCGGCCATCGGGTAGTAGTCGCCGGTGTTTTTCCAGCGGCGCCCGCAGTCTTCGTAGGCGTTCCAGTCCCATTTGGCGCTGACGCCGGTTTCGTCGTAATCCGCCGCTGCGCCGCCGTTGGTGATCGAGTTGTTTCCGGCGGGAATGCCCCAGAGATCGGGTCCCGGGACCTTGTAGCCCGGAGGGCAGGGGTCGAAAATGGTCTTTTCGGGACCCCACAGTCCCGGATGCGTGGCCTTCGGGTCTGTTCCCGTGCAGTACCAGTCGGCGTGGCCGTTGTACGGCGATTGCAGGTAGGTCATCGGGTTCAGGATCGAATTGGGAATGTTGGCCGGCGGCGTGGCGAGCACGGCGGCCTGCGCGTTGTAGACCCATGTTCCCGTTCCGTCGCCGATCGCGGTGTTCGGTTCGTTGTAGGCCGGGACGTTGTTGCCGTCGGTATCCGCGTGGTAGGGCGATCGCGAAGGCGTGAAGGGGTCCTTGCGGCCCCATTCGTAGAACATGCCTCGGTTGCCCACGTCCATCGGGGTGTTGTTCAGCGCTCCGAGGTTGCGGTCCATGATCACGGCGGCGACTTTGCCTTCCGAGTCGATGTGGTCGTGCGCCGTGATTTCGTCGTTGCAGACCCAGATGTGCCAGCTCCAGACGATGTTGCCTTTGATGTCCTTCACGGCGATCACGGCGTTGCCCTCCGAACGCCCCGTCGAGAAGGTCACGTAGCCGCCCCGGTAGATCGGCGCGCCGTCGATGATTTCGCGCGACATGGTCTTGTCGCCGTCGAGGCGCGATTCCCAGAGCAGTTCGGCGAAGGCGCCGTCCTCGATGGCGAGTCCGTAGTTGGCGATGTAGTCGCTGACTCCGTCGCCGCCGCCGTTGCCCTTGACCGATGCGTCGAATTTGTAAACGCCGCCGGTCCGGGCGATGTAGCAGTTGGCCGTGCCTTCGGCGCTCAGGTTGACGCTCCGTTCGGCGCGCTGTACGAGTGCGACCTCCTGCGAAACGGTCTCCCCGTTCTTCTCGGCGCTGACCGTGAGTTTGCCCGTCAGGGTTTCGGCTCCGGCGTTGATCAGGGTCTCGACCAGCAGGGCGTTGCCGTCCTGCCGGGCGACGGTGAACCAGTCGCCTTCGGCGGCGTAGTCCCAGCCGTCGGCGTTCGTCGCCACGGTGATCACGGCGTTGCCTCCGTCGGCGTCGAAGATCACTTTTTGGCTCGACACCTCCACGTAGGCCTTGCTTTCGCCCTCCTCCGGCCATATCCGGGTGGTTTCGGTGCAGGCTGCCAGCAGTGCGGCCGACAGCACTGCGATGCTGCATATTATCGTATTTTTCATGTTCGGGATCGTTTTGTGTTCGTCTATTCCTTCCACGTGGTGGGGATCTTGTCGTAGTCCGAGAGTTTCGTACATCCCGCGAAACTGCTCTTGGCGGCGGTGATCGCGGTGAGTCCCGAGGCGGCGGCATTCTCCGCCGTGCGGTCGTACAGGTGGTATTTCACGCCGTCGACGACCGTGTAGGGCGATTCGCCTTCGAGCGACGCGCAGCCCTGGAAGGTCGAAGTCAGCGTCTTGAGCTTCACGGCTTCGTCGAACAGGCTCACCGGAACGCTCCTGAGCATCCCGCAATCGCGGAAGAGATTCGCGACGCTGGTCAGTTTGACGGGGCTGACCAGCATGTTCTTGCCGACCTCTTCGAGCGACGTACAACCGTCGAAGACCGAATTGAACATGGTGGCCGAAGCGCAGTTGAACACCTCCGACCCGACGCGGACCAGTCCCGTGCAGTCGGCGAACAGGCTGGTGTAGGTTGAAATCTGCGTGGTTTTCAGCAGCCCGTCGGGGATCTCCCGGAGTGAGGTACAGTTGAGGAATGCCTTCTGGAAATTGAGCGACGTGCCGTTCAGTCCCGTGAAGGCGTCCGGCGCGATGCTTTCGATTCCCGAGCAGCCGGAGAACATCTCCGTCAGGGTCTTCGTCTTGGTGTTGGCTTCGAACAGGCGCGAGGGAACCATCGTGAGGCGGGTGCAGTTCAGGAAGCACTGGGCCACGGTGGTCGCGTTGACGTTCTTGGCGAAGAGCCCTGCCGGAATCGTCTCCAGGGCGGAGCATTCGGAGAACGTGTTGTTGAAGGCTGTCGCCCCGGTCAGTCCGTCGAAGATTCCGGCGGGCACGCTCTTCAGCGCCGTGGCCCCTGCGAAGAGGCGGTCGCATTTGGCCGAGGCCGTGCTCTTCCCGAAGAGGAGGCCGACCGATTCGAGGGCCGTGCAGTTCTCCAGGGCGTTGGAATAGGTCGTCACTTTCGGGTTGCCGGCGAACAGTCCGTCGGGCAGCGTCGTCAGTGCGGCGCAGTTCTGGAACACCTTGCCGAAGGTCGTGACGGAGGGATTGCGGCTGAACAGACCGGCGGGAGCCGTTTTCAGTCCCGACGCCGCGAATACGCTGGTGGCGGTCGCCAGATTCGGCATCCCGGCGAAAATATCCTCCGGAACGCTTTCGAGCAGCGTGCAGTTTTCGAACAGGCTGCCGATGCTGGTGATCGCGGGTGCGCCGGCGAAAGCCTCCGCGGAAACGGTTTTCAGGTTGTCGCAGTCCTTGAACATCGAGGAGATATTCTTGCAGGCGGCGCAGCCGGAGATGATGTTGGCGCCGATCTCTTCAAGCCCCGTACAGCCTGCGAACAGGCCCGAGAACGAGGTGACTTTGGAAAGTCCGCCGAGGACGCCTTCGGGGATGCTTTTGAGCGAGGTGCAGCCTTTGAAGACATTGGTGAACGAGGTGACCGCCGTATTGGTGGCGAACAGCCCTGCGGGGAGCGTCGTGAGCGACGCGCAGCCGTTGAAGGCGTCGTTGAAAGCGGTGACCAGGGTAAAGCCGTCGAACAGCCCTGCGGGCACTTCGGTCAGCGAGGCGCAGTCCTTGAAGATGTTGTTGAAGGCGGTCTTCGTCACGGTCGTGAAGGCTCCGCTGCTTTTGAACAGCTCGGCCGGGACGCTTTGCAGTTCGCTGCATCCGGTGAAACAGCTCATAAAGGTCGTCACCTTGTCGCAGCCTGCGAACAGGTCGGCGGGAACGCTCTGGATGGCCGTTTTGCTGAATGCGCTCTGGAAATTGGTGACCTTGTGGTTGTTGGCGAACAAGCCGGCCGGGACGGATTTCAGGCTTGTTCCCGAGAAGAGCATGCGGAACGAGTCGACCTCGGGGTTGTTGGCGAACAGGCCGGCCGGGACGGATTCGAACGACTCGGTGTTGGCGAACAGCGAGTTGAAGGTCGTCACCTTCTTGTTGTTGGCGAAGAGTTTTTCGGGAACCGTCTTCAGTTTGCCGTTCGAGAAAATGATCGAACAGTCGGTCAGCTCCGTGTTGCGAGAGAAGAAATCCTCGTCGATCTGGGTGATCGCCGTGCCGGAGAAGAGCGAACCTACCGAGGTGATCTTCGTGCAGTTGTAAAGCAGGTCGGCGGGCACTTCGGTGACCATGTTGCAGTTCTGGAAGCAGTAGGCGAAGGTTTCCGCCTCGGTTGCATGGTCGAACAGCCCGTCGGGAACGGCTTCGAGGACGCGGCAGTCGGCAAATGCATAGTGGAAGGTGGTGACCTTGGCGAAGGCTTCGGTGTTGTCGGAGGGAATCCGTTTCAGCTCGCGGCAGTTCTGGAATGCGCGCGCCATCGAGGTCAGCCCCGTGCGGCCCCAGTTGTAAACCTCCTTGAACTGGTTGCCCAGTCCGTAGTCGGGGATGTCGTAGGAGTTGAGCGACGTCACGTTGCCCTTGACCGAGACGATGTAGTAGCCCGGGTCGGTGTAGGTGTGCGAGGGGTAGGCGGAGGTGACGTTCTCCTCGATGCTGCCGTCGCCCCAGTCGATGGTGGCGTCGATGGCCTTGTCGAACGGCAGATAGGTCTTCAGGCTCGACGAGGTGATGTCGATTCCGAGGATGAAGGCGTCGAGGTCCAGACCGGTCTGGGAGACGGTGACGACCTGTTCGGTCTGGTTCTGTTTGCCGTCGCCGGCCGATACGGTGATGGTTGCGGTGCGGGACGATCCGCTCGAATTGGTCTCTGCGGTGATTGTAAGTCCCTGCTCGGTTTTCGTGGCGGAGAGCCAGTCGGAATTTTCGGAAAGCGTGTACTCCCAGTCGTAGTTGGATCTGATTCCCAACTCTTTTTTGTCGGATTCGGTGGGAGTGGGCGAGAGTGGAATGGTTTTTAGCGAAACGTTGACGTAGACGGCGCGGTCCTGCGTGACGCGGATCGTTTCAGAGACGGGATTTCCCCCCCCCTCGCCGGCAATCAGCACGAAGGTCGTTTCGCGGTCCTCGATCTCCTCGTTGGGGTCGAGCGTCATCGTGACTTTGTCGCCCTGCTGTTCGAGAAGCAGCCACGGGCAGTCTTTGGTTTCGAAGATCCAGTCTTCGTCGGTCGACTGCACTTCGAATTCGGCGGTCAGTTCGCCGATGGCGGGAATCTGGAAGTTGTTTTTCGATGCGGCGATTTCGAGCGTGCCGTACGCGTTCTGCGTGGCGGAGATGGTCGCGGTCTTGTCGCCGGCGGTAATGGTGATCGTAGCCTGCTGCTGCTCCTCGACCTTGTTGCCCTCGCAGTTCAGGACGAGCTGGTCGGCGACGTCGTCTTTCTCGATGGTCAGCCAGCCGGCGTTGACGGCGTCGTATTTCCACGTCGTGTTGGTCTGGATGTCCACGACGACCTCTCCGCCCAGGCTCTTGAAGCCGATCGAGGCGTTGCGTTCGTCTTCAGCGGCGAACCATGTGTTTTTCGACGAGATGCCCAGTTCGGCCGCAATGCCGGACGGTTCATCGCCCGGGACGGGGTTGGTGTAGGTGATCGTCTCTTCGGAGCACCCCATCATGCCGAGCAGTAAAGCTGTCAGTGCATATAATTTTTTCATGTGTGCTGCGGTTTAATGTTTCGATACGGGAAAGGTGCTGCCCGAGGGTGCGATGCCGTCGGCGGCCCGGGTGACGGAGGTCGGGGCCGTGCCGGTGTCGGCCGGAATGTCCCAGTCCACGAGATACATCGTGCCGGTGGCGTAGTAGAGGTCGCCGAACGACAGCCACTGCTGCTCCTGGTATCCGATGATGCCCAGCGTGGTGTACGGCGATTCGAAACCGTTCAGGAGGATCGCCTTGCGGGTTTCGTCCGCGTCGTCGTTGTAGCCCTCTCCCAGCCTGCCGGTCAGCATGCCGTTGTGGAAACCTCCGCCCTGCATGTTGATCGAGTACAGGTAGTGGAAGCGGAAGACCGTCGGGGAGATCTCGCGGGTGTAGCAGAGCCTGCCCAGTTCGATCGACATGGTTTGGCTGTTTTTGTCGTAGGTGGCTTCCACGACCGTGCCCGTCAGGAACAGGTTCTTGATGTAGAAACTCTTGCGGTACTCTTTCTCTTCGACGGTGCAGAACGTACCCGTGCCGCTCACGCCGATCGGTTCACGGCCGTAATACCAGTTTTCCGCATGAAGTCCGTAATATCCCAGCATTTGGTAATAGGGGTTTTCCTCGCGTGAGATTTGCGAAACGGTCACTTTGCAGGATTCCGTAGCGGAGCCTTTGGTCGCCCGGACGGTGAGCGTCGCATTGCGGTGGGCGTCGGGATTGCGCGGGGCGCCGACGCGTACCGTTCCGCTGACCGGGTCGCTTTCGACCGAAACCCAGTCGGCGTCGCTCGTGACGCTCCACTGGCCGTTGGAGACCACGGTGAAGAGAACGCTCTCACCTTCGGAATCCAGCGAAATTTCCTCCGAAGCGGTGGTGGACAGCAGGACCGTTTCCCACGAGAATGCCTGGTGAACGGCGATTTCCTGTTTGTCGCCGGCCGTTTCCACGGTGATTTTCGAGTTGCGGACATTGTCGGTCGTATTGCTTGCCGCGGAGATGGTCAGCAGGCCCTCTTCGGAGGCCAGCGTCACCCAATCGTCCGGACAGCTCACCTTCCAGTCGGAGGGCGTGGCTACCGCGACGGTGGTCGTTCCGCCTTTCTGGGCGAACGCGACACTACTTCGTGAGAGGACGATCACATCCGCGACCTCCTCTTTGTTCTTGTCGTCGCAGCCGCTTGAGGCGCAGAGGACGAGAACCGTCAATAGCGTAAAGCATCTTCTCATAAAAATTGGATTAGGAATAAAAAATGAATGGGTACGGTATCCCGTTTCCGGAGAACCGTATTTGCTGAAAATTGCATCGTGTGAAATTTTTGGACTTGTTTATTTGCGGCACAATATACGAAAATTTGCCCGAATGCTTTCTGGAAATCCTGAAAATATTGTCGTAAAAGTCTTTTCGTATTGTTTGTTTTTCGGTGTTATGCGTGTGTATAAGGTTGGATTTTAGCGATTTTGAAGAATGGCGGCCGTTTTGCGGCTGCAACTGTTTTGTTTGTCGGATATTGTCATCGCAGGGATATTTCCGGTCCGGTGAAAAAGAAGTGTATTTGTTATATATTGACCATTTGGGGCGTAAGCTGTTGAATGATAATTGATAATGTCCGTCCCGGCGGCGGTTCCCGCGATTTTCCGTCCGCGACGTCCCGATATTGACCGCTTTTTGTTACTTTTGCAAAAAGAAAAAAATGAAACTCGTCGAACTGTTAGCTCCTGCCAAAGATTACGCTGCGGCCGCGGCCGCCGTGGACTACGGCGCCGATGCGGTCTATATCGGCGGCGCGCGGTTCGGCGCGCGGCAGGCCGCGGGGAACTCCGCGGAGGAGATCGCCCGGGTCGTGGAGTATGCCCACCGCTTCGGAGTGCGGGTCCACGCCACGCTCAACACGCTCGTGTGGGACGACGAACTGGAGGCCGCCGAACGGCAGGCCCGCAGCCTGATCGACGCGGGCGTCGATGCGCTGATCGTGCAGGACATGGCTCTGCGGCGGATGGACCTTCCGGTGGAGCTGCACGCCTCGACGCAGGTTTCGAACCGCACGCCCGAGGGGGCGCGGTTCTTGGGCGAGGCGGGGTTTGCGCGGGTGATTCTCGAACGCAACCTCACGCTGGAGGAGATCCGGGCCATCTGCGCCGCCACCGCGGCCGAGGTCGAATGCTTCGTCCACGGGGCGGTCTGCGTGGGGTACAGCGGCCGCTGTTTCCTCTCGCGGTCGATGTCCGCGCGCAGCGGCAATCGCGGGGCGTGCAGCCAGCCCTGCCGCCTGACGTGGGACCTCACCGACGGAAAGGGCCGGACCTGGATTGCCGGGAAGCATCTGCTGTCGGTGCGCGACATGAATCTTTCGCAACGCATTGGCGATCTGCTGGATGCGGGCGTCACTTCATTCAAGATAGAAGGTCGGCTCAAGGATCTCGCTTATATCCGGAACGTTGTGGCCCACTACCGCCGGGCGGTGGACGAGGCGCTGGCCCTGCGGCCGGGGCTGGTGCGGTCGTCCGTCGGCGAGAGCGTCCCGGATTTCACGCCCGATCCGTCGAAGAGTTTTACACGCGGGGAGTCCGACTATTTTCTGGACGGAAAGCGCGCCGGAGTGGCGTCGTTCGACACCCCGAAGGCGGTCGGCGAACGGGTGGGCCGCGTGGCGGGCGTTTCGGGCGGCACGTTCACGCTCGACGGTGCGCACGATCTTGCGCCGGGCGACGGCATCTGTTTCCTGACGCCGCGCGGCGTGACCGGGACCAACGTCAACGCCGTGGAGGGCCGCCGCATCACGCCCAATCGCATGGAGGGGATCACGCCCGGGGCGGAGGTCCGCCGCAATTTCGACCGCCGTTTCACGCTGGCCGTGGAGCGCAGCCGCACGCGGCGGGTGATTCCGGCGAAGGCCGCGGCGGAGGCGACGGCCGAAGGGCTGAAACTTACTTATACGGATTGCGAGGGCGTTGCGGCCTCGGCCGTGCGGGCCGTGCGGCTCGACCCGGCGAAGAATCCCGACGCCAATGCCGCCGCACTGCGTGCGCAGGCGATGAAGTCGGGCGACACGATCTTCGCGGTCCGCGAAGCCGAAGTGCGGGGCGCGGAGTGGTTCGTGCCGGCGTCGCTGGCTGCGGAACTGCGCCGCGAAGCGTTGGCGGCACTTGCCGGAGCGCGCCGCGAACGGCGGCCGGAACACCGCATTCTGCCCGAGAATCCCGCCGCGAAATACCCGTCGGAACGGCTTGCGGCCGAGGAGAACGTCACCAACCGGCTGGCCGAGGCGTTCTACCGCGACCACGGGGTGCGGCAGATCGAACGGGGGCTGGACCTCGCGCCGACGACCGCCGGGCATGTGGTCTTGCGTTCGGCCTACTGTATCCGCCGCGAGATCGGCGAATGCCTCCGGGAGCATCCGCGGCTGCGCGGCGACCTGTTTCTGGAACACGGCGCCTACCGTTACCGGCTGGCGTTCGACTGCGAGGCCTGCGAAATGTCGCTGGTCGATCCGCTTGAAAAGCGGGAGCCGGAAGGTGTGTAACTATTTATAAAATAATGTATGCAGGAACAGCTGACGCCCGATTTCGGGGATTATGAACTCCTCGACACGGGGGATTTCGAGAAACTGGAACGCTTCGGGCGTTATGTGACGCGCCGTCCCGAGCCGCAGGCCATCTGGAGGCGCTCGCTCGCCGAAGAGGAGTGGCGGCGCACGGCCGACGCTTCGTTTCGGCGCGATGCGCGCAGCGACGAGCGGGGCGAATGGCGTCTCGCGCCCGGAATGCCCGACCGCTGGGTGGTGGAGTATGCCTATAAGCGGATGCGGCTGCGCATGCGGCTGGGGCTTACGTCGTTCAAGCACGTGGGCATCTTCCCCGAGCAGGCCGCCAACTGGAATTTCATCTACGACAACTGCCGGGCTTTGGCCGGAGACGGACCTACTGATGGCGAGCGTGTTGCGGCTGTCGGTTCGGGCGTTGCGCGAGGTGGCACCCCCAAGGTGTTGAACCTCTTCGCCTATACGGGCGGGGCGACGCTTGCGGCGCGGGCCGCCGGGGCCGAGGTGACGCACGTCGATTCGGTCAGGCAGGTGGTGACCTGGTCGCGCGAGAACATGGAGTTGAGCGGCCTGGAGGGCGTGCGGTGGATCGTCGAGGATGCGCTGAAATTCGTCCGGCGCGAAGTGCGCCGCGGGAGCCTTTACCGCGGGATCATCCTCGATCCCCCGGCTTACGGGCGCGGGGCCGGCGGCGAGCGGTGGATTCTGGAGGACAACATCGGCGAGATGCTGGAGTGCTGCGCGCAGCTGCTCGAACCCCGGGGGGCGTTTCTGGTGCTGAACCTCTACTCGATGGGCCTCTCGTCGACGCTGGCACGCACGGCTGTGAGGCAGGCGTTCGGCGCGCCGCGCGAGGAGCAGTGGGGCGAGCTGTGTTTCACCGATCGGGCCGGCAAGCAGCTGCCGTTGGGAACCTATTACCGGTTTACGCGGTAGGGTTTGCGGGGGGGGGCGCGGGGGATGCGCTGTGTTTTTGGCAGCCGTCCTCAAGTCGGAATCCCGTGTCGCGTTCCGCGGCGCAGGCGTAAGACGCCGGTTCTATGAATACGAGCGCAGAACGGCAGTTGCAGACTGCGAAATTGCAGCGGCCGAAAAGGGCATAAGAAATCGGTTTCAACTTGCCGGGGCAAGTTGGCAGGCCGCAGCTCCGCCCTGCGGAGGCCCGCCGGTTTTAGGAGCTCCCGGAGGCTTCGTTCCTTTTTCCTTTCGGTTCTGCGCCCGTGAGTTTAGACGGATTCTATCAACCTTAAAACACGTGATATGAGTATTCTTGCAGTGATATTCGGAATTTTGAGCGGCTGTTTCCTCGCCGTGCTGGTGGGCATCATCGGCAGCCACCGCCGTATCGGCTTCGGCTGGGCGTTTCTGATAAGCCTGATCTTCACGCCGCTCGTCGGGCTGATCGTCGCCCTGCTGACCGATCCGCTGCCCGGCGGAGGGCAGCGATGGGGTTGTGTCGGAACCGTCGTCGCCATTCTGGGGCTGTTGTTCTTCGCCGCGTTCCTGCTGCTGGCGCTGACGGGCGGGGCCATGCTGCTGGCTCTGTGAAACCCGGAACGGAGATGTCCATACCCCTGCATCAGACCGCCCGGCGCTTCGATTCCGGGATATTCCTTAAAGAAGGCTCTTCCACTTCGGAGGAAGAACCGGTCGGGTATGCCCACCGGGATGACTACGGCGATTGAGCACTCCTCGTCGGCGTGATCTTTACACCGCCGGTAGGACTGATCGCGGGGCTTTTGACCGATCCGCGGACACTTGATCTACTGGTAGCGTTTTTCCAGCTCGGCAATCATTGTTTCGAGCTTTTCTTCATTCGTCTCGAAGTAGCGTGAGTCGAAAGCCCTCGGAATCATACCGAGCCAGTTCCGCACCTTTTTGCTGGCGAGCATTTTGCCGAATGCCTTGTCGATATTCGTATCCGCAGACCACAAGGTTTCCCCCATCTGTTCGGGCAGGATGGCTTTCATGCGCTGGTCGTAGTAGATATTCATCGAGTTGTCGAATGCCCCGAGTTCGTTGTAGCAGCGCAGAAGGTCGATGACGACCTGTTTGTCGGCGATGTCGGACGCGATGCCCGTCGTCTTGAACATCTCCAGCGCGTCGGTCAGGAAGCGGTAGGGTTTTCCCATGCTGCCGGTGATCCGCCGGGTATAGTAAGCTACCGTATCGGCGGGAAGGCCGTCGAGCGAGAAATCATGCTCCTTCAGGCGGTATGCGACCCGTTTCTCGTCGTTGTACATCCATTTGTAATCCTGTATAACTTGCAGGTTGTCGCGCAGTTCGAGCGCAACGAGCTGCATGGCCTGCCGCACCTCCCTCTGTTTTGCCGAGTCGGCGATCTTGGCCGTCAGCCACAGCGTCAGCAGCACGCCGCCCGTAACGATCGAGAATTGGCGGACATAGTCGCCGATATTCCACTTTTTTAACTGTTTTTTAAGGATTTCTTCATGGTGTGTCGGGTTAGAATACGTAGTAAATCAGGATTCCCGCCCCGGCCGAGAGGACGATCAGCAGGATGGGGTTGACCTTGCGCCATGAACCCACGAAAACGCCGCCGAAGAGCACCCAGCTCCAGGCGTCGATGAAGTTCCGGTCGTCGGGGTTGTCGCCGTGGGGGAAAATCAGCAGCAGAGCCGCGGCGGCGATCATGCCGATCACCACGGGCCGCATGCCCCGCATGGCCCCTTCGACCAGCCGGTTCCCTTTGAGTTTCATAAAAAAACGCGCCACGAGGATCATCAGCGTCAGCGACGGCAGGCAGACGGCGAAAGTGGCGATCGCCGAACCCAGGATGCCGCACCAGGTGTGTCCGGTCTGGACGCCGACGCTGTAACCCACGTAGGTCGCCGAGTTGATGGCGATGGGTCCGGGCGTGATCTGCGACACGGCGACGATGTCGGCGAATTCGGCGGCGGTCATCCACTGGTGCTGCACGACCACTTCGTTCTGGATCAGCGACAGCATGGCGTAGCCGCCGCCGAATCCGAAGAATCCGATCTTGAGGTAGGATATGAAGAGTTGCCAGAGGATCATAGCTGCGCTAATTAAGAATTGAGAATTAAAAATTAAAAGTTGGGAGTCGGCATGTCCCGCAGGCGGTCTCTGTCCTCGCTCAACCGCAAAACTCACCTTTTACCTTTCACCTTTTTTGCCATTGTCAACTCCCAGGCGATGCCCAGCGCGGCGGCCGCGGCGAGTATCCAGATCGGCGACCAGTCGAGCCACCAGATGGCCAGGGCCGAGGCGGCGATGACGACCAGCATCGTCCAGTGCATGCCGCGGGAGAGCGTGAGCACCGGGCCGATGATCAGCGCCACGACCGCCGGGCGCATGCCCTTGAAGGCCGCGTCGACGACGGGGTTCTGGCGGATGCCGGCGAAGAAGATGGCGATCACGAGGATGATGACGAACGACGGCGTCACCGTGCCCAGCAGGGCCGCTGCCGCGCCGCGCAGTCCGCGGACCTTGTAGCCTACGAATACCGCGGTGTTGACGGCGATCGGGCCGGGGACCGACTGCGCGAGGGTCAGCAGGTCCAAAAACTCCTTCTGCTCGATCCACTTGCGTTTGGTGATCAGCTCGCGTTCGATCAGAGGCAGCATGGCGTAGCCGCCTCCGAAGGTGAACATCCCGATTTTCAGGAACGAGACGAATATGGTTGTCAGCCGTTGCATCGTCATTGGCGGGTTTTGCGGCCCAGCAGGTTCATCATCCCGTCGATGTAGGTCATCGGGTGGGTCGGTGCGCCGGGCAGCCAGAGGTCCGGGGTGTGGGTGTCGAAGAACGTGCGGTCGACGGCGCGGCTGTCGGCGAAAAGTCCGCCCGAGCAGGCCTCCGAACCGCAGGCGACGAGGATTTTGGGTTCCGCGACGGCGTCGTAGCAGATTTCCAGCGCCTCGGCCATGTTGGCCGTGACGGGGCCGGAGACCACCACGCCGTCGGCATGGCGCGGCGAGGCCGTGAAGCCGATGCCGAAGCGGCCGAGGTCGAAATTGACGTTGCCCGTGGCCCCCAGCTCCATTTCGACCGACGCGTCGCCCCCGGCCGAGACTTCGCGCAGCTGCAATGCGCGGGAGAAGCAGCGGCGGATTTCGGGACGCACCTTTCCGGCGTCGAACGCTATGCGGGGGTCGCCCGGACGGACGACAAGTCCTTCGCGCGTGGGCGAGCCGATGCGGTAGTCGTTGGTGAAACGGACGTTGCGGGGCGCGATGCGCGCGCATTCGCCGCAGAAGAGGCAGCGGCCCAGGTCGAGCGCAAGGGGCGCGGCCGTGAAGGCTCCCGTGGGGCAGACGGCCGCGGCGTGCTCGGCGTCGTCGGCGTCCCGGGTCTCGGTCAGGCAGGGACGGCCCCGGAATTCGGGGGTCAGCTCCACGGCGTCGAGGTCGGGGATCGCCTGCCGTCCGTGGCTGTGCAGTACGCGTATTTTTGGGAGGATCATTTTTGAATAAATAATTGAACAAAATTAACGAAAAGCCTCGTGACGGCCAATTCTTTTCCGGGCATTAAGTCCCCGCCGGGGCGGGGTGGAGTTGGGTCCGGTTTGTAAACGCGGCGGTACGCAGCGAACGGAGTGTATGAGGGTTGCCAAACGGTGCGATTACAGATCATGGCCGCAGTACGAGAGGTTGAAACTCTTGTTGCAGATCGGGAAGTCGGAGATCCCTTCGCCGCGCACGGCGAGCGCCAGCGCCAGCCAGTTGTGGAGGCTCGGGTCCTTGATGCGGGCGGCGGCGATGCGGCCCTCGGCGTCGGTCAGGAGAACGTGGCAGGTCTCGCCGCGCCATCCCTCAACCAGTCCGAACGCGAGCGACGAGGGGGCCAGCGGCGCCGCATAGTCCGGGCGCGGGTGTCCGGCGTTCCCGCATTCCTGTCCGTGGAGGTCGAGCAGGCGGTCGATGTATCCGGCCGATTGCAGCACCTCGCGGCAGCGCACCATCAGCCGGGCCATCACGTCGCCATGCGTTTTGACGATGCTTTCATGGCGCAGCGCCCCGGCGAAGACGCCCCAGGGGTGCGACGTGCGGATGTCGCGGGCCAGACCGCTCGCGCGGGCCGCCTGACCCACGCCGCCGATGCGCTGCATCTCGTCGCGCGGGACGATGCCGCACTGTTCGAAGCGGGCCAGCAGCGAGGGCGACGACTTGATGTCGCGGCGCACCTGGTCGTAGCGGCGGGCGATTTCGCGCACGTTCGCACGGATCATCGCCGCCTTTTCGGCCGTCAGCGGGTGGTCGGTGCCGAGGGGCCGGATCAGCCCCTTGCCGAAGCGGTTGCCGCACCACGCCTGCGTGGTGTTGATGGTCATGGTGCGCAGGGCCTCCGAAGCCACCTGCCCCAGCTGGTAGCCCACGTCCATGCAGAGGGCGCCCGTGTCGGCGATCTGCATGGCCATGCGTTCGAGTTCGAGGGCCGCGGCGCGTTCGCACTCCAGCGCGGCCGGGACTTCGCGGCGGGCGAGTTTCTCGACGGCCCGGGCGAAGGCCGTGGCGTGCGCCACGGCGCTGTCTCCGGCGACGGACTCCGCAAGGCACATCTGCCGCAGGCGGTTCGCGGTCGTTTCGAAGGCCGTCTCGACGTCCCGGTGCTGGTAGCCCAGCGCGATTTCGAGGTGCAGGACCTGCTCGCCGTTGCAGATGAAGCGGAAGGCCCCCGGTTCGATGACGCCTGCGTGGATCGGCCCGACGTTGACCTCGTGCAGCGAGCGTCCCTCCATCGTGTAGAAGGGGTAGTTCTCGATCGAACTGCGGCGGTCGTAACGCCCGGCGGGGAACCGCAGCGGCTTGGGCCACGGCATGCCGTCGAAACGGATGCCGTAGCGTTCCGAGATGTCGCGCTCGAAGGGGTGCATCTGCGGGTGCAGGGCTGTGAGCGAGGGGAGCGCCGTCTCGTCGTAGTAGTCCGTGGCGTGCGAAGTGATCAGCACGCGGCGCTCGGCGTCGTCGAGCAGCAGCAAGAAGAAACGCATGCGGTCGCCCGACGGGAGGGCGAAATAGTGGGCCGCATGGTAGCGTGCGTCGGAGAGTTTTACGCGAAGGTCCTCGTAGAAGGCGGCGTAGGAGACTTCGGGGATGTCGTTCAGCGCGACGGAGGCGCCGGTATTGTCGGTTACGTAGTAATTCATAGCGATGCGATTCGGTCGATCAGTTCCCGGAAAAATGCGGGCTGCCAAAGCCCCAGCCCGATGGCGGCGGCGAGCAGCGACAGCGCCGACCACGACAGTGCGCGGTCGGTCGCCGAGGGGTGCAGTTCGTCCTGCCGGGGCTGGTAGCAGAGGCGCAGCAGGCGCGAGCAGAAGAAGTAGATGACCAGGCACAGCAGCAACATGATGCCCGTGACGAGCCACCAGCGGCCGTCGGCGATGGTTTGCTTGAGGATCATCAGCTCGGAGAGGAACAGCGGCGAGGGCGGGAAGGCCACCAGCACAACCATCCCCGTGAGCAGTCCCACGGCCCCCACGCGGTTGATGTGGATGTAGTCGCCGATGCGGTTGATGCGGTAGTTGCCGTAGACCTGCCGCACGACGGCGATCTGGAGGAACAGGCTGCTCTTGATGAGCGTATGGCAGACGACGTGGAACACGGCGGCCCAGACCCCGATGCCCCCGATGCCCAGCCCGATGGCCGCGATGCCCATGTTCTCGACCGTGGAGTAGGAGAGGAAGCGTTTGTAGTTGTTGGTGCGGCGCAGGAACAGCGCGCCGACCACCAGCGACAGCACGCCGACGAGCAGCAGCACGGATTTCACCCATGGGAAGACTTCGGTCGCGGCGAGCAGTTTGTAGACCCGCAGCAACGCCAGGAACCCGGCGTTGACCAGTCCCGTGGAGATCAGCGCCGAGGCCGGGGCCGGGGCGGCGAAGTTGGCGTCGACGCCCACGGTGTAGAGCGGGAACAGCTCGGCCTTGCAGCTGTAACCGCAGAGGATCAGCAGAAAGGCCGTCTTCAGGTAGAGGGCGCTGCCGCCCGGGGCCGCGGCGGCGACGGTGGCGTAGTCGAGCGACTCGCAGTCGGTGGCGGCGGCCAGCAGCAGGATGCCCAGGTAGGCCATGGCGATGCCCGTCGAGCAGACGAAGACGTATTTCCACGCCGCTTCCAGCGCCTGCGCCGTGCGGCGGTGGTAGACGATGCCCGCCGAGCAGAGCGTGGTGGCTTCGAGGAAGATCCACGTCACGGCGAGGTTCGAGGCGAAATAGGCTCCCGCGATGGCTGTGGTCAGGAGCATCAGCAGGCCCGCGTAGGTGCGGGTCTGGCGCAGGTCGCAGTCGTGGAGGCTGGCCTTCGAGTGGAAAAAGGCGAAGGCGGAGACGATGCAGAGCAGGCAGTAGAAGAGCGTGCCCGCGGCGTCGAAGGCGAACCACACGGCCGAGGTCTCGCCGTAAAGCCCTCCGGCGACGATCCGAACGGCGAAGGCCGCCTGCACGGCGTAGAAGGCCGCGCCCGTGAGGCGCAGCAGGCTCCGGCGGCGGACCGTGAAGGCCGCTGCCGCGATGAGGACGCTGAAAATGAGGTAGCAGATCATGGCGTCAGTCCTTTACGTTGGTGAGTGAATCGGCGTCGTCGGCATGGAGCTTGCCGTCGATTTTGGTGAAGAAGATGCCCAGCATCAGCACCGAGATGAGGATGTCGAGCAGGATGGCGAAGTTGATCAGCAGCGGCATCTCGACGCCGATGGCCGTCGAAAAGAGGAACACGCCGTTTTCGATGACCAGAAAGCCGACCATGTGGGAGAAGATCCGGCGGCGCATGACGATCAGGATCAGTCCGCTTAACAGCGAGTAGAAGGCCACGCCGAAGAACACCAGGTCGATGGTCGTGTCGGCGATGTAATAGGTGACCGAGGCGCTCACGGCCAGCGCCACGAGCGACAGCAGCAGCGAGCCGGACTGCGTGGAGCCGGAGCGCGAGACGCGGTTGATCTTCGTGCGGCGGATGACGGCGAAAAGCAGTCCCGGGACGAGGATGCCCTTGAAAAGCAGGGTTTCGAGGCAGATGAAGGCCAGTTCGGCGGGGTTGATGGCGTGCAGCCGCACCAGGGCGACGGCGAACAGCAGCCACCCCTGAAGGCCGATCAGCGAGGCGAAATTGCGGAAACGCTCGGTGATCGCCAGATAGACGAGCGTCACGACGTAGAGGATGATCAGCGGAAGTATCATTGCAGACCGATGTTAAGTTGCAGCAGGTAGCCCGTGAAGAACACGAGGACGGCCAGCGCCGCGACGGTGAGGATGAAGGTGGTGTTGCGGGCGAGTTTGTTGCGGGCCTGGGTCGATTCGACGATGCCCACCGAAAGCCCCGTGACGAGCACCGCGAGCGGGGCCGCCGCCCACCAGCGGGGGCAGCAGGTCGCGGCGACGGCGTCGGCGGCGAGCACCGACAGCGCGGCGGTCTTGAGCCATCCGGCCATCTTGATATAGGCCAGGTCGACGCCGCAGTAGTCGAGGCACATCACTTCGTGGATCATCGTCAGTTCGAGGTGCGTGCGGGGGTCGTCGACCGGGACGCGCCCGGCCTCGGTGAAGACGATCTTCACGAGCACGTAGGCCGCCAGCAGCAGCACCACGACCAGTTGCACGCCGTTCACGGCGTCGCCCGAGAAGATCGCGTCGAAAGAGGTGTAGCCCGACAGCAGGGCCAGCGTGCCGAAGACGAGCATCAGCGCCGGTTCGACCAGCGCGCCGTACAGGGCTTCGCGGCTGGCGCCCATGCCCTCGAACGAGCTTCCGGTGTCCATCGCCGCGAGGATGAGGGCCACGCGGCCCAGAGCCAGGAGGTAGGCGAAGGCGATCAGGTCGCCTTCGAACGACAGCGCGGACGGCAGGTCGCCTACGGGGACGAACAGCGCGGCGACGAGGGCCGTGCCGAGCGTGACGGACGGGGCCGCGCGGAACACGGCGGTCGTCGTGGGGGAGTAGACGGCGCCCTTGCGCAGCAGCAGGCGCACGTCGTAAAGGTGCTGGGCGAAGCGGATGCCCTTGCGGCCCGCGAGCCGCGCGCGGGTGCGGTTGATCAGTCCCGGAATCGCCAGGGCCGCCAACAGAAGAAGGAGTGTGTTGAGTGCTGCCATCTTAAATCGCGTTAAATACCGACAACAGGAACACCAGCCCCAGGAAAGCCAGTGCGAAAAGGATGTAATGGTTGATCTTGCCCGTGCGCAGGCGCATCACGCGCTGGTTGATCACGCGCAGCAGTTCGACCCACCAGGCGGCGAACAGCCGGCCGATGCGGTCGCGGTGGCCGATGTCGAACGAGTGGGCCGCGGGGAAGATTTCGCCTTTGCCCACGGGGGAGCCCTGGCCGCTGTTCTGGGTCAGCGACGTGGCGATGGATTGAAGCCCTTCGGAGAAGGATTCGCCCGTGTACTGCATCCGGACGTTCGGCGCCGTGAAGCCGCAGCCCCATGTGGGACCCTTGGCGACGGTGCGCGTGCGCAGCGTCCGGCGGCGGAGCCACAGCAGCAGGCACACCACGGCGATCAGAATCCAGGCCGTGCGTCCCGCGGCGGCGAGCGGCGGCGAGAGCAGCCAGTCGGCGGCGTCGGTCGGGGTGCGGAGGAAGAAGCCCGCGGCTCGGGTCGCGGCCGAGACGGCCGCCCGGGGGAACAGCCCCACGAAAAGGATGCCTGCGAGCGGCAGGGCCATCGCCGCGATGCGGAAGGCGTCGGCTTCGGACGACTCGGCGACCTCGTGGGTGCGGGGCGAGCCGAGGAAGACCGTGCCGTAGAGTTTGGTGAAGGCCAGGACGACGAGTCCGCCGATCAGCGCCAGCGCGGCCAGTCCGGCGGCGGACGCCAGCACGTTGCTGCCCGAAGCGATGCCGTCGAGCATCCCGAGGTAGATCAGCAGTTCGGAGACGAAGCCGTTGAGGGGCGGCAGGGCGCAGATGGCCGCCGTGCCCGTGAGGAAGAGGATCGCCGTGAGCGGCATGTGCTTCGCAAGCCCGCCCAGCGCGTCGAGCGACGTGGTATGGGTCTGCGAGAGGATGTTGCCCGCGCCGAAAAAGAGCAGGCTCTTGAACAGCGAGTGGTTGAGCGTGTGCAGCAGGGCGCCCGTGACGCCGCACAGCGCGACGAGCTGGTTGCCCGAGGATTTGCCCAGCGCGGCGACGCCGAGTCCGATGAGGATGACGCCGACGTTTTCGATCGAGGAGTAGGCCAGCAGGCGTTTCACGTCGTTCTGCATGGCTGCGAGGATCACGCCCCACAGGCCCGTGACGACGCCCGCCGCGAGCAGGATCACTCCGGCGGTGTGCAGGAGGGGCTGTTCGCCCAGCGCGGCCGTCACGCGCAGGATGCCGTAGACGCCCGTCTTGATCATCACGCCCGACATCAGGGCCGAGACGTGCGATGGGGCTGCGGGGTGCGCCTCCGGAAGCCAGACGTGCATCGGGAAAAGTCCCGCCTTCATGCCGAAGCCCGCCAGGAACACCAGCAGCAGCGGCAGTCCCGGCTGCGTGCGGAAGTAGTCGCCCAGCGCGCCGAACGTGGCGGCGCCGCAGGCCGCGTCGAGCCGTACGAAGCCGATGACGAGCAGCACGAAGCCGATGTGCATCATAATCAGGTAGGAGAGCGCCGCGCGCCGGACTTCGCGCCGCTGGGCGTCGAAGAGGATCAGCAGGAACGACGCCACGGTCATCAGTTCCCAGAAAAAGAGGAACGAGAAGCCGCCGTCCGAAAGGACCACGCCCAGCATGGCGTAGAACATCGCCACCAGCGCCGTGTAGTGCAGCGAGATGTGGGCCGGGGATTTCTCGGCAAGGCAGTGGGCCAGATAGCCCCGCGAGTAGAGCACGGCGGCGACGGCGCCGACCGAGATGATCACGACGAACAGCGCCGAAAGCCCGTCCATCGAGCCGGTGTCGCCGCCGAAAAGCGTACCGGGGACCGACCACACGGGGCCGCTGTCCGCTCCGGCCAGCACGCCGACGGCGCGCGCCGAGCACCACAGGGCGCCGGCGGCCGTGAGGGCCAGCGCAGTCCAGACCTTGCGCCGCAGCGGCGTGGCGAAAATGGCCGCCGCCACCGCCGTCAGGGCGATTAGCAGGTAGAGAAAAAGCATATTTCAGAAATTTATCGTATTCTTAACCGTTGACCACCGATGCCATGACCACCGCCGCGAGGGCCGCGGTCTCGGTGCGCAGACGCTGTCGTCCGAGGGTGATCTCTTCGAAACCGTTGGCCAGCGCGAAGGCGATTTCGCCGGGCGAGAAGTCGCCTTCGGGACCGATGAAGACCGTGGCCGTCTCGCCCGGACGGAGCGCGCGGGCCAGGTAGGCCTTCCCGGCGGGCGACTGCGCCGGGGCGCAGTGGGCGATGAACTTCCGCCCCTCGGGGACGGACAGCACCGCTTCGCGGAAGGGGGTGAGCGGATGCAGCACGGGGCGGTAGGCCTTGAGCGACTGTTTCAGCGCCGCGGTGACGACCTTCTCGCCCCGCTCGGGCTTGAAGACCCGGCGTTCGCTGTGTTCCGTTTCCAGCGGCACGACGGCCGTGACGCCCACCTCGGTGGCTTTTTCCAAAAACCACTCGAAACGCTCCGAATTCTTGGTCGGCGCGACGGCCATCGTCAGCGCGTAAGGCAGTTTTTCGAACCCGGTTTCGGCGCTGACGACCCGCACGGTGCAACGCCGGGGATTGTCGTCGGTGATTTCGCAACAAAATAAATTGCCCCGTCCGTCAGTTATATGGATGCGCCCGCCGCACTGGAGCCGCAGTACGCGGATGCAGTGTTTCGACTCCTCTTCGTTCAGCGTATGAAGCGGGGGGACGATGTCCGGCGCGTAGAAAAGTTGCATGATTGGAGACCTATTATTTATTCTATTTACAGATTTTTCCCTAACTTTGTCGAATAATGCGCGACAAAGTTACTAAAATAACACGATCGATGAAACGTATCACCGCTTTATTAACACTTTTTCTGGCTATGACATTCATATCCTGCAAGTCCGGGAAAACCGTGGGCGAAAATCCTTTTTTCGCCGAATGGGAGACCCCATACGGCGTGCCGCCCTTCGACAAGATCGAACCGGAGCACTTCCTGCCTGCGATCGAACGCGGCATGTCGCTGCACGAGGCCGAGATCGACGCCATCACGTCGAACAACGACGCGCCGACGTTCGAGAACGTCATCCTCGCCTACGACGCTTCGGGAAAGATGCTTTCGCAGGTCGAGCTGATCTTCGGGATGCTCTGCGCCGCGGAGAACACCTCCGAAATGCAGGCGCTGGAGGAGCAGATTATGCCCCGGATGGCGGCGCACGCCGACAAGATCCGTCTCAACGGGAAACTTTTCGAACGGATCAAAGCCGTCTACGACCGTCGCGCCGCGCTGGGACTCGACGCCGAGCAGAGCCGTCTGCTGGAGAAGACCTACCGCAGTTTCGTGCGCGCCGGAGCGCTGCTCGACGCCGAGCGGAAGGCGCGTCTGAAGGCGATCAACGAGGAGCTGTCGCTCACGGCCGTGAAGTTCGGGCAGAACCTCCTCGCCGAGAACAACAACTATGCGCTGGAACTCGCCTCGTCCGATCTGGACGGCATTCCGGCCACGGCCCGCGATCTGGCCCGCGAAAAGGCCGAGGCGATGGGCCGGAAGGGCAAATACGTCTTTACGCTGCACAAGCCCAGCCTGATCCCGTTTCTGACCTACTCGTCGAAACGCGAACTGCGCGAGCAGATCTACAAGGCCTACCTCAACCGCTGCAACAACGGCGACGAGTATGACAACAAACAGCTGATCAACGATTTCATCCGCTTGCGCACGGAGAAGGCCCACCTGCTGGGCTATCCCTCGTATGCCGCCTACGTCGTGGACGACGAGATGGCCGGAACGACCGACGCCGTGTACGGCCTGCTGGAGGAGATCTGGACCCCGGCGCTCGAAAGCGCCAAGGGCGAGCTGGCCGAGATGGAGGAGCTGTTCCGGAAGGATTTCCCCGAGGGAGAGTTCGCGTCGTGGGACTGGTGGTATTACGCCGAGAAGGTCCGCAAGCAGAAATATGCCCTCGACGAGGAGATGCTGCGGCCCTATTTCTCGCTGGAGAACGTGCAGGGAGGCATCTTCTTCCTCGCCAACCGGCTCTACGGCATCACGTTCCGCCCGATCGTCGTGCCGCTGTACCACCCCGAGGCGGTCGCTTACGAGGTGCTCGACGTCGACCAGTCGCATCTGGGCGTGCTCTATTTCGATTACTTCCCGCGCGACGGAAAGAGCCAGGGCGCGTGGTGCGGCAACTACGTGGAGCAGACCTACGAGGACGGGAAGCGCGTGGCGCCCGTGGTGTCGGTCGTCTGCAACTTCACGCGCCCGGCGGGGGGCAATCCCGCGCTGCTGACCCTCGACGAGACCGAGACGCTGTTCCACGAGTTCGGGCATGCGCTCCACTTCCTGTTCCACGACGTGAAGTACCGCGGACTCGCGGAGGTCGAGGGCGATTTCGTGGAGCTGCCCTCGCAGCTGATGGAGAACTGGGCGTTCGATCCCGAGGTGCTCAAGCAGTATGCCGTGCATTACCGTTCGAACGAGGTGATTCCGAAATACCTCGTCGACAAACTGCGCCGCAGCGAACTTTTCAACCAGGGTTTCATGGCCACCGAGCTGATCGCCGCGTCGCTTTCGGACATGGACATCCACTCGATCACCGAATACGAGCCGTTCGACCCGATGGCCTTCGAGCGCAAGGCCCTGACCGAAAAACGCGGGCTGATCCCGCAGATCGAGCCGCGCTACCGTTACCCCTATTTCTCGCACATCTTCGACGGCGGCTACTCTGCGGGCTACTATTTCTATACGTGGGCCGAGGTGCTCGACAAGGACGCCTTCGAGGCCTTCCGCGAGAGCGGCGACCTCTTTAACAAGAAGATCGCCGGCGATTTCCGCCGCAAGATCCTCGCCCGCGGCGGCTCGGAGGACGGCATGACCATGTACCGCGACTTCCGCGGCAAGGACCCCGACAAGCGGGCGATGCTTCGCGGCCGGGGGCTTCTGAATGAACCCGAACCGTCCGGCGAGGACGCCGCTCCCGCCGCCGAAACGGCATCCGCCGCCCGGGAAAACTGAAACTCGAACCCATCGGAAAAGAAACCGCTAATTTGATATGATAATGAAAAAAGTACTGTTTATTATGGCCGTTTCCGCTATGGCGGCAGGCTGCGCCGACAATTCGATCCCCAAAGCGCAGCTGCCCGAACTCGATCTGTCGAATCCCCTGCTGGCCGCATGGGATACGCCCCATGAGACCCCGCCGTTCTCCGAGATAAAACTCGCGGACTACGAACCGGCGTTCGATGCCGCGATCGCCTGCTCGCGCGCCGAGATCGACGCGATCGTGAACAACCCCAAGAAACCCACCTTTGGCAATACGATCGTGGCGCTGGAGCGTCAGGGCGAGCTGCTCAATCGCATCGCGGGGCTTTTCTTCAACCTGCTCGAAGCCGACACGTCGGACGAAATGCAGCAGATCGCACAGCGCGTGCAGCCCAAGCTGACCGAACTGTCGAACGACATCTCGCTCAATCCCGAGCTGTTCGCCCGGGTGAAACAGGTTTACGAGCATCCGGGACGTCTTCGCAAAGAGGACAGGAAACTGCTCGAGGACACCTATCAGAGTTTCGCTCGCAGCGGCGCGGCCCTTTCCGACGCCGACAAGGAGCTTTACCGCAAGTACACCTCCGAACTCTCGGGGCTGACGCTCCGGTTCGGGCAGAACGCGCTGGCCGCGACCAACGCATTCACGCTCAACATCACCGATCCGAAGGTGGTGGCCGAGCTGCCCGCATTCGTCCGCGAAGGCATGGCCGCCGAGGCCAAGGCCCGCGGCGAGAAGGGCTGGACCGTGACGCTGCAACATCCCAGCTACCTGCCGTTTATGACCTATTCCTCGAACCGCGAACTGAAGGAGAAACTCTGGAAAGCCAGCAATTCGAGGGCGCTGGGCGGCGAGTTCGACAACACGGAGATCGTGAAGAAAATCGCCAATACGCGTCTGAAGATCGCCAACCTGCTGGGCTACAAGTGCTATGCCGATTACGTGCTCGAACGCCGCATGGCCGAGAATACGAAAACGGTCAACGACTTCCTCGCGGAACTGCTGGCCGCGACCAAGTCCTATGCCGACGCCGACTACCGCACGGTGAGCGACTACGCCGCTACGCTCGGTTTCAAGGGACAGCTGATGCCTTGGGACTGGTCCTATTACACCGAGAAATACAAGGATGAGAAATATGCCCTGAACGACGAGCTGGTGAAACCCTACCTGAAACTCGAAAACGTGAAGAAGGGCGTCTTCATGCTGGCCAACAAGCTCTACGGGCTGAATTTCACGCCCGACGACAAGATCGAGGTGTACCATCCCGACGTGACGGCCTACGACGTGACGGACGCCGACGGACGCTTCATGGCAGTCCTCTATCTCGACTTCTTCCCCCGCGAGTCGAAGCGTTCGGGGGCGTGGATGACCGAGTTCCGCGGCACGAAGATCGAGGACGGCAAGGAGATCCGTCCGCTGGTGTCGCTGGTGATGAACTTCACCAAGCCCACCGAAACGGCTCCGTCGCTGCTGACGTTCGACGAGCTGGAGACCTTCCTCCACGAATTCGGACACGCCCTGCACGGCATGCTGGGCGAGGGCAAGTACGAGTCGCAGACCGGCACGAACGTCTACCGCGACTTCGTGGAACTGCCCTCGCAGCTGATGGAGAACTGGGCGACCGAGAAGGAGTTCCTCGACCTGTGGGCCGTGCACTACGAGACCGGCGAGCCGATGCCCGCCGAGATCGTCGACCGCATCGTCGCCGCGCAGAACTATCTGGCGGCTTACGCCAACGTGCGCCAGCTGTCGTTCGGCATGACCGACATGGCATGGCATACGCTCACCGAGCCGTTCGAGGGCGACGTGGAGCAGTTCGAAGCCGTCTCGATGGCCCCGACGCAGGTGCTGCCCGTCGTTCCCGGAACGGCGATGGCTCCGGCCTTCGGCCACATCTTCTCGGGCGGTTACGCCGCCGGATACTACGGTTACAAGTGGGCCGAGGTGCTCGAGGCCGACGCTTTCTCGCTCTTCAAGGAGAAGGGCATCTTCAACCGCGAGGCGGCTTCGTCGTTCCGCGAGAACGTCCTCGCGAAGGGCGGCACGGAGCACCCGATGGAACTCTACGTGCGTTTCCGCGGCCACAAGCCCGAAACCCGCGCCCTCATCGAAAAGATGGGTCTGGGAAAATAAGCGATCCGTTCACCGATTCCGGAGGAGGGCCTGTGCAGGCCCTCCTCTTTTCGTATCCCGGGGACCGGAACCGCAGGCTGCCGTTCCGGGTCGGGCATTCGGATCTTCGGCGCCGCGGGCGCCGACGCGTCTGTCCGCCCCCCCCCGCCGGGCGCGATTCAGTTTTGCAACCGTCCGGTTTTTTCGTATCTTTGCGACTTGGGAAGAGAATTTTTTGTTGACTATATCTATGCTTGAAAAATCGAATGCCGCATTGATCGAGGCGATCCATGCGCATACGCCGCAGCATTCGAATCCGGCTTCGCTGCTGATGGACATGCTGAACATAGGCCGCGAGGCCGCTTACAGGAGGCTGCGCGGCGAGGTGCCGTTCACCTTCGGCGAAGCCAGCGCGCTGTGCGCGCGGATGCACTTCTCGCTCGACCGGGTGGTGGGGCTGGCGGCTACGGACAAGTTGTCGTTCCAGCTCAAGTTCAAGGAGTTCACCGCGCTGCTCGAAACCTATAACGAGATTCTGGAACGCGACATCGCCTTTATGCGCGAGGTGGCGTCAGACCCCACGACCGAATTTGCCACGGCGACCAATTCGCTGCCGGCGGAGTTCTACGGCAAATACGACAACCTGAACCGGTTCAAGCTCTTCAAATGGCTTTACCAGCACGAAGTGGGCAACCCCGCCGTGAGGACCTTCGAGGAGCTGAAGCTCCCCGCGGAATTGCGGCGCAACTGCCGGGAGTATGTCCGGTGGGTGCAGTCGGTCGCGACGACCTACCTGATCTTCGACGACAGCAATTTCAAGCACTGGCTCAACGCCCTGCGCGCCTACCGGGAGATGCACCTGATTTCGCAGGAGAGCGTTCGCGTGCTCCGGGACGAACTCTTCGCCATGCTCGACGAGATGGAGACGGTGGCGGTCAAGGGGGAGTTCGAGAACGGCAACAAGATCTTCCTCTATCTTTCGGACATCGACCTCGAGTCGTCGTACAGCTATGTCACGACCAGCAGACACCAGGCCGTGAACATCGGAATGTTCTCGCTGAACGGACTGCGGACGCCCGATCCGCTGATGTACGAATATGTGAAGAAATGGATCAAGACCCAGAGCCGGTTTTCGACGCTCATATCCGGCAGCGGAGAGCTGCGGCGCATCCACTATTTCAAGCGTCAGCGCGAGATCGTCGCCCAGCTGGGCTGACGCCCCGTTCCCGATGCGGAGTCTCTCCGGCGGGCACGAAAGGAAAGGGGAGGGTTTCACAACCCTCCCCTCGAAGCCTCCGGATGTGCGGAACATAGTTGCGTCACTGTCAAGCAATCCTTCCAACTTCTGTGGGCGTCACTACATGCAAACTGAATTCTTCATAGCCCCTTTCGGAACTGGTACAAACGTACGCCATTTCAGCGGGCGAACCAAGACGAAAATCGAAACAATCCGAAATGCGATGTTCTAATTTCGTGTATCGAACGGATTATCGCCGCTCCGGTTTCGATAATCGGTTATTCCGGGAGGCGGCGTTTCGATTATCGAAACGAAAGGCCTCCGGCGTCTGGAATCCGAAACGCCGCTTCCGCCCGCCGCAGAAATGAAAAAACGACTAAATTTTGCACGGGCCGCGACGAAGTAGTAAAAAATTACTACTTTTACCCCGTCCCCGTTCATACCGGCTATTTCCCATGGAAGACGAAAGAACACTGCTCGAAAAACTTGCCCGCGGCGACCGCGCGTCGTTCGACGCCCTCTACATGAGGTATGCGGCGAAGACCGAGGAGTTTCTGTGCCGCATGCTCAAGAACCGGGCAGAGGCCGAGGACATCACCCACGACCTGTTCCTGAAAATCTGGCAGAACCGCAGCACGATGGCCGGCGTCACGGCCTTCGGCTCCTACCTGTTCCGCATGGCCCGCAATGCCGTATACGACCGTTTCGACAGCCGCGCGGTGCGGACCAACTTCGCCCGGCAGACCAATCTGCTGCCCGAATACGAACTTCCGGACGTGGACAACCGCGATCTGCTGCTGCTGATTCAGCTGGCGGTGGAGAAGATGCCCGGGCAGCGGCAGCGCATCTTCCGCATGAGCCGTGAGGAGGGCATCGCCAACGACGAAATCGCCCGGCGTCTTGGCATCTCCACGCGCACCGTCGAAAATCAGATTTCGAGGGCCTTGTCCGAACTGCGCAAACTCGTCACGCTGATCCTGTTTTTCTTCTAAAAACTTTTTTCACCTTTCGGGCGTGCGTAACGGCCGCGTGAACCGTCTTATTGGTGAAACGGGAAAGATCGTTATGTCTGTAAATCGAATAAAAACCATTATCGAAACCTTCCTCGGCAGCGACATGCCCGGGGAGGTGCAGCAGCGCTTCGCGGAGTGGCTGCGCGACCCCGCCTCGCGCGATGAAAAGGAGCGGGCGCTGGAAAACTACTGGAACGGACTCCGGGCCGAAGAGCCGGGAGGCCGTGAACGCAAACTCGAACGGCTCCACGAGGCGATGCGCCGCGGCGAGCGGTTCCGCGTCCGCCGCATCTGGCGCAACGTCGCAGCCGCGGCCGCCGTCGTGCTGCTGGCCGCCGGAACGAACTACGTCGTGGTGAAGGATTACCTGCGCACGAAGATCGAAACCAACATCGTCACCTCGGCCCACGACAAGGGCGAGTACGTACTGCCCGACGGTACGCATATCTGGCTCAACGCCGGGAGCGTGCTCCGGTACTACGGCGACCTGACGGGGCGCCGCAGGGTGGTGGAACTCGACGGCGAAGGCTTCTTCAAGGTCCGGCACGATGCCGACCGTCCGTTCATCCTGCAGATGGAGGATATGAACATCGAGGTGCTCGGCACGGAGTTCGACGTGATCAACTACGCCGAGTTCGCGACCACGGAGGCCATTCTCTGCAACGGCAGCATCCGCGCCTACGGCGGCCGTCTGCCGGCGCCCGTGACGCTGAAACCCGGCGACAGGCTGGTGTTCGACAGGAAGGAGGGGCGCGCCTCGCGCTCGCGGGTCTCGACGCGCAACTACTCGCAGTGGATGGGCGGCTCGTTGTCGTTCGACGACACCTCGCTGGCCGACATTCTCACCAACCTCGAACGCTGGTACGCCGTCGAGATCGACGCTCCCGAGGCGTGGACCCGGCAGGTGCGCATGTCGTTCAAGCTGATCCGCAACGAAAGTATCGAGGAGATTCTGAAAGCCATGTCGCTCGTCGTGGAGATGGACTACGTCTGCGCAGGGCGGCGCATAACGATCATTCCCAAACAACCGAAAAATTCCTAAAAATTACGCGCCTATGTAAAAAGGACCCGGACTTTCCCGCTTTCACTTCCGGAACGCAGAATCCGTTCCGGCCGTTTCGACCATTACCTAAATTACAAACCCATGCGTAAACTTATCCAAGCTAAAATCCTTGGTGCAGCCCTGCTATTGCTTTTTCTGACCACGGGAGGACGGGCGCAAACTCCCCCCCCCACGGTTAGCATTGCCAAGGAAAACGTCTCTGTCGAACAGGTTTTGAAAGAGATAGAGCGACTGACCAATTACACGTTTTTCTACAATAACGGCGACTTCGACCTCAAGCGGATCGTGTCCGTCGCGGCCGTGCGCAAGCCCGTGTCCGAGGTGGTGCGGCAGATGCTGCCCGACTGTTCGTGCCGTTTCGAGAACCGGAGGATCATCCTCGTCAAGGACGCCGCGCCCCAGCGCCAGACGGTGAAGGGCGTCGTCAAGGACGAGAAGGGCGCGCCCGTGATCGGCGCCACGGTCCTCGTGACCGATGCCGGGCAGACCCGGGGCATATCGACCGACATGAACGGCAGCTTCACGCTCACCCTCCCGGCGCTTACGGCCGAAGCCATGCTCGAAGTGTCGTTCATCGGCTTCGACACCTACAAATCGGCGGTCGGAAGCCGCACGTTCTTCGACGTGGTGCTGACCTACGCCCAGCAGAGCATCGACGAGGTGGTCGTGGTGGGATACGGCGTGCAGAAGAAGGCCAACCTCACGGGAGCCGTGGCCACCGTGTCGCAGAAGGAGCTGAAAGACCGTCCCGTGTCGAACGTGGGCCGCGCCTTGCAGGGCGTGATCCCCAACCTCAACGTGACGCTCTCGTCGGGACAGCCCGGAGCCGGAGCGACCTACAACATCCGCGGTACGACCTCGCCCAACGGCGGCAGCCCCCTGGTGCTGATCGACGGCGTCGAGACCTATCCCGACCGCATCAACTCGAACGACATCGAGTCGATCACGGTCCTGAAGGACGCTTCGTCCGCCGCCATCTACGGCGCACGCGGAGCCTTCGGCGTCATCCTGATCACCACCAAGAGCGGCAAGTACAACGAGAAGGCCGAAGTGTCGTACAACGGCTATTTCTCCGTCTCCAGCCCCACGACCTCGACCGACTACGAGACACGCGGATACTACTCGGCCAAGATCGCCGACTTCTTTATGATGGCCACGCAGAACACCCCCTACACCTCCTACACCGAGGCCGACTACAAGGCTCTCTGGGAGCGGCGCAACGACAAGACCGAGAACCCGGCGCGTCCGTGGGTCGTCACCGACAGGCGCAACGGCCGTCAGCAGTACGTCTATCTGGCCAACTTCGACTGGTACAACTACCTCTACGACGACAGCCGCCCGACGTGGGACCACAACATCAACATCAAGGGCGGAACCAAGGCGCTCTCCTACATGGTCAGCGGACGCTATTACCAGCAGAAGGGCGTCAACCGCATCGAGCCGGACATGTTTAAGTCCTACAACTTCCGCGTGAAGCTCCAGGCCGAGATCAAACCCTGGCTGACCATCGCCAGCAACACCAAGTTCTTCCAGTCGAACTACAAGTATTACGGTTACGAGGACGAGTATAACAACTTCCGCAAACCCACGCTGCACGCCCTGGCGTCGTTCGTGCCGGTGAATCCCGACGGTACGGCCGTGTCGCACACCTCGATGACCCAGTCGTCGACCCACTACCTGATGGACGGTTACAGCGCCATGATGCAGAAGGGCAAGAGCTTCGGCAACAAGAAGACGCAGGAGATCACCACGACGTTCGAAGCCACGTTCAAACTGCACAAAAACTTCAACGTAAAGGCCGACTTCAGCTATACGCAGGGATACCTCCACAACGACTACCGCAGCGTCAATGTCCAGTATTCGCAGTATCCGGGCGAGGTGATGACCGAACCCGAAGGAAGCTTCCCCAACAAGTACAAGGAGGTCGTCTGGGACCAGAACTACTATGTGGCCGACGTCTACGGAACCTACAACAAGACCTTCAGCGAGAAGCACAACCTGACGCTGATCGCCGGTTACAACTACGAGGCCAAGTATTACCGCGACCTCACGGCGGCCAACGACGGACTGCTGTCCGAGGACCTCTCGGACTTCAACCTCGCCAAGGGCACGACCAACTTCACGCTCAACGGAGGCCGCAACGAATACGCCATCATGGGCTGGTTCTACCGCGCGGCTTACGATTACAAGGGCAAGTACCTGGCCGAAGTCAACGGACGCTACGACGGTACGTCGCGTTTCCCGCGCGGCAAGCGTTACGGCTTCTTCCCCTCGTTCTCGGCGGCATACCGCATCAGCGAGGAGGCGTTCTTCGAACCGCTGCGCAAGACGGTCGACAACCTCAAGATCCGACTTTCGTACGGTTCGCTCGGCAACCAGCAGATCGGTTACTACGACTTCATCCAGACCATCACGACCAAGGGCTCGATGGGCGACTATTCGTTCGACGGTACGATTCTCGGCCAGCACGCCACGGTGAGCGATCCCGTATCGGGCAACCAGACCTGGGAGAAGGTCATCTCGAAGAACCTCGGCGCGGATCTCAACATGTTCAGCAACCGTCTCTCGCTGACGGCCGATTTCTACATCCGCGACACGAAGGGCATCCTGGGCAAGGGCAAGTCGCTGCCCTCGATCTACGGCGCCAACGAACCGCAGGTCAACTCGAACAACCTCCGTACGAAAGGTTACGAACTGGTGCTGGGCTGGCGCGACTCGTTCAAACTCGCCGGAAGCACCTTCAGCTACGGCATCACGGGGACGTTCTCGGACTACACGGCCGAGTACACCAAGTGCGACAACCCCTCGGGGCTGATCGGAGACCCTTATGTGGGCAAGAAGTACGGCGAAATCTGGGGCTATAAGGTCGACGGGCTGTTCCGCAACGACGAGGAGGCCGCCGAGTACGCTTCGCGCGTGGACCTTTCGAAGGTCGCCGCAGGATATTATTCCGCGACGGGAGCCTATGGAAAGGGCGTTCGCGGAGGCGACATCAAGTACCTCGACCTGGACGGAAGCGGTATCGTCGACGGCGGCAAGGGAACGCTGGAAGACCCGGGAGACCGCCGCGTGATCGGCAACTCGTCGCCCCGCTACCAGTACGGACTCACGCTCAACCTTTCGTGGTACGGATTCGACCTCTCGGTGTTCATGCAGGGCATCGGCCGGCTCGACTGGTATCCCGGCGCGGACAACCTGCGCTTCTGGGGGCCGTACAGCCGTCCCTATGCGACCTTCATTCCGAAGAATTTTATGAGTCAGGTGTGGAGCGAGAGCAATCCCGACGCCTATCTCCCGCGCGCCCGCGCCTATACGTCGCTCAACTCGACGCAGGGCACGGCCTACTATACCAACGACCGTTACCTGCAAAATCTGGCCTACTGCCGGCTGAAAAACCTCACCCTCGGCTACACGATTCCCAAGCGGCTGACCTCGAAGGTCGGCATCAAGGAGTGCCGTGTCTACTTCAGCGGCGAGAACCTCGCCACGTGGAGCGCCCTGAAAAACGATTTCCTCGATCCCGAGCAGGCTGCCGCCAATTCGGACAAGAAGTCGAACGTCTATCCCTGGTGCAGGACCTATTCCGTGGGTCTGAACTTAACCTTCTAAAGCGATTGCCGTTATGAAAAAATACATTCTTTATATACTGACCGGTGTGGCGGCGTGCGGACTTTGCAGCTGCGAGGACGCGCTCGACCGCTACCCGAAGGACCGGCTCACTCCCGATAACTTCTTCCACACGGAGGAGGAGTGCCAGCTCTACACCAACGATTTCTACACGATGTTTCCCTCCGCCGGGACCATCTACGGCGAGACGGCCGACATCATCGCCAAGACCACGCTCACGAGCGAGGTGCTGGGCAACCGCACCGTGCCCGCGACGGCTGGCTCCTGGAAGTGGGAGAAGCTGCGCGACATCAATTTCTTCCTCCAATACTCCTCCAACTGTGCCGACGAGCACGTGCGGCTCGAGTACGAGGGCGTGGCGCGCTTCTTCCGGGCGTGGTTCTACTTCGAGAAGGTGAAGCATTACGGCGACGTGCCCTGGGTCGACCGTCCGATCGACGCCGGCGACCCGCTGCTCTTCGAAAAGGGCCGCGATCCGCGCGAGATGGTGATGCAGAAGGTGATCGAAGACCTCGATTTCGCCGTTACCAACCTGCCCGTCGAAAGGTCGGTCTACCGCGTGACGCGCTGGGCGGCGCTGGCGCTCAAGAGCCGCGTCTACCTGTTCGAGGGAACCTTCCGCAAGTATCACGGGCTGAAGGACTGGGAAAGCTATCTCACGGCCTGCGCGACGGCGTCGAAGCGCTTCATCGACGAGAGCGGATACTCGGTCTACACGACGGGAACGACGCCGTATCTCAACCTTTTCTCGTCGCTCAAGGCCCTCGACACCGAAATCGTGCTCGCCCGGGCCTACAACACGGCTATCGGTCTGAAGCACGACGTCAACGGCTACCTCACGAGCATCACGATGGGACGCCCCGGCCTGCTGAAGAACATCGCCAACATGTATCTGATGAAGGACGGCACGCCCTTCACCTCGCAGCCCGGCTGGGAGACGATGCAGCTCCCCGAGGAGAGCAAAAACCGGGACGGCCGCTTCGCACAGACGGTCCGCACGCCCGGGTACAAGCGCATCGACGACACGGCGCTGTCGGCCCCGAACCTTGCGGCGACGATGACCGGATACCAGCTGGTGAAGTACCTCCAGTCGGCCAAGTACGATTCGTACAACGCTTCGACGAACGACCTGCCGCTGCTGCGCGCCGCCGAGGTGATGCTCAACTACGCCGAGGCCAAGGCCGAGCTGGGAACCCTCACGCAGGAAGACATCGACCTTGCGATCAAGCCGCTGCGCGACCGTGCGGGCGTCGCCAACCTCTCGCTCACGAAGGCCAACGCCTCGCCCGACCCCTATCTGGCTTCGCCGGAGACCGGCTATGCCAATGTGACGGGCGACAACAAGGGCGTGATCCTCGAAATCCGCCGCGAACGCACCGTCGAACTGCTGATGGAGAACCTCCGCTACTGGGACATCATGCGCTGGAAGGAGGGCAAGCGTTTCGAAAAACCCTTCACGGGGCTGTATTTCCCCGGCACGGGGTCCTACGACCTGAACAACGACGGCGTGGACGACGTCTGCATCTGGTCCGGCTCGAAGCCCGCGACCTCGGCCCCGGCGGTCTACGAGCTGAACAAGGAGATCTTCTTGAGCAGGGGCGACAGCGGCTACATCATTATCCATACGGATTACGCCCGTTCGTGGAACGAGGAGCGCGACTACCTCTATCCCGTGCCCACCGACGACCGGGTGCTGACCCAGGGCGCCATTACGCAGAACCCCGGCTGGAACGACGGCCTGAATTTCTAACCTGAAAAAAAGAATGATTATGAAAATCAAGCGATTCATACTGCTCGCCTTCTCCGGCTGCTGCCTGGCGCTGTCCGGGGCGGCCTGCTCCGGGCTGGAGGGCGACAACTCCGACTTCGATTTCGGGGACATGACCTCTGACGCACCCGACAATCCCTACGACGGACAGGGTTACGACCGCCTGCCCAACTCGGTGCGGCTGGCGACCTACAACACCCACCGCTGCGAGGGATGGACCCAGAACTCCGGGACCGACCGCGCGAACTACAACAACACGGCCAAGGTCATCTCGCTGATGGACCCCGACGTGATCGCGTTGCAGGAACTGGACAAGAACACCACGTGGCATCAGACCGACCAGTTGCAGGAACTGGCCGACCGCACGGGGATGCGGCCCTACTACTGCAAGACGATCAGCTACCGCGGCGGCGACTACGGCATCGGCATCCTCTGCAAGACGGCGCCTAAAAACACCTATGCGGGCGATCTGCCGGGAACCGAGGCGCGGAAGTTCTTCCTCGCGGAGTTCGACGGCTACATCTTCATCGCCACGCACTTCTGCCACCAGAGCGATGAGAACCGCCAGCGGTCGTTCGAGATCATAACCGAGTATATCGCCGCCAACTACGCCGCCTATACCAAGCCGATCTACCTGGCGGGGGACCTCAACACGTCGAAGCTTCCGGCAGCGGCGCTCGAATCGTGGAAGATCATCAGCACCTCGGCCAATACCTTCGTGAACACCTCTTCGCCGTCGCGCATCGACTATGTGCTCGTCTACACGGGCAATTCGCCGTCGTACGAGGTGCTGCGCACCGCCGTGCCCTCGTACGAGGAGATCAACGTGATGACGGTCTCCGACCACCTTCCCGTACTGGTAGACCTCAAAAAGTAAGCGATTATGAAAAACAGACTCTTGAATAGCTTTTTCCGGGCGGCGGCGGCCTTCGCGCTGCTGCTCGCGGCCGGAGCGTGCAAGGACGACGTGGCGCTGCCGATGCAGCGGGTAGCGCTGAACACGCACGCGATTCTCGCGCCGTCGTTCGCCACGACGCTCTCGTTCGACGTCGAGGCCAACTGCGACTGGACGATCTCCGTCGCGGGCGACGACACCTCGTGGGCCGAACTCTCGCAGACCGAGGCCACGGGCATGGCGACCGTGGCGGTGTCCATTGCCGAAAACAATACTTCCGGCTCCCGTGCGCTGACGATACGCGTTGCGGCCAAACGGAATGCCGCGGTCGTGGAGGAGTTGTCCTTCGTGCAGGCTTCGGCGACGGCCGAGGGGTATCTCTCGATCCCCGATCTGCGGAAACTGGCCGCCGACGGCGACTACTCCGTGACGCAGGACGTGAAGATGCGCGGAATCGTGGTGTCGAGCGTCCAGGACAATAACTATTACGACAACTGCATCGCGCTCCAGAGCGCCCTGAAAGCCAACTGCGGCATTACGCTCCGCACCGACGAGGTGCTCTACCGCAAGCCGGGCGAGGAGCTGGAGATCGACCTGAAGGGGGCGGTCGTCGGGGTGAATCCCGAAACCGGCGTGATGGAGGTGAAACCCGCCGCGGACGACAAGGTGAGCCGCACGGAGACGACGCAGGTGAAGATCGAAGCCTTGAAGATCACCTACGAGGAGCTTCGGTCGGGAGCCTACGAGTCGATGTATGCAGGCATTTATTCCCAGGTCTACGTGCCGGAAGGCGGTTCGCTGAACGGTATAACGCTCAAGGACGATCTGTCGATGCAGGACCCCGACAACAACCGTTTCCGGCTGGTGGCTTCGCAGGCTTCCTCGTTTGGCATTGATCCTGCGCCGACGGGTAGCGGAGTGCTCAAGGGAATCGTTGTGCCGCAGGACGGCGCCTATGCGATCCGCCCCTGCACGGCCGGGGACAAGGAACTCACCGGGCTGCGCTTCGGCGCCCAGGTTGGAATCAGGCTGCCCTATGTCTTCTCGTTCTACGCCGCCTCGCAGGCCAACAAGGATTGCAAGTACGTGACGGTGACCGATGGCACGTTCGACAAATTGGGGGCAGACTTCAAGGTCGAGGACAAGGATGTCACCAAATGCGTCGTGCTGACGGCAAAGGTGGCCCCGACGTCGAACAGCAGCCATTTCCGGCTGACGCACTGGGCCGATGAGGCCGCGCATGACAACATTCCGGCCAAGTCGATGGTTTACGGTCAGGACTCCTATTTCCTGCTGACCGTGCCTTTGGCCGAGGATATGCCTGCATCGTTCCGCATCTCATTCGGTATGTCGGGAACGGGCGGCGCTCCGAAGAACTGGGCGGTGGCCTATTCGACCGACGGCACGGAGTACGTCACTCCCTCCGACGGCTCGACAGCCATCTCGATTCCCGGGGCGATTGCGAGCAGCGGCTATTTCTATTATTTTACGGTGACCCTGACGCCGCAGTTGCGGCTGATGAAGGGCCAGACGCTGCTACTGAAACTTTATCCGACAGACAACGTCAGTTGCAACGGCGGTACGGCTGGATACAATTCGGATTCGCGCTTGCATTCGTGCGTCGCGATTGAGGCCGTGCCGAAATTCAGTACACCGAAACCGGTCGGAGCGGTTTATTTCGAGCCTTTCGACGGGTTGACCGAAGGGTTGGACTACCTCTACGGCGATAAGTTGGCTGCCATGCTGAACTATTGCGGCAGCGACATCTCGGAATGGGACGCCGTGCTGAAAAACGGACTTTCGGGCACCAACGTTCATCAGCGTCCGGGTTATGCCCAGATCGGTTATGTCGAGTCGCAGGCCGTGAAGCGGGCAGAGTATGAGAATAAGGCGGGGGCACTGCTCACGCCGGCGCTGAACGCAACGGGCGATCTGAACCTCTCTTTCCGCGCGATGGCCTACAAGACCTGTTCGGATCGCCCCAAGGGTAAGGCGACCGAACCCAAGGACAAGAAGGGCGATCTGACGGAGATCGTCGTCGAGGTGATCGGCGGCGGAACGATCGACGGCGCGACGAAGAAGGTCGTGTCGGGACTGGCGACCGATGCGTTCAACACCTATTCGCTGACGATCGACGGCGCGACGGCCTCCACGGCCCTGCGCTTTACGAGCGAACCCGCTTCGGGCGAGTTCTCGCGCTGGTTCATCGACGATATCTGTGTGACGAAGTAGGGGTTGCCCGATGATTGAAAAGCGTCCCGGAGCATTCGCTCCGGGACGCTTCGTTACAGGCCGGATTGCGTCCGGTCAGTTCTCCGCCTTGGTGGTGACGGTGAAGAGCTGGCGGCCGTATTCGTCGGTGGCGGTTATCCGGATCTCGGCGGACGGCGTTACGGGCGTGTATTCGAGCATGTGGTCGGTGCGGTATTTGTCGAGGAAGCTGAACGAGGAGATGTCGTTGCCGCAGGCGTCGTGGACCGTGACGTAATAGTCGTCGTACTCCCGGACCGCCTTCAGCTGCGAGGCGGGAACCGCGGCTCCGTTTTCGCGGCATTCGAATTTCCACGTCGGATGCCAGTCCCAGACGTTGAGGCGCACGACCGGCCTGCCTTCGGCGTTTTTCAGCCCCGAGTTGTAGACCCGGCAGTATTGCTCGTCGCTGTCGCTGAAATTCACGCTCCGCCGCTCCGTGATCGTTCCGCCGCTGAAATCGTAACGGGTGAATGTCGCCGGGGCGCCGTCGTGGCAGAGCGGGAAATACCACCATGCGCCGCATACGCACGGGTGCGTGTACTCGGTCACGCTCATGTCGCTGCGCGGTACGGTGACCGTTTCGGCGATGTGGTTGTGGCCCGACCAGATCGTGACGGGCAGCTGCTTGTCCTTGTAGATGTCGAGCAATTCGTCGGCGTTGTCCATCGGGTTGGGCGATGAGGCCCCCGGGTTGCGGCGGAAGGCCGGGCAATGCCACGCGATCACGATGCGCTCGACGTCCGACGGCATGTAGTCGGCGTCCTTCTGCGCCCAGTCCATCTGACGCCGGTTGAGGCGGACGGCGAACGACCGGTCGCCGCCGGTGTTGACATACTGCGTATTGTCGAACACGACGTAGTGCACCTTGCCGATGTTGACGGCGTAGTATGTCGGCCCGAGCGCGGAGATATAGGCCAGTTCGGCCGCCGAATCGTCGTCGCCGGCGATGTTCTGCACGGCCATGTCGTGGTCGTGGTTGCCGATGGCGTGGAAGGTCTGGATCGGCATGCCCCCGCGTTCGCAGACGTTGACGAAATTGGCCAGCGTCGCCTTGTTGGCGTTGGTCCAGTGCGACTCCTGCGTCATGTCGCCCAGATTCATGCCGTAGACCGGCACGCCTGCGGGCAGGGCTTTGACGTAGTCGCGCAGCGTCTTGAGGTAGGTGCGGCGGAACGTCGTGGAGTCCAGTTCGCCCTTCGGGGGACAGATCGACGGCGTGGCCGACGATGTGGTCTTGATCATCGCCCGGTTGCGGATATGCATGTCGGCCGACACGATCATAATGTGGCGGTCGTTGTTCACCTTTTTCAGCGTGAAGTCGTGCCGCTGCACCTGCTCCACGCTCGTGGGAGCGGTGACCCTGCGGTAGAAGCGGGGGATGAACCCACGCGTGGATTCGACCTCGTAACCCGACGGGACGGTCAGGTAGACCAGTTTCGACTTGTCGGACGACGTGCGCAGCCCGTAGGCCCCCTGTTTGTTCGTGCGCGTCATGTTCACGCCGTCGGTCACGACGACGCCCTGCACGGCGGCGCCGGCGCACGTCACGACCCCGCGCACGGTGGCTTTCGGGTCGATCTTCGACCAGTCGACGCCGTCGTCGGGCGAAGGGGGCGGATCGACGGGTTTTTCCTGTTCTCCGGGATCGTCGCCCGAACCCGAACAGCATATGCCGCCGGCGGATATTGCGAACAGGGCGGCCAATAAAAGCAACAGTTTTTTCATGGTTGCGGTTTTTGCGGTTTGCGGCATGGGACGGCTTTCGGGAAAAGCGGGGAAAGGACGGTCGTCCTCTCCCCGCTTCGACCGTTCGTTACACGCCGCTATTTGTTATAGCGGATGGCGAAATATTCGAGGCTGCTGGCGTGTTCCGCGGCCAGGGCAGCACCGCTGGCGCTCTGGTTCAGGCGCGCGTTGGCATAGTCGGAGCCGTCGCTGCAGAGGTCGCTCGTCGGGCGAAGCCGGATGTAGACGTTTTCGTGGCCGAGAATCTCCTGGGGAAGTTCGAAGTCGATGCTTTTGTAGGCCACGCACGACGAATAGAGCGTGTTCGCCCAGACGGAAACGTCGGGGATGGTGTATTCGCCGATCAGATTCCACTGCGAGTCGTCCTTTGCGGCCTGCGAATCGGTCAGCGACCATTCGGCACACCAGAAACGGGGCGAGAAGAAGCTCTGCTGCGTGTTCATAACGGAAATCTGCATCGAGATATGCGATGTCGTGATGCCTTCGGTCGAGAAGTTGATCAGCCAGGCGTAGGGGCGGTCGGTGTCGTCGTCCCACCAGAAGTGGTTGGCGAAGGCGGTGTAGCAGGAACCGTATACATTCCCCTTGCCGCGCATACCCGTGCTGCCGTTGTAGTTGATTTGCGTGGAATTCGTCGCAATCTCATTGTTGCCCGGCCAGCCACCCGTGCCGTTTGCCGCGTTTTTATCCTTGGCATAGGGACCGCACCACTCCAGCGTTCCGTCGGGATTGCGGCTCACCAGATCGTCCATCAGCGGATTCCAGCTCTCCTTCGCGGGGTCGATCACTACGCCGATGCCGTTCTTGTTGCCGAAGTTGGCTCCGAAGATATAGGAGGCATTGTTGCCGACGGGACCCAGGTATTCGTAGGTTCCGCCGCCCCACATGTGCTGCTGGAAGGTGGCCTGCAGGTACTCTTTGCTGGCGGAGCCGGTGTACTTCTCCTGATAGGTGTGCGTCAGGTAGCCGTTCGTTCCGTAGGTGGGTTTCTGGACCTTGTTCTCCAGGTCGGGATTCCAGTAGCGGTACTCCGTCAGCAGGGCCGAGAAACTGTCTTCGACGCTGTTCTGCATGTTGTCCCAGATGTCGCCCTTGGTCTGGTGGCGGATCTGGTAGCGGCCGATGAAGCCGAGCGTCGGATCGTCGTCCATTTCGGCCGGGTCGGCTCCGTCGCGCCATTCGAAACGCGAGAAACGCTCGTGGACGATGACGCCCGAAATCTTGCCCGAGCCGTAGGGCAGGCGCGTGCCGTCGCTGCGGTAGGCGCAGTTGGTGTTGGTCAGCATGTACATGTCGTCGCCGTTGATGTCGCGCACGAGCAGCGGGTATTTGCTGATGCGGCTTGCGCCCGTGCCGATCGCATAGCCCTCGTTGATGGGCGTGATCGCGCCTTTGCGTACGGGGAACTCGACGTCCTTCAGGGTGACGTAGGTGTAGATGTCGTCGTCGGTGAGCTGGCTCATCCACTTCTCCTTCACGGGAACGTCCGATGCCGAACCCGCAATGCGCGAAATGACCATCGCCTTGGTGACGTTGCGCAGTTCATAGCGGTCGGGGGTCTCGACCAGGTAGCCCGAGGCGCCCTGAATGAGGATCTGCACGTGGTCGTACTGTTCGAAGACGTTGTCTTCGGCCGTGGCGGTCTGGACGGCGATGCCGTATTTGCCGTCGTAGGTTTCGAGGTAGACGGTCCGGTCCGATATGCTGTAGTCGATCTTTGCGGTCGTGCTTTGCGTGTTCTCGCCCGCATTGTGGTTCTTGGTGTTGCTCACCACGATGCCTTCGAGGATGACGTAGTCTTCGACCTTCTTGTTCATGGCATACGTTTGGCGGAACTCCTCGAATGTGATCTGACGTCCGAGGGTCTCCTTCGCCGTGCGTTGCAGGAGGTTGAATTCGACGGAGACGGTCTCGTCCCAGCCGTCGGTGAAGGAGAGCGACACGGCAGCCGAACGCGGGATTTCATCTGCGGCGTTCGCCTCGGTCGTGATGGCCAGACTGCGATTTTCGCTCTCGGAATCCACGATTTCGAGACTCTCGATCCAATCGGCGTTGTCGGCCTTGGCATACTCGATGTCGACAGTGATCTCCGAGAAGGGAATGTTGGTCTCGATCGGCGAGATGTTCTCGCCGCCGGCTCCGGCGACGATGACGGACGAGTTGGCGAACTCGATCTTGGCGTCCACGAGCGCCTTCTGCTTGACGTAGACCGTGTCGCGGCGCGCGTCCACGTCGGAGCAGAGCACGAAGCCCGCTTTGCGTTTGAAGCCTTCGTTGAATTCGCATTCGGCGGTGATGGCGCCCTTTCCGTCCTCCGTCTCACCGCAGGTCAGGCTGATCCAGTCGGCCTGGTTGATACGCTCGATATGGAAGGCGCTGTTGGCGTAGATGTCGATGTCGAACGTATTCGCATCGGCTTCGACGACGAACTCCTTCTTCAGCGCGCCCAGTTTGACCAGGGCCAGATCGTCGGCGTCGTCGACGCTGCAGGCCGCCGAGGCTGCGCATACGGCCGCAATGCCTAAAAATTTAAATATCGATTTACGACAGTTCATATTCTATACGTTTTATTCGTTGTTGTTTGTTCCGGCCGTGCGCGGCGGACGGTGCATCCGCCGCGCGACCGCAATTCGTTTAGTTGTAGCGTACCGTTATCGTTCCGATACGGGCCTGGCTGTTACCGGCCGCAACGGACGGCGTCAGCGTTCCCTTCTCGATGCCCAGCGCCGTCAGGTAGTTCGAAGACGTGGCTTTGGGGTCGATGTCGGTAACCTTGTCGGCCACCTGCAAGCGCAGAACCACTTTCTCCCGGCCGAAGCAGTCGGCGGGCAGTTTGCGCAGGTGCTCGGTGAAGCCCGGGGTCGAATCCTGCGACGTGGTCGACCACCACGTGATCGAACGCTTCTTGATGATCGGGCTGTCGGGAACGGCCTGGAACGTCGCTCCGCCGTCGACCGAATAGAGCAGGTTCCAGTGCGCCGGGCCGGAGAGGGTCGTGTTGCTCATCGAGCCGTGGCCCCAGACGATGCCGAAGACCATGTTCGAACCGCTGATTCCCTGCGTGGAGAACGAAATGTCGAAGTATTTGCCCTTGTCGGCGTCGAAATCCCACCATTGCTGGGTGAACGTGATGCCGCCGTTTGCCACCAGACCTTTCTGTTCGGAGGAGGCGCCTCCCTTGCCCGAGCAGACGACGTTGTTGAAGTCCGCTGCGGCACCCTGCGTGGCGCCGTATTTATTGATCTCGCCTTCGCCGATCTCCGGTATGAGGTCGGTCTTGCGGTCGTTCCAGTTCCACTCGACGACGGTTTTCGAGAACGGTTCGTCGGTCAGCGCGATCTCCTCGGCGGTCATGGCGCGCAGCTGGTAGCGGCCCAGGTCGCCGAAGCGGATCGGGGCGACGTCGTCAGCCACGACGATGCCGCGGAACGTGCCCGAACCCTGCGGTACGACGGAGTTGAAATCCAGGTCGCGGCCCGAGCTGAAACGCCGCCAGGGAGCGGCCGTATTGGTCAGCATGTAGATGGTCCGGCCCGTGTTGTCGTAGCACATCAGCGGGGCTACGTCCCAGCGCGGGGCGGTAGCCGTGCCGATCGGGTTGATGTTGTCCTTGAACGAATAGCCGTCGGTGCAGTTGGTGTAGGCGCCGTCCTTGCACATGATTTCGAGGTTGGTGACCGACACCAGCGTGAAGATGTCGTCGTCGGTGAGTTCGCCGATCGTCTTCGTCTTGACCGGAATCTTGAACTCGTCGGGCGTCGAGGTTTCGAGGATGTTGGCCGCGGTAAGTCCCGTGATGGTGTAGCACTCGGGGGAGTTCTTCTTTTCGAGCGTGGCCCCGTTCAGGGAGAGGCGCACCTTCGAGAAGCGGGCCGGCGTGTTGTCTTCGGAGGAGGCGAATTTCAGGCAGAAGCCCCACTTGCCGTCGAGGCTCTCGATATAGGCCGTCCGGTCGTTTTCGCCGCGGTCGAAGAAGAACTGTTGGGTCTGGGGACTCGAAACGACGTTCTTGCTGTCGGGGTCGCTGACGATGTAGCCTTCGATATACTGCTGGAGCGTGATCTCGCCCGGAGTCAGGGCGCGCACCGCGGCGAAATCGGCAGCGGTCGGGTAGGGCTTCTGGGTGATTTTGCACGAGGCCGAAACGGAGTTGCCGTGTTCGTCGGTGAAGTTGAGCCGGATCGTGGCGGTGCGCGGCTCCGAACCCTCGTTTTTGGCCAGCGAGAACGTCAGGCCGTCGTCGGTGATCGCGGGCTTCAGAATCCACTCGGCGCCCTCCGCGACGGGAACGTCGTACGCCACGTCGTAACCGATCTGGTCGGAGTAGGGCACGAGGTTGTTGGTCGTGGCCGGAACCGCGCAATCCTGGGCGTAACCTTCGTACGTTTCGGCATTGCTGTCCAGCTTGAGCGCCGGCAGGGCGATGCCTTGCGTGACGGTGAGCACCGATTTGGTGATCTCGCCCTTGGCGTCTTCGATGAAGAGGGTCAGATCGGCGATGCGCGCGAATCCGGAGTCGTTGTCCGTGACCTCGAACGTGATTCCCTTGTAGGTGGCCGAGACGTTGGAGATCCACGGTTCGACGGGCTGCGCCTGCGGCTCGTCGCCGCCTTCGCCTTCGCCGCCCTCTTCGCCCTCTTCGGCGCGGGTCAGGACGGTGACGGGATCGTTGGGCAGGCCGTCGTTGTCGTAATAGGTGACGCTGGCTTCCAGATCGTCGATGCAGTAGCGCAGGTTGGTGCTGATCGGCGTGAAGATCTGCGACCGGGACTTCAGCAGCGTAACCGCCGGTTTCGAGAACGAGAGCGAAGCGTCGGTGATGGCTCCGGCCTGCGAGAACATCACCGTATCGGTCAGGGAACCTTTCTCGAACACGACGCCGATCTTTCTCGAAATGCCGTAGTTGGCCGAATAGGTGAATACGATTTCGTTATTGCCGTATCCCTGGAGTTTGTTGAGGGAGGCCCACTTCACGGGACGCGTGAAGCGCGCCGTCCAGTCGCCGTTCGAGTAGACCAGCACGTGCGTCGAGCCGGCATCCTTGGTTAGGGAAAGTTCGCGCGCCGAGACCGCCAGAGGCAGGTCCAGCTCGAAATCCTCCTGGCAGCCGGTCAGGGCCGTCGTCAGGGCCGTCAGGGCGATCAGTACGCCGGCGACCGATCTTTTCTGTTTATTGAATATTGTTTTCATTCGTCTGAAAGTTTCGGATTATTACAAGCCGTAAGCCTTGTATTCGTTGTTGTCGAGGTTGTTCTTCGAGTAGGTGACCTCCGTGTCGGGAATGGGATAGTAGCGGTGGCACGGTTTGATCCGGCTGTTAGCCGTGTTGAGTTGCAGATAGGCGTAGTCGCTGTTGTCCGTTACGGCTTCGTACCAGATGCCCCAGCGGACCAGGTCGTACTTGCGCTGGAATTCGCCGAAAAGCTCGCGGGCGCGCTCGTTGCGGATCTCCTCCTCGAGGCGCGCGGGGGTGCGGAAGGTGTACTTGGACAGATTGGCGCGCGTGCGGGTCATGTCGAGGTATTCGACCGCCTTTTCGTAGTTTTCCTTGTAGAAATAGCACTCGGCCATCATCAGCAGCGCGTCGGCATAGCGGAAGACCTTGTAGTTGTTGCCGTCGTTCGAGGCCTGCATGTTCGGACACCAGAACTTCGGTCCGCACCACGGGCGGGTGTTGGTGCTGTTGAACGTCTTGTCCTCGTATCCCCATGCCATGTTGTACTTGGCGCGGATGTCCTTGCCCATTTTGGACTGGAGACCCTGGCTGAAATAGACGTTCGGACGCATCGCCGACCAGACGGTCGCCTGGTCGCCCAGTTCGGGAATCTCCACGCCGTCGTAGACCGCCGAGTTGGCCGCACGCGGGTAGGGCTGGCAGATGCAGGCCACGTTGGACGTGTAGGTAAGGGCGCCCTGGGTGTAGGTGTGCTGAATTTCCATGATCGACTCCGGGGTGTTCTTGTTCCGGAACAGGATATTCTCGGCGTAGTCGTACTGCGACAGCGGACCGTAAATCGTTTCGATCTGCTCCAGCGCGTCCAGCGCCACGTCCCACTGCTTGTTCCACATGGCCATCTTGGCGATGAGCATGTAGGCGCAGGAGGCTCCCAGACGATTGGCCTCGTTGTCGTAGGTGCGGGTTTGGGCGGCGAGGGGAGCTATCGACTGAAGGTCTTCGATGACCTTGTTGCGGGTCTCGTTGGCGTCCATGCGCGGCAACACCTGAATCCGGCTCAAAACCTCGTTGTCCGTAACGTCGTCGAAATAGAACGGAACGTTGCCGAAGAAGCAGGTCAGCGTCCAGTAGAAGAACGCCCGCAGGGTTTTCGCCTCGCAAAGCAGCTGGTGGTACTGCTCCTCGCTGATCACCTCGTTTTTATAGGCGCGCTCGATGCCGTTGACGGCGAAGTTGCAGCGCTGTACGCCGAGGTAGCCGTTGCGCCAGACCGTCGAACCCATGCGCGGCACGGCGGGCGAGATGTCCAGGCTGGCGTCGAGCGTTCCCGACGGGCAGTAGGCGATGTCGGTGACACACTCGGTGGCGATCATGTAGGTATAGGTGTAGATCGACTTGATCGGAATGTAGCATCCGTTTACGACCGACTGGCATTCCGAAAATTTGCGGAAGAAGTCGTCGGGATTCGAGATGCCCGATGTGTCTTCGTCCAGCGTACATGCCTGGAACGAAAGCATGGCCATGGCCGCGGCCGTGTAGAATATATGTTTGAGTTTCATCGTCTTAATTCTGTTAGGTTAGTATCTCAACTGAAGGCTGAATATGATGGTGCGGGGCTTGGGATAGGCGCCCAGGTCCATACGGCGCAGCGTCGACGAGGTTCCCTCGCTGGAAACGTCGGGGTCGAATCCGTTGTACTTTTTCCACAGAAAGAGGTTTTCGCCCGATACGCTCAGGGTGAGGTCTTTCATCCACGAGCATTTTTTCTTGAGGTCGAACGTGTACGACAGCGTGATGTTCTTCAGCCGGAGGTACGAAGCGTCGTGGATCATAAAGTCGCTCGGAAGCGCGGCGTCGCTTTTCGCTCCGGCCCGCGGAATGTCGGAATTCGGGTTCCGGACGGGATGCCAGGCGTTCAGCATGTAGCGGTACTGGTTAGCGAACTGCGAACCGGCCATGTAGATTTCCGAATAGTTGTAGATCTTGCCGCCGAGCGAGTAGGCGAAGTAGACGCCCAGCTTGAAACCGTGGATGTAGAACGTGTTCTGCAAACCTCCGTACAGATAGGGGTCGGCGTTGCCCTGGTAGATCAGGTCTTCGCGCGAGAGCACGCCGTCGTGGTTGGTGTCGTAGTAGCGCGGGCCTCCGTCGGTGTTGGCCGGGCTGACGTAGGTTTTCGTCACCGCGTTTTCCTCGCGTTCCTCGGCGCTCTTCCACGTGCCGCCGTATTTGAATCCCCAGAGCGAGTTGAGCGGGTAGCCCTTGACGTAGCCGTACATCATGTAGGGGTTGTTGCCCGGCGAGTTGTAGGCCGAAATGAAGTCCTCGGAACCGATGTCGTCGACCTTCTGTTCGTTGTGCGACAGGGTGAGCGTCGTCGACCAGTGGAACTTCGGGCGGACGATGTTGTGGCTCTCGACCGACAGCTCGATACCCTTGTTCGAGGTCGAGCCGATGTTGGTCCAGCGCGACGTGTAACCGGTTTGGGCCGCAACGGCCAGCGACATCAGCAGGTCGGTCGTTTTGGATTTGTAGGCTTCGGCCGTGATGTTCAGGCGGCCTTTGAACATCGACCAGTCGATCGCCACGTTGTAGGCCGTGGTCTTCTCCCACGTGAGGTCCGGGGAGTCCAGGCGGCTGCGGTAGAACGCCACGGGCTGCGATCCGTCGAACAGATAGCCGCCCGTCGTCGAGGAGAGGGTGGCGAGCGAACGGTAGGTGCTGATCGCGTCGTTACCCGTCAGACCGGCGCTCAGGCGCAGCGACAGGTCGTCGATCCAGTTGCAGTCCTTCAGGAAGTTCTCGTTCGAAATGTTCCACTTGAGGGCGGCCGACGGGAAGAACGCCCACTTGTTGTTGGCTGCGAAGTTCGAGGCTCCGTCGTAACGTCCCGTCACGGTCAGGTAGTAGCGCGACTTCCAGTTGTAGTTCAGACGCGCGTAGACCGACGTTTTGGTTTTCTTCGAGTAGGAAGTGCCCGCCGAATAGGTCTCTTTGTCCTGCACGGCGTTCATGTTGTTCCACAGGATGGCGTCGTCCATGTAGCCTTTGCCGCTCAGGTTGAAATCGTGCGAGGCGAAACTGTAAGCCGAGAAACCGCCGAGAACGTCGAACGAATGGCCGTTCTTCTCGAACTTGTAGCCGGCCGTGGTCTCCCACGAGAACGAGTGCTCGTCCCACTCGGCGCGGTAGGCCTCGCCGCCTTCGTTCTCGCCTTTCAGGGGAAGGGTTCCCGGATAGTAACGGTAGGTATGCCGCTGGTAGAGATAGTAGGAGAAGGTGCTGTTGATCGTGAAGTTCTTCACCGGCTCCAGTTTCAGCGTGAAGGCGTGGTTGTTCGAGTGGCGTTCGAGGTAATAGGTGTTCAGGTCGATCAGCGCACGCTGCGTGTTGATCTTCTGCCCGTTGTAATACAGCGGGTTATACGTGTCGTTCGGCTTGAGCAGCGGTGACAGATACTGGGCGCTGCTGTACCAGGCCGTTCCGCCGATGGAGGATTTGTTCTGGTCGTTGTGACGCCAGGTGTACGAACCCGTATAGCCGACTTTCATCCATTTGAACAACTGGCGTTCGAGGTTGATACGTCCCGTGAAACGCTGCTGGCCGCTGTCCTGGATGATACCTTCGGTGTCGTTGTAGGAGAACGAAGCGTAATACGACGATTTGTCGCTGGTTCCCGACAGCGAGAGGGCGTAGTTGGAATAGAGGGCCGTGCGGGTGATCTCGTTGATCCAGTTCGTCCCTTCGCCCAGCGAGAGCGGGTCGGAATAGACCGAACCGGAGAGGGGCGTGTCCTTGCCTACGTCGGGGTGGTTGGCGTCGCTGCCGAAATAGGCGTAGTCGTTGCGGTACTGCGCGAATTCCGACGCGTTCATAATGTCGAGCTGACGGGGCAGTTGGGAGAAGCCCATGTCGGTCTTGAAGGTGATGTTGACCTTGCCCTTGGAGCCGAGACCCCGCTTGGTGGTGATGAGGATGACGCCGTTTGCGCCGCGCGAACCGTAGATCGCCGTCGAGGAGGCGTCCTTGAGGACGGATATGCCTGCGATGTCGTCGGAGTTGATGTCGTTCAGGTCGTGGATGGCGTCCATCACGCCGTCGACGACGATCAGCGGCTCGTTCGACGCGTTGATCGAGCGCGTGCCGCGGATGCGGATGGTGGTCGTGGCGCCCGGCTCACCGGTGGTCGACATGAAGTCGGCTCCGGCGATACGTCCCTGAAGGGCGTTGTCGACCGAAAGAACCGGTACGTCCTTGATGTCGTTCATCTTGACCGTCGCGACCGAACCGGTCAGGTCCTTTTTGGCGACCTGGCCGTAACCGATGACCACGATTTCGTCGATGTCGGTGGAGGAGTCCTTCTCCATCCTGACGGTGAAGTTCGTCCGCGAACCCACGTTCAGGGTCTCGGTCTTGTAACCCAGGTACGAAATCTGGAGGCTGTCCGAAGGCTTGGCCTTGATGGTGAATTTGCCTTTGGCATCGGTGACTGCGCCCTGCGTGCCTTTGACGACCACGACCGTGGCGCCGATCAGCGGGTTGCCGTCCGGGTCGAGGACGGTTCCGCTGACAGTCTGGGCCTTTTGTTGAGCCGTTGCCGGCGCCGTGTGCGCCGCGAGCAGTATCAGTACCGCCACCAGCGACATCACTCGGACGGATGCTCTTATTGAGTGAAGAATTTTATTCATTTTAGGCTTTTTTTTGTTGAAACGACTTGTTCCTCTTTTTTACTCTTGTTCCTCCTCGTCGAAAGGCGCTCCCAGGATGATGTCCTTACCGCTGCCGTTGTTTTCGGCAAAGTAGTCCTCTTCGACCTTCTGCAGACGGCGGATGTAGAAATTGTCGAGGTAAATGCGGTTGTTGACGGCGGAGTTCTGCGTGAGGGAGCCGCAGATGATGCGGACCCGCGTGTTGGCCGTAATCGGGTTGGCTTTCGTGCCGGCGACGAAGACGAGGAAATCGTGACCCTCCCACATGTCTTCGGGGAACTCCTCGCTCGAAATGTCGTAATAGCCGGCTTCGAGGTCGATCGTGGTCTTTTCGGATTGGGCGAAATCACGGATGACGCCCCCGCCGAGCACCTCGACCGTGATCTTGTTGTCGTCCCGGGCGCCGGTCATGTAATCGGTGAAGGCCACGGCGCGGAACGAAACCATCAGCAGCGAGTCGTTGCGGAGCGTGTTGGTGTAGGGCGAAATCAGGTCGGCTCCGTGGCCCTTGTCGTCGCCCAGTTTCAGGTAGCCGTTCTTGCCGTAGCAGTGGGCGACCTCCTCCCCTTCGATCGTCGTGGACGTGAACCCGAGGTTTTTCTGGGCCGTGGTCCAGTTGTCGATCGGGGTTTCGCCGTCGGTGAAGCGCGGGTCGGTCTTGCCGTACTTCAGGGTCGCGAAATCATTGCTCACGCGGGCCGTGGAGCCTTGGTGGATGGGGATTATCCGGTTGTAGTTCAGTTCGCCGTCGGAGGCTGCCAGAATCAGCATGCCCGTGCGCCGCGTGTAGTAGCTCGACGTCGTGCTGCGCCGGTTGGCCTTCAGGGTTATCACGCGAAGCCCCGTCTGGGGATCTGTCGAAGAGTAATCCACCACCTTGGCCCACGGCGTCGCTGCGTCGTCTTCCCACGTCGCGACAAAGTCGATGTTGGCGTCCACGTAGAGTTTGGCGAGACCGCCTTTCACGCCGACGATGCCGGCGTCGATAGGCTCTTTTGCGATCGGGTCCGCGTAGACCTTGATCGATTCGTTACGATCGGAGTTCGAATGCGTTTCACACGACGTGATGCCGATTGCCGCCGCGATTAATGCGGCTCCGGCCAATCCGCGTGAAAAACGGACGAAACCCTTCGTCAGGAATGTTTTTCGTAATTGGTAAAAAGGTTAAGATTGGGTTTTATTTATTTGGGGTCGGTTGATCGACGGGAGGTCTACTGTTTCAGCTCGAAGTCCGCCAGGATCGGGCGATGGTCCGACGGGTCGTAGAAGTTGGACACGTAGGGGCTTTGGGTCGCCGTGGTCCACTTGTCCATGACGGTCAGTGCGTTCACTATGCGGGCGTACATCGAGGGCGACGCATACATGTAGTCGATACGGGCGTTGCCGTAAGTCGACGATATGAAGCTTCCCGGGTAGCGTTCGGCGATGATGTCCTTGAGGTCGGTATGGTCCAGAATGTGGTTGTGGACCAGCAGCCGGGTGTCGTTCTCGGGATAGCCGTAGTACCAGTTGTCGGCGCGCGACCGCGAGTTGAAGTCGCCCATCATCAGCCAATCCTGACAGGAGGCGTACGCGGGATTGTTGACGGTCTGCGCGCAGATGTACTTGATCTCGAATTCGCGGTACTTGTCGCCCTCCTTGTTGGCGGCGCTCGCCGCCTGATCGGCCGAGCCGACTCCGAATCCATAGGCCTGCGGCCACGTGTGGAGCGTCACGATGTTTATCGTCCGGCCCTTCACGGTAACCCGCTGAATGGCGGCGCCGTGGGACACGGGCTTGCCCGCCTGGTCCGAATCGGTTATTTTCAGCAGCGTCTCGATCGGATATTTCGACGTGATGGTCTGCGGATAGTTGTCGCGCCAGCCGCCGACGGCCGTGTAGGCGTGGCCGTAACGGGCCGCCAGTGCCGCCCAGCCGTCGGGCAGGAACCGGGCGGAGGAGGCTTGCGCCGAATTCGTATTGTCCTTGTAGATGGTGGCCGATTCGCACCATACGCAGATGTCGGGATCGTATTTCTTCACCCACGCGACGAAGTTGTTGTAATTGTTCGCCTGGTCGGACCACATGCCGTTCTGGATGTTCCAGTAGAGCACGCGCAGGTTGTCGGAGCCGCGGCCCATCTCGCCGAGCGCACGGACCTCGATATTGTCCACGTAGAAGCCGTGCACGCCGCTGCTCACGTCGTTGCCGGCCCAGTAGAGCATCGTGCCGTCGGTCGCGTTGTTTACGACGACCTCCACGTTGTGCCACTTCTTGACGGCCGCTTCGCTCGACGGGAGCGTTACGTGGCTCTTTTCGACGATGTATCTCCCCGAGGCGCTCGTGTAGCCCGAATTGTCGGCCGTCAGGGCGATGCTCTTGCCGTCGACGGAGGCCGACGCGATCATGCCGCCGTTCACCACCTGGAACAGCAGGAGATCCGTCGATCCGTACTGGTAGCAGAAATCGAACGAAACCTTCACGGAACGTATGCCGTCGATGGATTTCAGGGCTGCGGTCTGGAAAATGCCCCGCCCTGTGTTACCTGTGCCGCAAGCCAGATAGCCCTGGTATTCCTGGCAGCGGAACATATAGGTATAGTCGGCGATATTGCGGCTCGCGACGTACGAATCGGACATCAGGTGGGACGTGCCGACCGTTTTGCCGCTGATCTCGTCCCACGTGTTCGACTGGATGAACGCCGAGCCGGGGTTGTTGTAGGCGACCTTCTCGAAGGAGTTCGCATAGCCGTCGCGTCCGGTTCCCGTACCGGGGGTGACGGCTTCGGCCGTCGGGGCGTATCCCGTCGACTCCTGGCCGCCCATGATGTTGCCGCCCCAGACGAAATTGTCGAAACTCTCGTAAAACACCAGGTCGGCGTCGGGGGCGTATTTCAGCGTTACGGACGTGGCCTTCCCCGCCGTCAGCTGCGCAGTCGTCAGCGTGTGCTCCATGGCGCGGTGCTCCGAATCGGAAATGGTGATTTTCAGGCCCGACGGATAGTCGCCCGGAGCCAGCATCACGTAGAAATGTTTCGGCGTGCCGCTCTCCAGCGAGACGCATTTGCCGTTGTCGGTGCAGTTCAGCACGGCGAAACCGACACCGCCGGTGATTGAGAGGTAGCCGCGCGAGGGCAGGAAATTCGCATAGCCTGCCAGGGGGCTTTCTGCGAGGTTCTCGACCTTCACCGAGGCGATTTTGGCCGACCCGGTCAGGGCCAGGTCCAGCACGGCGAAGGCGTCGTCGAACACCAGCTTGTTGCCGTTCTCCTTGGTGTAGGAGCCGTACATGGGATACGATTGCAGCGATGCCGCCGTGGCGGCCCAGAACTGCGAGTAGGGCAGTTTCACGTCGGCATAGGCCGAAGAGCCGTACCAGCCGGAGGAGCCTGAATTGGTCAGGATGGCGTTGTAGGTCCCGGAGCTCGAAGCGCTCGCCTCGACGTAGTAGCGGCCGTTTTCATCGCTTTCGACGGCATAGGATTTTCCGTTGACCGAGACGAGCGATTTGCTCCATGCCCGTTCGCCGGTTCCCATGGCCTTGCGGACGGAATTTTCCGCCTCACGGAGATAGAAACGGACTTTGCCGTTCACTACCTGTATGTCCTCGTATTCATCGCCGCCGCCCGGATTGTCGGGTCCGTCGGGATCGTCGACATGTTTGTCTCCGCTGCTGCACGCCATGCAGAGACACCCGGCCAGCAACAGCGCCGGCTTCAGGATGAAGTTCAGGGATTCTCGTAGATTTAGGGTCATAGTTTCGTGTTTTATGGTTGGGTGAAAAGTTGTCGGCTGCCGGTCGGACACAATGAAAAACGCGTGCATATTGCCATATACGGCAATATGCACGCGTCAATCGCGGGCGGTGACGGTTTACTTAACTCCGGGTATTCGGCGCGGCGAGGGGGGGGGGAAATTTACAAGTCCCCTGCGGCGCGAGCAGGCTCGTGCCGTAACCGGACGGTGGTGATCGAACAATCGGCGGTAAAGTAAATTCACGGCTCTAATTTTGATCGTTTTTTTATCGGAAATGAGTTTCGAAAAGATTCATTTCCGAAAGCAAATGTAACCAAAATATTGTTATCGGGCAAATAGGATGCCTGAAAAATAATCGTTTTTTAACATTTTTGCTGCTTTTCGTGTTTCGATTTGGGGAGAGGACCGTTCGGCGTGGCTTTTCGTTTGAAAGGAATGTCCGGAGGGGAACCGCGGATTCTGCGGCCCGTTCGGAACGGGGAGAAGCGCGCCGGCAAGAGACGGAAAAGCCCCGCATTCGGGGAATGCAGGGCTTCGTTGAGCTACCAGGATTCGAACCTGGAATAACAGGACCAGAATCTGTTGTGTTACCGTTACACCATAGCTCAATAGATTTTGGTGATGCAAAAGTAGAACTTTATTTTGCAAATGCAAAGAAAAATCCGGAAAAAATTTCATACATTTGTTTCAATCTACGCAGAAAAAACCGCTTGAAACTTAAAATTTACACAAAATCAGAAAATTATGGGAATTAAATTTCGGCTTATCGCCATGAACTTCCTTCAGTATGCGATCTGGGGTTCGTGGCTTATCTCGCTGGGCGCCTACCTGGGAGGCGGACTCGACTTCTCGGGATTGCAGATCGGCAGCTTCTTCGCGACGATGGGAATCGCCTCGCTGTTCATGCCCGCCGTGATGGGGATTATCGCCGATCGCTGGATTCCGGCGCAGAAACTGCTGGGCATCTGCCATTTCATCAGCGGCGCGTTTCTCATCGCCGCGGCCTCGCAGACGGCTTACGCCCCGCTGTACAGCTGCATGCTGCTGAGCGTGATGTTCTACATGCCGACCATCGCCCTGTCGAACTCCGTGGCCTACAACGCCCTCGACCTGGCCCGGCTCGATACCGTGAAGCATTTTCCGCCCATCCGCGTATGGGGAACCGTGGGATTCATCGCCGCCATGTGGTTCGTCGACCTGACGCACATCGGGGGTGTGCAGATCAAGCTCACCGAGTGGCAGCTCTACGTTTCGGCCCTGCTGTCGTTCGTACTGGCGGCCTACTCGTTCTCGCTGCCGGGGTGTCCCGTCGAGCGCAGCGCGCAGAAGCAGTCGTGGGTCGATACGCTGGGGCTGCGGGCCTTCGCGCTCTTCAAGGAGAAGCGGATGGCCATTTTCTTCGTCTTCTCGATGCTGCTGGGCGCCGCTTTGCAGATCACCAACGCCTTCGGCGACAGCTACATTCAGAATTTCGGCTCGATGCCCCAGTATGCCGATTCGGCCATCGTGAAGCACTCGGTGATCCTGCTCTCGCTGTCGCAGATGTCCGAAACGCTCTGCATTCTGCTGATTCCTTTCTTCCTCCGGCGTTTCGGCATTAAGAAAGTGATGCTGATTTCGATGCTGGCCTGGGTGCTGCGCTTCGGGTTCTTCGGCATCGGCGATCCGGGATCGGGCGCGGCGTTCCTCGTGCTTTCGATGATCGTCTACGGCGTGGCGTTCGACTTCTTCAACATCTCCGGCTCGCTCTTCGTCGAAAAGGAGACCAGCCGCGAGATCCGCTCCTCGGCGCAGGGCGTCTTTATGATTATGACCAACGGTTTCGGCGCCTTCTTCGGCTCGTATGCCGCGGGCGCCGTCGTGGACGCATACGGGTGGCCCGATTCTTGGTTCATCTTCGCAGGGTACGCGCTCGTGGTGGCCGTGGTTTTCGCCGTGGTTTTCAAATACAGGCACAACCCTGCCGAAATGGAGGGCGTGAAACATTGATGACTGACGGTCCGGCGGCGGGGAGAACCTTGCCGCCGGATTTTTTTATCCGCGCAGGAGCATTTCGACCTGAGGAGCGCCCGCTTCGGAGTATTCGCTGGCGGACAGTGCGCCGGAGGGGCGGATGATGACCGGATGCATGGCGGGCGTTTTATTTTATAGAAGTGCCGTTACGACATTAAAGATACGAAAATTATGGATACGATCGGTGTGAATGATGCGAGCTGCATCCGCTGCGGCCGCTGCGTGAAGGTGTGCCCTTCGCAGATTTTCGTGCAGGAAAAAGCCGGGGGCGACGTGACGCTGCATAAACCCGAAAACTGCATCCTTTGCGGACATTGTGTGGCCGCCTGCCCCACGGGGTCGGTGAACCATGCGGAGTTTCCGGCCGAGCGGGTGCATGCGGTGGATTACGGCGCGATGCCCACGCCCGAGCAGGTGGAACTGCTGCTGGCCGTGCGGCGGTCGAACCGCGCACTTTCGGCGCGCCCCGTGCCGCAGGAGCTGCTGGACCGCATCGTTGCGGCGGCGGACCGCGCCCCGACGGCGAGCAATGCCCGCCAGCTGGGGTATACGCTGGTGACCGACGTGGCGCAGCTGCGCGCTGTCACGGAATATACGCTCGGGATTTTCGGCACACTCGAAAAGCGGCTGCTGCATCCGCTCGTGCGGCCGTGGCTGAGCCGCCTCGTGCCGGGCGTTTATCGCTATGTGCCGGTGTTCAAACGCCTGCGGCGCGAATATGCCGAGGGCCGCGACCGCGTGCTGCGGGGCGCGACGGCGGTGCTGTTCATCCATGTGCCCAGGGAAAGCCGGTTCGGTGCGGAGGACGGGAACCTGGCGTATGAAAACGCTTCACTGATGGCCGAGGCGCTGGGCGTGAGCCAGATATACATGGGGTTCGTGCTGACGGCCGTCCGGCAGGACAGGAAGGCGAAGCTGGCCGCGATGCTGGGACTGGGCGACCGCCGCATCTGCGCGGTGATGGCCCTCGGGATGCCGCAGTTCCGCTATCCCAATTACATCGACCGCGCGCCGGCGCCGGTGACGCGGAAATGAGAGCCGGTCTCAATTTCTCACCGCAATATTTTCAGGGACTTCGTCGCTGTCTTCCCGGTTTGAACGAGGTGGATATGCGCAGCATGCGTCGTCACGATCGCCGGGCCGGGAATCGACCTTCGCGCCGGGATGTGTCCGCGCGCGGGTTGCCCCCCCCCTCCCGGCATGACGGGCGCAACTGCCGGTCTCCGATTCTGATGTGACCAAGATTGCCGGATGCGAAAAAAGGCCCTGCACGCAACCGTGCAGGGCCTTCTCTTGTTTCGGGGTGTGTCATAAGCCCCAGTCCGAAGGCAGATAACTCGCTTTCGGGGCGTTGGGGACGTTGACGAAAAATTCGAATCCGCAGAGTCTTTCGATTTCCGAGACCGATTTGGCGCAACCGGCCGGATTCTGTCCCGACGATTCGGTGTGTTCGTACCAGAATCCGATGGCCTGCAATTCGTCGGCCGGAAGCGATGCCACGGAGCGTCCCGTCGAGCCGTTTTTCGAGCGCAGCAGAACCTTGTAATACTGCGTCGGTACGGGCAGCGTGTTGCCGCCGTTGTCGATCGTCGAGGTCTGCGAGCCGTCGAAATGGCATCCCGTCACCACATAGAGCGTGTCGGCGCACATCCAGCCGCGAACCCTGCCTTCGAGCGCCGCCCATACGCCGCTGTTGAAATTGGACCGCTGGGCCGTCATGTTCGAATAGTAGGAGATCTGGTCGTTGGCCAGATTGCTCACCCTCCGGTCGGCGTTGGCGACCTGATGTCCCCGGTTGTAGGGGGCGCTTACGCCGCCGGTCATCTGCTCGCCCGGCGCCAGCGTGGGATCATAGCCCCAGTGCCGTTCGCGCGAGATGCCCTGGGTGTAACAACTGTGGAGCGGATAGGCGGCCCACAGCGCGAGCCGCTTCGCCTTGTCGTAGCCCATTGTGTAATTGCGGGGGTAATAGCCTTCGGAAGTCCTGGCCACGTCGGTGATGATGTGGCAGATTTCCGTAAGCGATTTGTCCGCTGCGGGCAGTTCGGCCCAGGGCATTCCCAGCGCCGGAGTTCCTGTTCCCGGGGTAGGGTCCGGGGGAGGATTGTCTCCTCCCCCGCCCGGAGTTCAGTTATTGATTGATAAAGCCTGTATATATATGTTCTTTTTGCTGGTGTTGGAGTGTTTAATTGTGATGATGATTTCTCCTGATAAAGCACTTGCGGATGTGAATTTCAAATCCGTATTGCTGGATGTAAATGCATTGCTGGAATCTGCGACAAGCTCTGTCCCGCCAACAGTAACAGTTGCCGTCCAATTGTTCGCATCATTCGTTTTGCATGTGAACCCTACGGACTGGACATTTTCAGTATAAGCACTGGTTGAAAAAATAATCTCTTTGGGCGAACTACTGCCGGAACCGATGTGGATACCCCCGGCTTCATTGGCAAAATAACTTCCGGAATTGTATGTTGTAGCCAAAGTCCAATTTAATCCACTGATTGTTGCTGTGCTGTTAGCAGACGCGAATTCTTTTGTTGCGCTAAATCTATGAGACCAAGGTGTTCCGGAGCTGCTACCTCCGGCGGCTTTTTGTGTAATTGTGATGGTGTGAGTTATTGCTTTCTCACCGTTCTTTATGACAGAAACCGTAACTGTACTTGAGCGGTCGGCATCGGTGACCGTGTAAATTTCGGGCTGAATAGTCAGCGTGCCGGTTCCGTCACCCTTGTCGGTTTGTGTAATGGTGTACCACGTGTCCGCATCGGCTTTTTTGAATGCAAACGTACAATCGTCGCCTATCCATGCGTATTCGATCATCTGGCTGTCGGGAGCCGCACCCGAGCCGTTGTCGGCTGCGAAGTTAAGCGATCCGCCGTTATCGGGCGTTGTCTTCAATTCGGGAGCTGCTTTCCAGTCGATCAGGAAAGAACCCTCGGCGGGAGCATCCAGCGGCATCAGTTTGATGTCATCGAGTTGGCAGCTGGCAGTACCTGTATTTTCAAATTTAATGGATACGGTTTCGGTGACAGTGGCATCGAGATTGAAGTTCACCGTTTTCAGCAGGCCGGTTCCGCTTTTATCGGCCGTTATGGCAACGTCGTTCTGGGAGAGCGGGAAGAAATGGGTTCCGTCTTTGGAGATCGAAGCTTGTATGGTGGTGGCTCCGGCTCCGGCTCCGAACGTCAGGGCGAAGTTGGTTTTGCCGTTCAGGTTGACACTGCCAAGCGTCAGGGTTGTCTCTTTTCCCGACCACCAGCCGTGGCCGCCCGATGCTCCGTCGTAGCCGCTTAATGGATTTGTGCTTCGGATCGCGTCGCTGGTGGTTGAAAATGCGAATGTGAGATTCGATGCCGAACTGCCCGTCGCGCCGAGGTTGAGTTCGGGGGTATAATCAACTTTTGAGGCTGGATGTGAGCCGAAAGTGATTGTGAAGATCGAGGGGTCGGTGACGGCCGGTATGAACTCTGCCGTGGCCATATTGACGCTGAAAGTCGTCAGGTCGCCCAGCGTGAAGTTCAGTCCGCCGCTTGCGGGAATGGTTACGCTGCGGGTGTAGGTTCCGCGCGAGGTGGTGACTTTGACGGTGAAAGTCTCGTCGGCTGCGATGGAGAGCGGGGCACAGGTGAACCATGCGTCGAATGCTGCGGAGGCGGCGATGCCGTCATAAAGCATGGAAACGTAGTCTTTGCCCTCTCCGACGTAACCCCACTGATCCGTCAGGATACGGCCCGTCTCGAAATTGAATTTACCTCGACCGGTAACCACTTTGCCGGGAGCTGTAAACGTGATGTCGGAGATCGTTTCGTCGGATTCCACCGCCAGATTGGTCAGCCGCATTTTGCCGATGGCGATGATTCGTCCGAATTGGAGCGACAGCGATGTCGGCTGGGCTTCGGTCGTGATCGTCTTCGAAACCAGAATGTCGGCATCGGGGTCGAAACTTGTAGCCGTCGGGAGCTGGATGTCGGGGACGATGAATTTGATTGCAGCCAGATTGGTGTTGCTGTTGGTTACATACGCAGCTTTGGGATGAAGGGTGGCATAACGGAACGAGGTTCCTGTCTTGACGGGTAACGCAACCGAGAAAGAGGCTTTGCCCGAAGTCGGGTCTTTGGTATAGCCGTCGTTATCCAGCGCGCTGAATGTCGCGTCGCCCACCTGTTCGAGCACTTTGAGCGTTTCGCCCGTATCGCTCCAGGAGATTTTGTTGTCCGGGCCGATCTCGGTGCGGGTTGTGGTTCCGGCTGTGAGTTCGAGCCGAATGGGTTGCATTTCGGGGGCTATCTCCGGTTCGGATGAGCACCCGGTAAATGCCATTGCAGCTACTGCAATGGACATCATTTTGGATAATGTCTTCATTGCAGTGGAATTAATAGTCGCCGCCCTCGTTGAGACCCGGATCGCTGCCGGCATCTCCTTCGGGACCATAGTCAATTACGCCGCCCGGGCTTTGGGCGAATCCTTTTTCGATGCGGACATCTACGATGTCGATAACAGGGGCGGAGTACTCAACTTCCCCCCCCCTTACATTGAGGCGAGTGCAGTTCATAAGAGTGTAGTTAAAAGGTGTTAGGTAAAATTAAAAAAAATAAACGAGACTGATGTTATGTCGGTGTGAAATTTTTTCACAAAATTCCATATGGTCAATTGATGTCGCCTTTTGGGACAGCCGATCTGTCCGGATGTGGTATGGCCTGACGGGATGCGGGACGGCGGGACGGAGCCGTGGCAACAAAAAAAGCGCTCCGGGGGGGAGCGCTGTGCAAGGGGATCGTGCGTCGTCGTCAATACATATTGTCGTACATCGATTGCGATTTGTCGTATTTCAGGTCGGAGAGCGATGCGGCCTTGACGCCGATGTTGAAACTCCACGAACGGTGGTAGCCGAACGGAATCCACGAAAAGGACATCTGCCAGCAGTGGAGGTCGCGCGTGATCGAGACCGACGAGGTGGTCAGTTTGTTGGCCTTGATGTCGTAGCCGCCCTGGAAGGTGATGCCCGTCTTGGGGGTGACGTTCAGCGAACCGTTGAAGCCGATGGTTTGGGTGACGTTCTTCCGGTAGCCCGTCGTGCCGTTGTTGGTGTACGAGATCGAGTAGTTGACCGCGTAGTTGAATCCGAAGTTCCACGGCAGCGAGAAGTCGTAGTAGCTTTGCGCCATGTACTGTCTTCGCAGCACGGGGTCCATCTGCCCGTAAGGATCGTAGAACGGGTTCTGGTACTCCGGAGGTATTGACGTGATGTCGTTGATGGCCGTTTCGCTCCGGTCGTTGCGCGATTTGAACGTATAGCCGAACGACCAGCCCGTCGAGACGACGCGGCCCGGGAAGAAGAGCTTGTTGTAACGCTTGCCCTCGGGCGAGACGCGGTAGGGGTCGAGCGTCAGCGAGAGGTTGATGCCGAAATTGTTGAACAGCGTCGTACGGAACGAGACCGGGATGTTCGAAAGTCCCATCGAGTCGGCCAGAAAGTTGTACGAACCGCTGATGCGCAGTTCGTCGATCAGCTTGATCTTCTTCACGCCCGAGGTGTCGCGTTTCGAGAGGACCTTCATTTCGAGGTTCTGCGACAGCGAGAAGTTCATCGACATCGAACGGCCCGACGAGGGGACGCCGTAGGCGTTGACGGCATAGGGCGAATAGGTCGTGAAGCGGCCCGTGGAGTCGGTCTGGCGGGTCTGGTAGTAGCCGTATTTGGGGTCGCTGAAGTCCGGGGCGTAGGAGAAGCCGATCGAGGGGGTCAGCGTGTGGCGGATCGCCTGGATCTTGCGGTCGCGGCTCTTCTTCGTGAAGTCGTACATGCCGTAGACCGTCGTGGAGGCCGAAACGCTGAAGTTGTAGTTGTAGAGGCGGTAGAAACCGTAGTTCGTTGGCAGCGTGTCGGTCTGGTTGGTGACGGGGTTCCACTCGAACTCGACCTTCTTGAAATACCACTTCTCGTTGTAGTTGACCGACGGCGAGAGGTTGATGTAGTTGAACAGGTTGAACGACGCCGAAATCGGAATCGAGTGCTCGATGCCGTTCTTCATGTTTTCGAGCGTCTCCTTGGAGAAGACCTCCGATTCGGTGGTGGTCACCGAGTTGGTCATCTTACCCGTGTACTGCATCGAGATCTTCTCGTACCAGCGGTCCTTGCCCTGCTTCTCCTTGCGTTTGAAGGGGTAGAAGCGCGAGACGTTGAAGACCATCGTGGGGAGCGTGATGGAGATGGTCTTGTTCTGCGAGTTCTGCGAGATGGCCATGTTCGCCGACAGCGAGAAGGGCGTTCCGGCCCAGTTCTTCGAGTAGGAGACCGTCGAGTTGGTCTGCGTCGAGAGGATGTCGTTGAGGTTCGTGGCCGAATAGCGGCTGTAACCGCTCGTGGCGAAGTTCACCGAGGCCGAGAAGGTCGAACCCGGGTTGGCCTTGGGGTCCTGCGAGTGGGTCCACTGGATGCGGAAGTTGCTCTGCTTGATATAGTCGTCCTCGCCCTTTTCGCCCGTCTTGACATTCGAATACTGCATGTTGAAACTGCCGCTGTACTTGTAGCGCTTGATGTAGCGCGAGGCGGCTGAAGCCTCCCACGATCCCAGCGTGTAGATGCCGCCGCGCACCGCCAGGTCGGCGTATTCGCCCAGGGTGAAGTAATAGCCCAGGTCGCGCAGGAAGAAACCTTTGGAGTACTCCTCGCCGTAGGTGGGCATCAGCAGGCCCGACTTGGGGCCCATGTTGATCGGGAAGAAGCCCTCGGGGATGCCGAGGAAGTAGATCGGCACGTCCTCCATCACCAGGTAGGCCGGGCCGGTGATCACCTTCTTGCCGGGTATGACCTTCGCCTTGGTCATCGCCAGGTAGAAGTGGGGGTGGTCCGTATGGTCGCAGGTGGTGTACTTGCCGTGCTCGATGTTGATCGTGTTGTCGGGCATCTTCTTCACGCTGCCGCCCACCAGCCAGCCGTCGCCCTGCTGCGTGGCCACGCCCTTGATTTTCGCCTTCTTCGAGTCGAGGTTGTAGGTGATCGTGTCCATCTGGTAGGTGGCCGACCCTTCGGTGAATTCGGGTTTGGTGACAATATCCTTGCCGTCGAGCGTGTCGGGCTTGCCGTAGGCGTAGACCATCTTCGAATCCATGTCGATGCGCATGTAGTCGGCCTTGAGGTTGCTGTTCTGGTAGGTGACGTCGCCCTTGTTGTAGATGTAGACCAGCTTGTTGCGCACGTCGTAGACCAGCGAGTCGGTGTTCTTGCCCGTGATCGGGTCGTCGAGGAACGCCCCTGCGGGCCGCGGCGTCTTCACCGAATCGCGGCGGAGCGTGTCGGCGGCGAGCGAGTCGGGCCGTGCCGCGCCCGGAGAATCGGCCTTCTGCGCCACGAGCGAGTCGACCTGCGCCGAAAAGAGCGAATCCTTCTCCTCCTGCGGCAGTGCGTTGAACGCTTCGCGCCGCCGGGCCTCTTCGCGCGCCTGCCTGCGGGCCTCGCGCCGCGAGGGGGTGACAAAAGGCGGACGTGCGCTCGTGTCGGGACGTATCGCGTCGGCGCGGGACGGAACCGGGACGGTGTCCCCGGGGGCGGGATTGCGGGTCGTGCGGGGCGCTCCGCCGCCCAGTACGATCTGGGCAAACAGCAGAATCACCGTCGCCGACAAGAGATATTTTACCCTAATTTTATCCAAAATCCCAAAAATTTTCCATACCTTTGCCGACAAGTCGGCAAAAACGCCCGGATCGAGGTCCTGTGCCCCTCCCGCCGCGTTTTCGGCCCGACAAAGATAGGTAAAAATTTATAGAAAGCTCACACTTGGTACCATTAAATATGCGCACACGACTTTTGCTGCTATTCGCCTTCGCGGCCGCAACTGTTCTTATGAACGTTGCGTCTGCGGGGAATATTGCGCACGGCGTCGAAGTCGTGGTCATCGACGCCGGGCACGGGGGAAAATTCCCCGGCGCGCACTACGGCGGGGTCTATGAAAAGGACCTCACGCTGAAGGTGGCGCTCAAACTCGGAAAGCTCGTCGAGGAGGGGATGCCGGGCGTGAAGGTGGTCTACACCCGCACGGCGGACAGGACTCTGGGGGCGGACCTGGCGGCCGACCTGCAGGCGCGGGCCGACATTGCCAACAAGGCCGGGGGCGACCTCTTCATCTCGATCCACGCCAACGCCGCACCCCGGGCGACGGGCGTGCGGGGCGTCGAGACGCTGATCATGGGCGAGAGTTCGAAGGAGCAGCGCTACAACGAGAACGCCCTGTTCGAAAACAACCGCGAGGATCTGATCGACATGTCCGACGAGCGGACGGCGGCCATCGTGCGGGCTTACATTCAGAATCTCCAGTTCACCTACGGCGAATACAGCATGGCTTTCGCCCGCTGCATCCAGAACAGCTACCTCAAGGCGGGCCGCCATTCGCGCGGCATAAAGCCGCAGCTGCTGCGGGTGCTCTATGCGACGGACATGCCGGGCGTGCTGACCGAGATCGGGTTCATGTCCAACCAGCAGGAACTGGCCTACATGAAGTCCGACAGGGGGCAGAACGAGATCGCCCGGTCGCTCTACCAGGCGATCCGCAACTATTCGGCCTATGTGCTCGGGACCCGGATGGCCGAGGAGGAGCAGGCCGCTGCCGCGAAACCGGTCGCGGAACAGCCTGCGGAAAAGTCTGCCGGAAAGGCCGCGGAAAAGAGCGTTGAAAAGCCTGCGGCAAAGTCCGCTGAAAAGACCGCAGCGGCGCAGCCCGCGGAGGGAAAGACCGCGACGGCCGCTCCGGTCAGAACCCCGGAGAAACCGGCCGTACAGCCCCTGCGCTATACGATTCAGGTGATGGCTTCGGCGTCGCCCGTACCCCTCGCCTCGGCGCAGTTCCGCGCCTACCGCGGCAAGGTGAAGGAGTATGCGGCCGAGGGACGGTTCCCCTATAAATACGGTGTGGGCGAGTACGGCACCCGTGAAGCCGCACAGCGGAAGCTGGCCGAGGTGCGCAAGGTATTCCCCGGGGCCTTCGTGGTCGCGTGCCGGGGTACGCAAATTGTAAAATAAAAGTACAGATATGAAAAGGGAAGTTAAAATCGGAATTTTCGGCGTGACGATGATCATTGCCGCGTGGGCCGGAATCCGGTTTTTGAAAGGATTCGACATTTTCAGCCGCAATTCGGTCTATTACGCCGCCTACGACCAGATCAACGGCGTGCAGGCGGCGTCGCCGATTATGATGAAAGGCGTCAAGATCGGTACGGTGACGGGCATTTCGTTCGATCCGCAGCGCAGCGACAACGTCGTGTTGCAGTTCACCATCAAACGTCAGTATCACATTCCGACCGACTCCGAGGCCAAGATTTACAGCAACGGGCTGATGGGCGGAAAGGCCATCGAAATCAACTACGGCACGGCGCGCACCTATCTCCAGAAGGGCGACACGCTGCGTTCGGTGCGCGAACGCGACCTGATGGACGTGGCCGGGTCGGAGCTGGATTTCTTCAAGCAGAAGGTGTCGCAGGTGACGGGCGACCTCTCGCGCACGCTGACCAACCTCAATCACCTGATGGAGGCCAACGCGCAGAATATTTCCGGGACGTTGAGCCACCTAAACGCCATTACGGGCGACATGGCCGGCCTGCTCGACGCCGAGAAGCGCAACCTGAAAGCCGCCGTCGACGACCTTACGGAGTTCTCCGCGATGCTGGGCAGGAACACCCCGCGTGTGGACAGCATCGTCGGCAACCTGAACCGGATAACCGGGGAACTGGCCGACGCCGGGTTCGCCCGCAGGCTTACGGACGCTGTGGACGAGGTGAACGGTCTGCTGGCAAAGGTCGAGGCGGGCGAGGGGACCGTCGGCAAACTGATGAACGATCCTGCGCTCTACGATTCGCTGACCGAGGCCAGCGCTAATCTCGCCTCGCTGCTGGCCAACCTCGAGCAGTATCCCGGCCGCTACGTGCATTTCTCGCTTTTCGGGCGCAGTCCCGAGAAGATGCAGGAGAAGGCCGAGCGCAAAGCCGCCAAAGCTGCGGCCAGGGCCGAGCGGGACTCGGTGAAATTAAGAATTAAAAATTAAGAATTAAAAATTGGAAAGGAGCCGGCAGGAATGTTTTTCATCATGTCCCGTCCGGCCATATTGCCATATCGAGAGCGCAAAATGAATCTTCGGACGGTCGGCCAATTCTTAATTTTTCATTTTTAATTTTTCATTCCTCATGATTTACCCTGCTACATTCGAGCAAAAGATAGGTTTCGACCGGCTCCGCGAGCAGGTCGCGGCACGTTGCACCATGCGCGCCGCCCGCGAGCGGCTCGCCGCGGAGGGCTTTTCGACCTCTGCGCGCGAGATCGAACGGCGGCTGGCGCTCGCCGACGAAATGCGCCTGCTGCTGGATATGGAGCATGATTTCCCCGGGGGCGAGTACCCCGACGTCGATTACATCGTCGCCAAACTGCGCGTCGAAGGTTCGTTCCTCGACGTGGAGGAGGTCGTGACCCTGCGCCGGGCGCTGGCCGCAATCGGCGGCATCGTCTCGTTCATCATCAGCCGCGAGGAGCGTTATCCGGCCCTCCATGCCCGCACGCGGGGCGTTGCGGCCTTTCCGGAGATCGTGCAGCGCATCGACGGCATTCTCGACCGCTTCGGCCAGGTGAAGGACAACGCCTCGCCCGCCCTGCAGGAGATCCGCCGCTCCATCCGCGAACGCGAAGGGCAGGCGGCCAAGCGGTTGCAGGCCGTGCTGTCTGCGGCCAAGGGGGCGGGCATCGTCGATGCCGACGCCCAGATCTCGATCCGCGACGGCAAGGCCGTGATCCCGGTTTCGGCGGGCAACAAACGCAAACTGAACGGCTTTATCCACGACGAATCGGCGACGGGCAAAACCTTCTACGTCGAACCGGTCGAGGTGGTGGAGATCAACAACGAACTGCGCGAACTGGAGTACGCCGAGCGGCGCGAGGTGGTGCGCATCCTCACGGAGTTTACCGAAGCGATCCGTCCCGACGCGGGGCTGATCGCCGATTCGGGCGACTACCTGGCCGAGATCGACATGCTGCGCGCCAAGGGCCGCTGGGCCTCGGAGAACGGGTGCGTGCGGCCGATCCTCTCGACGGACGACAGGCTGGTGCTGAAAAACGCCCGCCACCCGCTGTTGCAGCAGACGCTGCGGGCTGCGGGGCGCGAGATCGTGCCGCTGGATTTGCAGCTCGACCGTCGCAAGCGCATCCTCGTCATCTCGGGACCCAACGCCGGCGGCAAGTCGGTCTGCCTGAAAACCACGGGCATCGTGCAGTACATGTTCCAGTGCGGGTTTCCGGTTCCGGTCTCCGAGGTCTCGGAACTGCCGGTCTTCGAGAGCATTTTCATCGACATCGGCGACGAGCAGTCGATCGACAACGACCTGTCGACCTATTCGTCGCACCTGCTGAACATGAAGCACATGCTGGCGGGCGCTTCGGGCCGCACGCTGGTGCTGATCGACGAGTTCGGGTCGGGAACCGAGCCGGTCATCGGCGGGGCCATCGCCGAGGCGATCCTCGAGCGTCTGCTCGGCAGGGGGTGTTACGGCGTGATCACGACCCACTACGCCAATATCAAGTATTACGCCGCGTCGGTGGAGGGCATCGCCAACGGCGCGATGATGTTCGACGTGCAGAACATCCGGCCGCTGTTCCGGCTGGAAATGGGCAAGCCGGGCAGTTCGTTCGCCGTGGAGATCGCCCGCAAGATCGGGCTTCCGGAGGATATTATCCGTGCGGCGAGCGAGAAGGCCGGGTCGGATCACATCAATATCGAGAAACAGCTGCGCGAGATCGCCCGCGACAAGCATTACTGGGAGCAGAAGCGCGATCGCATCCGTCTGACGGACCGCAAGGTCGAGGAGTTGGAGCAGAACTATGCCGAGCAGCTGGCGAAGATCCGCGCCGAGCGGCAGGAGATTCTGAAAAAGGCCAAGCAGGAGGCCCGGCAGCTGATCGCCGACGCCAACAAACAGATAGAAAATACGATTAAAACCATCCGCGAGGCGCAGGCCGAGAAGGAGCTGACGCGGCTGGCGCGGCGCGAGCTGGACGACTTCCGCGAGGCGGTCGAGAAGGCCGACGAGGCCGGGAACGAAGCCGCCGTGGCCCGCGAGATCGAGCGTATCGAACGCCGCCGCCGACGGCGCGCCGAGCGCAGGGCGCAGCAGGGCGCGCAGCCGGCAGCCGGGGAGGCCGCTCCGCAGCCCGAAAAGCCGCGCGAAGTGGTCGCCGGGTCGAAAGTCCGCATGGCCGGGCAGGAGATGGTCGGCGTGGTGCAGTCGGTGAAGGGAAAGCGGGCGCAGGTGGCGTTCGGACAGATACTCACGACGGTGGACAAAGGGCTGCTGACGGTGGTTTCGAACAACGAATACCGCGAGGCGACGCGGCCCGTTGCGGCTCGTACGGTGCTCTCGGTGGACATCTCGTCGCGCAAACTCAACTTCAAGGATCACATCGACGTGCGCGGCATGCGGGCCGCCGATGCGCTGGACGAGGTGCGCAACTTCATCGACGACGCGCTGATGGTGGGCGTGGGCACGGTGTCGATTCTCCACGGCAAGGGCACGGGGGCTTTGAAGGAGGAGATTCGCCGCTACCTGCGCACGGTGCCGGAGATCGCCTCGGCGGTCGACGAACATGCCGACCGGGGCGGTGCGGGAATTACGATCGTGACCTTCGATCTGTCGTGATTTTGCAGTCTGCGACTGCTGCTGTTCTTTGTACCTTTTGACCGCAAAAGGTCCCCAAAGTTCTCCGCATGTCGCTTTACGCGGGATTGTCCTCCTGTCCGCGCTGAACGGGCGCAGCAAGATCAAGCCTTTACGGCGCAAAAACACGCGCCGTTTAGACTGTGGCGGCTCGGTAAACAGCACGCTGTCTGCCCTCGCCTGCGGACGCCTTTGCCAGCCTCCCGCTCCGGGCGCGCGGACCATCGGACGATCTCTTTCCGCTCCAAGCGATCATGCGGCGGTTTAAAACCGCTTTTAGGGGCGAGGGTAGGTTATTGCGATTCCGATTCCGTCCTGCGCAAGTACTCATAAAACAGGCGTCTTACGCCTGCTCCGCCGTTTGCGGCGAGTGATTCCGACTCGATGCCGGAGCCGTTGTAGGCGTAGGCATCCGTCGGAGAGTTTTTGGGAACCTTTTTGCGGAAAAAAGGTACAAAGATCCGGCGACTATGTCGCGGCTTGAGTCTTTTTGACGACCAGAAAGCGGCAAAGAGCTGTAAATATTTTCGTACTTTTGGAAATGAAAGTACAAAAGATAAACCATTGGGTATTTTATGAAATATCGTCTTTCGCAAATCGCCGCCGTCGTGGGCGGCAGGTTCTCCGGAACGGACTGCGAAGTGCAGTCGGTGGTGACCGACAGCCGCTCGCTGACGTGCGAGCTTGGCTCGGGACCGGTGTTCGTCGCCATGTGCGGCGCGAACCACGATTCGCATGCGTTCGTGGCGCAGATGTATGCGCGCGGCGTGCGGGCTTTTATGGTCGAACGGCCTCTCGAAGCCCTGCCGGAGTGCGGTTACGTGGTTGTTGAAAACGCCATTGCGGCCTTGCAGTGTCTGGCGGCCTATCACCGGGCGCAGTTCCGGGGAACGGTGGTGGGCATCACCGGTTCGAACGGCAAGACGGTCATCAAGGAGTGGATTGCCGAGGAACTGCCCGCGGGGATGAAGTGCTACCGTTCGCCCAAGAGCTACAATTCGCAGCTGGGCGTGCCGCTGTCGGTGCTGATGATCGAGGGCGACGAGCAGCTGGCGCTGATCGAGGCGGGGATTTCGAAACCCGGGGAGATGGCGCGGCTGGAGCGCATCATCCGTCCCGACGTGGTGGTTTTCACCTCGATCGGCGACGCGCACCAGGAGAATTTCCTCAACCTGGAGCAGAAATGCGACGAAAAGATGGTTCTGGCCCACCGTGCCGAGACCATCGTTTACCACAGTTATTACGAGCCGCTGGGCCGCATGATCGCCTCGCGCTTCGCGGGGCGGAAGCTCTGCGACGCGGCCTCATGCCCCGAGGTCCCGGAGACGCTGATCGGCAACGAGGCGTCACGCCGCAACGCCCGGATCGTCGAGGCGTTCTGCGCGGCGATGGGCTATCCCGCGCCGTCGTTTACCGAAGCTCCCGAGGTCGCCATGCGTCTCGAAGTCAAGGACGGCATCAACGACTCGGTGCTGATCAACGACGCCTACAACCTCGATCTCAACTCGCTGGCCCTGGCGCTCGACTACCTGCACAACGTGGCGCTGTCGCGCCGCCGGACGCTCGTGCTGTCGGACATCGCGCAGAGCGGGCTGACCGACGACGAACTTTACGGCCGCGTGGCGGGAATGGTCGCGCGGGCAGGCATAGACACGCTCGTCGGCATCGGTCCCAAACTGAAGCGTTACGCCGCGCTGTTCGGCTGCGACAGGGAGTTTTACGCCTCGACCGACGAGTGCATCTCCCGCATCGGCCGCAGGGCCGTGGCCGGGCGTGCCGTCTTGTTGAAAGGCGCGCGGGAGTACCGTTTCGAGAAACTCGCGCATGCGCTGGCGCGCAAGAGCCACACGACGGTGCTGGAGGTCGATCTCGACGCCATGATCCACAACCTAAACTATTTCCGCTCGAAGCTCGACTTTCGGACCCGGCTCGTGGCGATGGTCAAGGCGGGTTCGTACGGCGCGGGGGATTTCGAGGTGGCGCAGATGCTCCAGCATCAGGGCGTCGACTACCTCGCCGTGGCGTTCGCCGACGAGGGCGTGCTGCTGCGCGAGCGGGGGATCACGATGCCCGTCGTGGTGCTGAATGCCGACGCCGACAGTTTCGACCAGATGATCGCCAACCGCCTCGAACCCGAGATATACAGTTTCCGTTCGCTCGCCGATTTCGCCGATGCGGTGTCGCATGCGGGCGAAACCCGCTATCCGGTTCACATCAAGCTCGATACGGGCATGCACCGGCTGGGATTCATGGAGGGGGAGATCGGGCGGTTGTGCGAGGTGCTGCCGACATTGCCCGCCGTGAAGGTGGCGTCGGTCTTTTCGCACCTGAACTGCGCCGACATGCCCGAAGAGGATGCCTACACCCGGGAGCAGATCGCGCGCTACGACCGCATGAGCGCCGCCGTAGCCGCGTCGCTGCCCTATTCCGTCATCCGCCATACGGCCAATTCGGCGGCCATCGAGCGGTTCCCCGAGGCGCGGTTCGACATGTGCCGCCTCGGGCTGGGGCTTTACGGCTTCGGCTGGGAGCACAATGCGGGCCTGCGCCCGGTTTCGGCGCTCAAAACCCGCATCGTGCAGATCAAGCGTCTCGAAGCGGGCGACGCCGTGGGCTACGGGCGCGCCGGGAAATTGCTGCGGCCGACCGTGACGGCGACCGTGCCGATCGGTTACGCCGACGGGCTGGACCGCCATCTGGGCTGCGGACGCTGGTCGATGCGTGTGGCCGGGCGGCCTGCGCCGATCGTGGGCCGCGTCTGCATGGACAGCTGCATGATCGACATCACGGACATTCCGGGCGTCGGCGAGGGCGACGAAGTGACGGTCTTCTCCGCCGAGCCGGGCAACGACCTCGAAACGATGGCCCGGGTGCTCGACACGATACCTTACGAGATTATGACGTCGGTCTCGTCGCGTGTGAAACGAATCTACCTCAAGGAATAAGGCGCGGAGCGCAATTCATAATTCAGAATTCACAATTCAGAATTATGCCTGCGAACCTAATTAATTATGCATTATGAATTCTGAATTTGGAATTTTATACCTGATTCCCTGTCCGATTTCGGACGAAACGGCGCCGTGGGACGTGCTGCCTGCGGCCAACCGGGCCGTGATGGATGCGCTGGACTACTTCATCGTCGAGAACACCCGCACGGCGCGGCGTTTCCTGTCGAAAGCCGGCATCGCGCGGCCCATCGGCGAACTGGAATTCCGCGAACTGAACGAGCACACCGCGGCCGGCCGCGAAATCGAGGAGCTGATCGCGCCGCTGCTCGAAGGCCGCTCGGCGGGGGTGATCTCCGAGGCGGGAGTGCCGGGCGTGGCGGATCCCGGGGCGCCGGTCGTCGGGGCGTGCCACCGCCGCGGCATCCGCGTCGTGCCGCTCGTCGGCCCGTCGTCGATCATTTTGGCGGTGATGGCCTCGGGACTCAACGGACAGTCGTTCGCTTTCAACGGCTACCTGCCTGTGAAGCCGCCCGAACGGACCCGGGCCATCCGTTTCTTCGAACGCCGTGCGCTGTCGGAGGGGCAGTCGCAGCTTTTCATCGAAGCTCCGTACCGCAACGTGAAGCTGATGGAGCAGTTGGTGCAGACGCTCGGAGACCAGACGCGCCTGACCGTCGCCGTGGACCTCACGGCTCCGGACGAGCGGATCGAGACCCATACGGCCGGGGAGTGGCGCCGCCGCCAGCTGCCCGAAATGAACAGGCGCCCGGCCATTTTCATCATCGGATAAGCGCCGCCTTGCCGCGAAGCGGCTTTTGGGCGGTAGCGCGCAGGCCGGTTCGATGCCCGGCATGCAGGCATTGCCCTTGAAGACCGCCTCTTGGCCGGGTTGGTATGCAATTTGTTCGAATAAGGGGAGGAAAACTGAAAAATCACAAGATATGAAAAAAGAAAAAGTTTATAATGAGGCTGTTAGCGGCGACGAAGGGTTCGCCCCCGGCGATGGCTATCCGTCGTGCGACGGGGAGCCTTGTGCCAATGTGTCAGATGAAACCGACGAGGCGACTGACACATTGGCAGACGGTGAACCCGCTGCCGAAGCCGACGCAGCCAAGGCGCTCGAAGAGGCCGTGGCCCAGTGGCAGGACAAGTACGTCCGCCTGCAAGCCGAGTTCGACAACTACCGCAAGCGCACGCTCAAGGAGAAGATGGACCTGGTGCAGACCGGGGGCCGCGACGTGCTGCTGGAGATGCTGCCTGTGCGCGACGACGTGCAGCGCGCCGTGGACGCCATGCAGAAGAGCGACGATCTGGAGGCGCTGCGGGCGGGTGTGACGCTCATTTCACAGAAATTTACCGAGGCGCTCCGCCGCAAGGGCGTGACCGAGATCGAGGTGCTGGACAAGGAGTTCGACGCCGATTTTTCGGAGGCCGTTGCCCGGTTCGCCGCCGGCGACGAGAAGAAGGGCAAGGTCATCGACGTCGTTCAGACGGGTTACATGCTGGGCGAGAAGGTGCTGCGCTTCGCAAAAGTAGTTGTAGGAGAGTAAGACCATGGCAGAAAAAAGGGATTACTACGAAGTGCTGGGCGTTGCGAAGAACGCTAACGCAGACGAAATAAAGAAGGCCTACCGCAAAGCGGCCATCCAGTTCCACCCCGACAAAAACCCTGGGGACAAGGAGGCCGAGGAGAAATTCAAGGAGGCCGCAGAGGCCTACGACGTGCTGTCGAACCCCGACAAGCGCGCCCGTTACGACCAGTTCGGCCATGCCGGAATGAGCGGCGCGGCAGGCGGCGGGGCCGGCGGCTTCGGCGGCTTCGGCGGCGGAGGGTTCTCGATGGAGGACATCTTCTCGCAGTTCGGCGACATTTTCGGCGGCCATTTCGGGGGCGGATTCCGCTCGTCGAACGGCGGCGGGGGACGGCGCGTGAACCGCGGCTCGGACATCCGCGTGCGGGTCCGTCTGACGCTGGCCGAGATCGCCAACGGAGTTACGAAGAAACTCAAGATCAACAAGACCGTCGCCTGCGACAAGTGCGGCGGCTCGGGAGCCAGGGACGCCAATTCCTATTCGACCTGTTCGACCTGCAACGGCACGGGCTATGTGACGCGGGTGGAGAACACCTTCTTCGGCCGGATGCAGACGCAGGGCGTGTGCCCCACGTGCGGCGGCACGGGCAAGGTGATCACCGCGTCGTGCGACAAGTGCAAGGGCGAAGGCACGCTGCGCGGGCAGGAGGTCGTGGAGATCAAGATCCCGGCCGGCGTGGGCGAGGGCATGGTCCTCACCGTCACGGGCAAGGGCAACGCCGCGCGTCAGGGCGGCGTGAACGGCGACCTGCAGGTGGTGATCGAGGAGGAGCGCAACCCCGAACTGGTGCGTGACGGCAACGATCTGATCCACAACCTGAACATCACCGTGACGACGGCCCTGTTGGGCGGTACGGTCGAGGTTCCGACGGTGGACGGGCGCGCCAAGATCAAGATCGCCCCGGGAACGCATGCCGGCAAGGTGCTGCGCCTGGGCGGCAAGGGACTGCCCGACGTGAACGGCTACGGTCGCGGCGACGAACTGGTGGTGGTGGACATCACCGTTCCGTCGAAACTCTCGGCTGAGGAGCGAAAACTCGTCGAGCAGTTGGCCGCGCAGCCCTCTTTCCAGAAGGCGGAGTCGGTCAAGAACCAGAATATTTTCGAACGGATGAAAAGCTTCTTCAGGTAATAATCCGGGATGAATTATTAATCGTTCGTACATTGATTCCGGCTTGTAATTGGCGGCGGAATGCCGCGTTTGCAAATCTGACCCACCCCTAAACCCCCGCCTGAGGCGGGGGCTTGTCGCAATGCAACCACAATAAAGAGAGTCATGCAATAAAATTGCGAAGATATTCGTATCTTTACAAAAAATAGAACGACCATGTTAGGCTTTACCCCTTTCAAACGGCACCCGAACAAATTCAATTACATTCCGCGTTATTACGACCCCGAGAAGGAGGCCCGTGAACAGCGCCGTGCCGAGTTGCGCGGCGAGCGCGCCGAGGATGCCGACCGCGAATACCAGCCCGGACAGTACATCCGCACCCAGCGCGAAGCCCGGGATGCGCGGCGTTCGAACGAGGAGGAGCGGGGGCGTATCCGTGTGCTGAAGATGGCCGTGGGGGCCGTGCTGGTGCTGCTTTTCATCTACCTGCTCTACCCGAAGCTGGCCGATGTGTTCCTGCGCGCGCGGACCGCACCCGCGACCGAAACGCAGCAGGTCGGGGAGGAGGAGTTCAATCCCTATGCGCCTATTAGGGTCGTTCCCAACGATTACGAGGAGTAAATGGCAGACAAGATCAGATTATTACCCGAGGTCGTTGCCAACCAGATCGCCGCGGGCGAGGTCGTCAACCGGCCCGCCTCGGTGGTGAAGGAGATGATGGAGAACGCCATCGACGCCGGGGCGACTTCGGTGAAGGTCAACTTCCGCGACGGCGGCAAGGACCTGATCCAGATCGTCGACGACGGCTGCGGCATGTCGCCCATCGACGCGCGCATGGCCTTCGACCGCCACGCCACGAGCAAGATCGGGGCCGTGGAGGATATTTACGCCCTGCACACGTTCGGATTCCGCGGCGAGGCCCTGGCTTCGATCGCCGCCGTGTCGCAGGTCGAACTGCGCACCCGGCAGGCCGGCGACGAGGTGGGTACGCAGACCGAGATCAACGGCGGGCAGTTCGCGGCGCAGAACCCGGTGATGTGTCCCGTGGGTTCGCAGTTCTTCGTGCGCAACCTTTTCTACAACGTCCCGGCGCGCCGCCGTTTTCTGGACAAGAGCACCACCTCGGCGTCGCAGATCAAGGCCGAGTTCCAGCGCATCGCGCTCTGTAACCCGCAGATCGCCTTCGAACTCTACGCCAACGACGCTCCGGTCTATACGTTGCAGGCCGGATCGCTGGCGGGACGCATCGTCGACGTGGTGGGGCGTCACATCAAGCAGAACCTGCTGGAGGTCGAGGCCGACACTTCGATTGCCTGCATCGAGGGATATATCGGCCGTCCGGCTGCCGCCAAGAAACGCAACACGGAGCAATACCTTTTTGTCAACGGGCGCTTTTTCAAGAGCACCTATCTGACGAGCGCCATTCTGAAAGCCTACGAGAAGCTGATTCCCGAGAGCTGCCAGCCCTCCTATTTCCTCTACCTGACGCTCGATCCCGGGCGTATCGACGTCAACGTGCACCCGCAGAAAACCGAGGTCAAGTTCGCCGACGAGGAGGCCGTGTGGCAGATCGTCAACGCCGCCGTGCGCGAGACGCTGGCCAAAACGGGCGCCGTGCCGCTGATGGATTTCGACCGGGACAGCCCGGTGGAGATTCCCGTGCTGCAGAAAGGAGCCGTGTACAGCGAGCCGCTGGCCATGTCGAACAGCGACTACAACCCTTTCCGCGAGGAGTATATCGACCCTTCGGCGCCCGATCCGAACGTTGATTTCACGGGCTTCGACGTGCCGTACCGCGACGGCGGGGTCGTGTCGGACAGCGCGGCCGGAGGATTGCGCACGGGCGGAGTCCGGAGCGCCGCGCCGTCGTTCCCGCAGGCCGCGGCGGGCGGATTCACCCTGCCGGGTGCGGACGCCGGGGAGTTTGAGGAGTTCGAGTCGGGAGGCGGTTTCGAGATCACCCCTTCGGGCGGCGGATTCGACGACAGCGCCCTGGATTTCATCCCTTCGTCGGCCGCTCCCGAACAGCAGCGGTTCGACATGCCGCAGCGTCCGGAATTCACCGATGCGCTGCCGCTGCCGGGCGGATATGTCGCCGCTCTGCTGGGCGGCCGCTTCGTGGTGGTCGACGTGCGGCGCGCCCGCGAGCGGATTCTTTACGAGGATTACCTCCGGATGCTGGGCAACGGCTCGTCGGTGAGCCAGCAGCTGCTGTTCCCCGAACGGCTGGTCCTTTCGGGCGACGAATACGCCCTGCTGGAGGAGAATGCCGTGGAGTTCGCTGCCCTGGGCTTCGACATCGACTTCTGCGGCGAAGGGACCGTCGAAGTGAGGGGCACGCCCGCCGACATGCCCGCCGACGCCGTGGACCGGCTGCTGTTCGACCTGTTGCAGGCCTTTGCGACTCCGGTGTCGCTCTCCGATGTGCGGCGCGAGAAGATCGCCGGCGTGATGGCCCGCTCCGGCGCCAAGGGTGCGGGGCGGACCTTGTCGCGCGAGGAGGCCGCGGCGCTGCTCGCACAGCTGGCCGACACGGGCAGTTTCAGTTTTTCGCCCTCGGGCAAGGCGATCACCGCCGAGATCACGCCGGAAGATTTGCGCGCCAAGTTGGGATAATCCGGCGGAAAAAGAGTTACATTTGCAAAAATTAAAACGCATGAACCGCTATTTTCAGACCCCTCCGGTGGTCAAGAATTTGATAATCATCAATGTACTGGTTTACATGGCCACGGCGCTGCTGCCCGTCGGCGACACGATCATGCAGTATTGCGCCCTGTCGCTGGGAACGCCCTATTTCCATACCTACCAGTTCATCACCTACATGTTCCTGCATGCCAATTTCGAACATATCTTCTTCAACATGTTCGCATTGTGGATGTTCGGACGTACGCTCGAATACGAACTCGGCTCGCAGCGTTTCCTGACCTTCTACATGGTCTGCGGCGTGGGTGCGGCGCTGATCCAGTACCTCACGGCGCTGGCGTTCGGCGAACTGCCGCTGCTGCTGGTCGGCGCGTCGGGCGCGGTGATGGGCCTGCTGCTGGCGTTCGGCGTGATGCATCCCAATGCGGTCATCATGCTGCTGATTCCGCCTATTCCGATGAAGGCCAAGTGGTTCGTCATCATCTATGCCGTCATCGAGCTGTTCCTCGGATGGAGGGGCGTGGGCAACGTGGCTCATTTCGCCCATGTGGGCGGCATGCTGTGGGGATTCCTGCTGCTGCATTGGTGGAAACGCCGGGGAACGATCCGTTTTTAGACGATGGCTCCCGATTACTATAACGGATACGGGGGAGGCCCTTCGGGGAAACGGCGGCGCAGTCTCGTCATGCGGCTCGTCGATCTGGCGCTGACGCTCGTGACGCTGGCCGTGGGCGCGACGATGGTTCTCACCTATTTCGTCCCCTATGTCGATCCGGGCAGCGTGTGGTTCTTTCCCGTGCTGGGGCTGGCCGCTCCGGCGGTCTACGTCGCGTCGGTCGTGCTGACGCTCTACTGGATCATCCGCTGGCGCTGGGTGTGCGCCGGGGCGATGCTGGTCGTCGTCGTGGCGGGGCTTTTCAAGGTCTCGCTCTTCTGGCGTCCTGAAATCCGCCGCAGCTATGCCACGGAGACGGCCTTCGACCGCGCTGCTGTCAAGGTTATGAGCTACAACGTGCGCAGTTTCTACGGCGAGGACGGCCGGAGCAGCGTCGACGACATCCTGCGCCTGATCGAGGAGCAGGCTCCGGACCTGATCTGCCTCCAGGAGTTCAATGCCCGCCTCGCGGAGCAGTCCGAGGAGTTTTCGCTGCTGGGCGAGAAGTATGAGATCGCGCACTTCGGGCGCACGCAGGCCCCGGATTCGGTCTACGGCTCGACGCTGACTATTTTGAGCAAATACCGCATCCTGCGTTCGGACACCGTGCTGACGCCTTCGTCTTCGGTCTGGGCCGACGTGATTGTGGGCGAGGACACCGTGCGGGTTTTCAACAACCACCTGCGCTCGACGGCCATCAACGCTTCGGACAACCAGTTCATCACCAGCCACCAGTTTCTCTCGGACACGGCGCGCGAGACCAAAATCCGCAGTATCGTGACCCGTTTGCGCGAGAATAGCGTGCTTCGGGCCGCGCAGGTCGACAGCATCGCGCAGGTCGTGGGTGCGACGCGCACGCGGCGGATCGTCTGCGGCGATTTCAACGATACGCCCATGTCGTATGTCTACCGCACGATGGCGCGGGGGCTGCGCGACGCCTTCCGTGAGTGCGGGTCGGGCTATTCGCATACGTTCCGCGGTTTCTACAACACGCTGCGCATCGACTACGTGTTGAGCGGCGGTTTCGAACCGCTCTCCTACGAGGTGCTTCCGGTCGACTATTCGGACCACCATCCCGTCGTCGTGCGGCTTCGGAAAAGTTCCTGACGAATTACCCGGAAAACGGGATGCCCCGGCGGAGACACTCTTTCCGCCGGTTTTAATTTGCCGGCAGGTGTTGTCCGGAACGATTTTTTTGCTATCTTGTGGAAAAATTCAGCCAATCGTTCGCCATGATCCGATCCCTTCCGCTCGTAAGGAGAACGCTTTTCCTCTCCGTATGTGGGCTGTTCCTTTTCTCCGGCCGGCTTTTTGCCGGAAATCCGTTGCTGATGCCTTCCGAAGCCCCTTACGGGGCGCCCCGCTTCGACCGTATCCATGCCGCCGACATCATGCCCGCCATTGAGGAGGGCATCCGCGCCTACAAGGCCGGGATTGCGAAAATCAGGGCGCTGGACCCCGCGGAGGCGACTTTCGAAAACGTCGTCGTACCGCTCGACCGTGCCGACAGCCTGCTGGACGTTCCGCGCGCGGTGCTGGGTTACCTGAAATCGAATTTCGGAGGCGACTCCGTCATCCGGATCTCTCTGGAATCCGCGCAGCTGACCGGAGAGGCATACGACGCCGTGACGCTCGACACGGCGATCTTCCGCCTGGTGAAGGCCGTCTACGACCGGCGCGATGCGGCCGGGCTGGATTCGCTCCAGCTGCGGACGCTCGGCAAGGTCTACCGGAGCTACATCCGCGGCGGGGCGCTCTGCACGCCCGGGCAGAAGGTGCGGCTCAAGGAGCTGAACCGCGAGATTTCGCTCAAACGCATCCGCCACGGGCAGAACATCACGCAGGCGACCCAGGAGTTCGTCCTGTACGTGCAGGACAGCAGCCTGCTCGACGGGCTTGCGGGGACGACCCGGCAGCGTTTCGCCCGCAATGCGGCCCGGCAGGGGCATCAGGGCGTCTGGGCCGTCGGGTTCACGAACGGCGACTATGCGTCGGTCATGGCTTCGGCCACGAACCGCGATCTGCGCAGGAGACTCTACGAGGCCTACACCTCGCGCTGCATGGACGGGAAGTACGACAACCGCCAGTTGTCGGTCGACATCGTCAACCTGCGTCTCGAACGGGCCCGGATGCTGGGATACGAGAACTATGCCGCCTACACGCTGGAGACGAACATGGCCGGGACGCCCGAAAAGGTCCGCGAACTGCTGCTGCCGCTCAAGGACGCTGCCGCGGGGAAGGGACGTGCGGAGCGTGCCGAACTGGAGGCTTTCGCCGTGAAATACGAGCGGGATTCGGCCTTCCGGCTGGAACCGTGGGACGTGGCCTTCTATTCGGGCAAGCTGCGCAAGGCGAAATTCGGGTCCGAACTGGGGCGCATGCGCAACTACCTGCTTTTCGACAATGTGCTCAACGACGGCGTTTTCTATGTGGCCAACCGTCTTTTCGGAATCACGCTGACGCAGCGCACGGACATTCCCGTTTTCCACCCCGACGTGCTGACCTTCGAGGCGAAAGACGCCGAAGGCCGCCCCCTCGGACTGCTTTATCTGGATTGCTTCGTCCGCAAGGGCAAACGCGGCGGCGCGTGGTGCTCGCGCCTGCGCGGGTATTCGTGCGCCGGAGAGCGGGAGGTGCTGCCGCTGGTGACCATCAGCTGCAACTTCTCGCGTGCGGCCGAAGGCAGGCCGAAGCTGCTGTCGACCTCCGAGGTCAAGACCCTCTTCCACGAATTCGGACACGCTCTGGCGGGTTTCCTCTCGCGCGGGCCGTATCCGCAGGTGACGGGCAGCTTCCCGCGCGACATGGTCGAACTGCCCTCGCAGCTGAACGAGCATTGGGCCTGGGAGCCGGAGGTGATGAAACACTACGCCCGCGATTACGAGACGGGGCGTCCGATTCCCGATGCGCTGATCGCGAAGTTCAAGGAGTCGGAGAACTTCCTGAAGGGGCTTTACTTGACCGATTTCTATGCCACCGCGCTGCTCGACCTCGAATGGCACACCGTGCTGCGGCCGGTCGAAGGGTGCGACGTGGCGGCTTTCGAACGGGCGTTCCTGAAACGTTACGACTTCCCGGAGCATACCGCTTTACGCTTCCGGACGACCTATTACAACCACATCTTCGCCAGCAGTTACCCCGCGCAGTACTACTCCTACACGTGGTCGGCGGTGCTGGACACCGATGCCTTCGCGGCATTCACCGGCACGGGCGATATTTTCGATCCCGAAACCGCGCGCCGTTACCGCCGCCATATCCTGACCGAAGCGGGCTATGACGAGCCGCTGGCGCAGTACGTGCGTTTCCGCGGCGCCGTGCCCGACGTGAAGCCCCTGATGCGCCGTTACGGGCTGGCGGAATAGCGGCCCGGCGGAATGAACAGCCCCGGCTCATCGGGCCGGGGCTGTTCCGTTCGGTCACTCTCCGATCTTCTTGCGCGGGTGGACCATGTTTTCGGGTTGCAGCACCTTGTGCAACTCCTCTTCGCTCATCAGCTTATGCTCGAGTACGAGGTCGTAGATGCCCTTGCCGGTTTTGAGGGCCTCCTTGGCCAGCATGCTCGACGTTTCGTAGCCCAGATAGGGGTTGAGCGCCGTCACCAGCCCGATGCTGTTAAAGACCATCCGGCGGCAGACCTCCTCGTTGGCCGTGATGCCGGCGATGCACTTCTCGCGCAGCGTGTTCATGGCGTTGATCAGCATTTCGATGCTCTCGAACAGGCAGTGGACGATGATCGGCTCCATGACGTTCAGTTCGAGCTGTCCGGCTTCCGATGCGATCGTCACGGTGAGGTCGTTGCCGATGACGCGGAACGCTACCTGGTTGACGACTTCGGGGATCACGGGGTTGACCTTGCCCGGCATGATCGACGATCCCGGCTGGCGCGGCGGGAGGTTGATCTCGTTCAGCCCGCAGCGGGGACCCGACGAGAGCAGCCGCAGGTCGTTGCAGATTTTCGAGAGTTTCACCGCAAGGCGTTTCTGGGCCGAGGAGTTCATAATGAAGGCGCCCGTGTCGCTCGTGGCCTCGATCATGTTCGACGCCTCGACGAGCGGCAGTCCGGTGATCTCGCGCAGGTAACGGGTGCAAAGCCCGGCGTAGTCGGGGTCGGCGTTGATGCCCGTTCCGATGGCCGTGGCCCCCATGTTGATCTCGAAGAAAAGTTTCATGTTGGCCGTCAGCCGCTCGGTCTCCTCGGTGAGGTTGGCGGCGTAGGCTTCGAACTCCTGTCCGAGGGTCATCGGCACGGCGTCCTGAAGCTGCGTGCGGCCCATCTTGATGATGCCGGAGAACTCCTCGCCCTTGGCGTGGAACGCCGCGATGAGTTCGCGCAGCGAGGCCACCAGTTTCTCGATGCTGCGCACCAGTGCGATCCTCACGGCCGTGGGGTAGGCGTCGTTGGTCGACTGCGAGAGGTTGACGTGGTTGTTGGGGTGGCAGAACTGATATTCGCCCTTTTCATGGCCGAGGAGTTCGAGCGCCCGGTTGGCGATCACCTCGTTGGCGTTCATGTTGGTCGACGTGCCGGCGCCGCCCTGCACCATGTCGACGACGAACTGCTCCTCGAGTTTCCCGGCGCGCAGCTCCTCGCAGGCCCGGATGATCGCGTCGGCGATCGCCGGGTCGAGCAGTCCCAGGTCGCGGTTGGCCATCGCGGCGCCCTGCTTGACGTCGGCCAGGGCGCGGATCAGCTCCGGGAAGAAGTTGAGCCGCACGCGGCTGATGTGGAAATTCTCCACCGCGCGCATGGTCTGCACGCCGAAATAATACTCCGCCGGGATTTCCATTTCGCCCAGCAGATCGTGTTCACGACGGGTTTTGCCCGAAAGTCTGATTTCCGTAAAGTCCATGATCGGTATGTTTTTATTAAAGGTACGCAAAAGCGGGGTGGAGTCCAAGCCGAATCGGGTGCGGTCCGGTAAGACGTTCCGACATCAAATATAATGCTTTTTCCGCCACTTTGTCAAAACAAAAAATCTTGTTAACTTTGTATTCGCTCCGCGGGGTCGCAGAATTCGGCGGCGGACGAACGCAGAACCGAAAAACAAATAAAGAATATGATTTTAGACTCTCTGAAAAACAGCGCGCTTTACTACGGCGTAAGCCCGCGCATGAAACAGGCTTTCGAACTGATCGCCTCGACCGACTGGACGACGATGGAACCGGGTATTCACGAACTCGACGGCAAGGACATCTACGTCAACGTCATGGAGCGCGAGCTGAAACAGAAGCCCGACGCCAAACTCGAAATCCACAACGAGTACATCGACATCCAGGTTCTCATCCGGGGCGAGGAGGAGTCCTTCGGCTGGAGCGAGCGCAGGGAGCTCAAGAAGCCGCTGGGCGAATTCAGCGTCGAGAATGACATCCAGCTCTTCGACGACGTGCCGCAGACCTATTACACGATGCGTCCGGGGCAGTTTACGGTGCTTTTCCCCGAGGACGGGCACGCCCCGATGGTGGGCGAGGGCACGGTGCGCAAGATCATCGTCAAGGTGCGCAGGTAGACGCAGTCCATACCTTCCGGGCCGGGATTTCCCGGCCTTTTTTGTGCCCGTCCGGCTGGCCTGCATGGCCGGTCGGGGGCGGAGAACGGCTTCGTCCGACCTCCGGCCGGAAATGAATTGAAAGAAAACCGCCGCGAACTTGCTTGTCTTCCGGATTTGTACTAAATTTGTGGTACGGGTATTTCCGTACGCTATGAAAACATCGGTCTTCATATTCCTCTTTCTGCTGGTCTCCTCCCTCTCGTCCGTCATGGATTCGGGTGCGAAGTCCGGAGTGCCGGCTGCGGCTGCGGTCCGGCAGACGGCGGAATGTTTCCTTGCCGGTTTCAAATACGGGGACTGCGTGGCGACGGAGACCGTCCGGACGGCCGTGCCTTGCCCCGTGCGGTCGCTGCGCAAGCCGGTGGAAGGTCCGCAGCGGGTGTCGGGCGGCGACCGTGACGTCTGCTCCGGGCGGCATTTCCCGCTGGCGCAGGGCTGCTGCACGAAATACGTCGTCTCTTCTTTATTGCGCGGCGGGCAGACCGCCCTGCCTTTCCATCGCGCCGACTACCTTCGGTTCGGCGTTCTGGTCATTTAGCCGTCAAATCCTTTCGCTTTCAAGCGTATGATGCCGTCCGTGCATCGTACGTCGGATTTCCGTGTGCGGACTCCGGGCTGTCGCACCGACGCCGGTGCGGCGAACGACGTTCGGCATGCTTTGCCGCATGCGCAGAATGTTCCGGCACACCCGATGGTAAAACTTTGATGAATGTAAAAAAATGGATTTGATGCATATGATCGGGGAGACGTCGCTGATGATGGGCTTCACGTTTATCGTGGGAATGGCCTTCGCGTACGTACTCAAACTGATGACGTTTTTCTTCTCCCGGCTTAACGGAACGGAGATCTCCGCGCTGTTGAGAAAAGGCCGCATATGGGGCCGCGCCTACCGCATGGACATTGCGCGTACCGACCGCTACATCCGTTCGGTCGCCCGGATCGGCGGGGACGTTTCCGCCGATCCGGATGCGGACCATGCGATGGACGCTCTGGCCGAATACCACCTCGGCACCCCCGGGGATGCCGCACGGCAAGACAGCGAGATGACCCGTTTATACGAGCTGCACCATGGAACGGTTTGATCTTGGCAATATTTTCCAGGGAATCTCGACCCTGCTGCAAGCCGATTCCGCGATCATGTATGCGCGTATCGGGCTGATTCTGTTGGGCATCCTGCTGGTTTACCTGGGGCGCAGGGGCGTGCTCGAACCGCTGGTGATGATTCCGATGGGGCTGGGCATGGCGGCGGTGAACGCCGGGGTGCTGATTTTTCCGGGCGGCATGCACGGCAACCTGTTTCTGGACCCCATGGTCACGGAAACCAACCAGCTGATGAACATTTTGCAGATCGACTTCCTGCAACCGATCTACACCTTCACGTTCAGCAACGGACTGATAGCCTGTCTGATTTTCATGGGCATCGGGACGATGCTCGACATCAATTTCGTGCTGGCGAAGCCCTTGCAGAGCATGTTCCTCGCGCTGTGCGCCGAGCTGGGCACGTTCGCTGTGCTGCCGATCGCCTATTCGATGGGGTTGAGTCCCAGCGACAGCGCCTCGATCGCGATGGTCGGCGGGGCCGACGGGCCGATGGTGCTTTTCACCTCGCTCAACCTCTCGAAGGAGATCTTCGTGCCGATCACCGTCGTCGCCTATCTCTATCTCGGCCTGACCTACGGCGGCTATCCCTACCTGGTGCGGGCGATGGTCCCCAAGCGTCTGCGCGCCATCAAAATGAAACCGGCGAAGAAACCGGTGAAGCAGTACAGCGCCGCGACCAAGATTTCGTTCGCCGTGGTGATGTGCGTGATCCTGTGCCTGCTCTTCCCGGTGGCCGCTCCGCTCTTCTTCTCGCTCTTCATCGGTGTGGTGATCAAAGAGTCGGGACTCAAGCATGTGAACGATTTCATCAGCGGACCGATGCTCTACGGTTCGACGTTTTTCCTGGGAATCCTGCTGGGCGTGCTGTGCGACGCGCACACGCTGCTCGACCCCACGGTGCTCAAACTGCTCGTCCTGGGGATTCTTGCCCTGCTGATCTCGGGCATCGGGGGCATTTTGGGCGGTTACCTCATGTATTTCTTCAAGCGGGGCAATTTCAACCCCGTCATCGGTATCGCCGCCGTCAGCTGCGTGCCTACGACGGCCAAGGTCGCGCAGAAGATCGTCGCGCACGACAACCCTTCGTCGATGATCCTGCCCGACGCGCTGGGAGCCAATATCATGGGCGTCATCACGTCGGCCATCATCGCAGCGATCTACGTGACGGTGGTTCCGATGCTGTGATCCGAAAGAGAACCGGCCCGCTTCCGCGGGCCGGTTTTTTATTTTCCGATGCCGAAGTAGCGGAATCCCGCCGCTTCGACCTCGGGCTTGTCGAAAATGTTGCGGCCGTCGACGACCGCGTCGCCCCGCATCGTCGCGCGCAGCTGTGTCCAGTCGGGCATGCGCAACTCCTTCCATTCGGTCAGGAGGGCCACAGCGTCGACGCCTTCGGCGGCCTCGTACATCGTCTGGGCGTAGCGGATCGGCAGGTCGGCCATCCGGCGGCGGCTTTCGGGCATCGCCACGGGGTCGTAGGCCCGCACCTCGGCTCCGGCATCGAGCAGGCGGCCGATCACCACCGTTGCCGGAGCTTCGCGCATGTCGTCGGTCTCGGGTTTGAAGGCCAGCCCCCAGATTGCGACGACCTTGCCCCGCAGGTCGCCCAACGCGGTCTGCAATTTCTCGAAAACAATCCCTTTCTGCTGCTCGTTGACCCGCTCGACGGCCTCGATGACCTGCATCGTGTAGCCGTGTTCCCGGGCCGTGTGGGCCAGCGCCTTCACGTCCTTCGGGAAGCATGAACCGCCGTAGCCGCAGCCGGGGTAGAGGAACTTGTTGCCGATGCGGGCGTCGGAGCCGATGCCCTTGCGGACCATCTCCACGTCGGCGCCCACGCGGTCGCACAGATTGGCGATCTCGTTCATAAACGAAATGCGCGTCGCGAGCATGGCGTTGGCTGCGTATTTGGTCATCTCGGCCGAGGGAATGTCCATGAACAGCACGCGGAAATTGGTGATCAGGAACGGCCGGTAGAGCTTGGCCATCAGCTTGCGCGCCCGTTCGCTGTCGACGCCCACGACCACGCGGTCGGGCGACATGAAGTCCTTGATCGCCGCACCTTCCTTCAGGAATTCGGGGTTCGAGGCGACGTCGAACGGGACCTTGCAGCCGCGCTTCTCGAGTTCCTCCTCGATCACGGCGCGCACCTTCTGCGCCGTGCCCACGGGGACGGTGCTCTTGGTGACCAGCACGGTGTATTTCCGGATGTGGCGACCGAAGGTGCGGGCCACGTCGAGAACGTATTTCAGGTCGGCCGAACCGTCCTCGTCGGGCGGGGTTCCGACGGCCGAGAAGACCACCTCGACATGGGGCAGGCACTCCGTGAGGTCGGTGGTGAAATGCAGGCGTCCCGCCTCCACGTTGCGCCGCACAAGCTCCTCAAGTCCCGGCTCGTAGATCGGGATAACGCCTGCGTTCAGACCCTCTATCTTTTCGGCGTCTATGTCCACGCAGGTGATGTCGAGTCCCATTTCGGCGAAGCAGGCCCCCGATACGAGTCCTACGTAACCCGTTCCCACGATTGCAATTTTCATCATAATTCCTGGAGTTTTTTCTTTCGGAATGTAAATATAGTCTTTTTTTCGAAATATCCCCGCCGCAGCACGAAAAAGGGCGGTCCGAAGACCGCCCCTGCGTCGTTCTATTTTCCGCACCTGCATCCGGCGACAGCCTCCGCCAGCGTTGCGCAGGGATCGCACATCTCGTGCGAGTAGCCCTGTTTCATCTCCACGGGATCGCACAGGGGTTCCCACTTCATCTTCTGGGCGAACTCCGCGAGCAGGCGCACCGAGGCTCCGGCCCAGCAGAACGAACCGAACCAGCCGAATCTGCGCCGGGGAATGCCGCGCGCGGCGATGCGGTCGAGCAGTTCGGCCACGGGCGGGAACAGGTTGCCGTTGTAGGTCGGGCCGCCGACGATCAGCGTGTCGAAACGGAAAACGTCGCGCAGGACCACCGACGGGTCGGCGTAGGAGAGGTTGTAGACCCGGATCGGGCCGACCTCCCGCGAGGCCAGTTCGCGCGCGATGCGC